>Ga0335070_10001901_pt1 | contig 24265 bp, 22 predicted proteins | sample Lox_Sample_13_FD_206722 | JGI IMG/M metagenome (GOLD analysis project Ga0335070, IMG submission 206722) | Soil microbial communities from Loxahatchee National Wildlife Refuge, Florida, United States - Lox_Sample_1.3 | ecosystem: Environmental > Terrestrial > Soil > Wetlands | place: USA...
GTTGATATCTCACACCTTTTCAAACTCCCAGAAAGAGAGAAAGCTTTCGTCACATTGTTTCCCAAAATGAAAGGCATTTTCGGCACAGAAGTCCAACCCGACAAAGACTTCGGCGAAGAAATCTTCGAGAAAAGCATGCTAATCACGGGCATACAACGAGAAAACCATTACCACAGCGATGAAATTGAACCGAATACCGTTCGCAAACGTTCAGTTCACCCATGCCTATTGCCCATAGACAAGAAACAACATCAAAAAATAGCTTCTATACTGAACCCCACATCCAAAGACGCCTTCATCGTCGTAGTTGGACCAGAACGCAGAGCAATGCATGCCATGAAGAAAATCGTTGAAAGAGCCAAAATGGCTTTGAACGGCGTGCCACAGGAAACCCGAAGACTCCTGCCAAACGGCAACACCGAATTCCTCAGAGTAATCCATGGCAAAGAACGCATCTACCCCGACACTGACACACCACCAATCGTCATCTCACAAGAGCTGATCACCCAAGCCAAGAAAAAAGTGGACAAGCGACCATGGGAAACCTACGATGATCTACACGCAAAATACAATCTCAATCAAAACCAAGTTGATCTGCTAATCAGAGAAGAAAAAATCCCAACATACTATAAGTACACAGAGAAACTCAAGTTGAAAGGAACAACAGCCTACCGCCTGCTGGTCGAAGCTCCTCGAAACGCAAGAAGAAAAGGACTGAAAACAAGCAGCCGCATCATTGACAAGATTGCCGAAGCACTCTCGAACAAGCAAGCAACAACCCAGCAAATTGATCAACTTATCCAAATCTTCTCAAAAGAACCGCACCTCAAAATTGAACAAGCACTTGAAAAACTCAAAACCCGAACGGTCAGCGACGCGGAACTTGAAAACCTCATTCACACTCAGCTAAACCGCTTCGATCCGACCAAAATGCGCTCTGATCAAGCATACAGAAAAGTTGCCATCCCAAAAATAGTTGGCGCTGTTTTGGAGTCAATCAATCATTCAGTAGAAGGAAGTTACGTCTTGGAGAAAGTTCAAACTATAATTAAAAAGAGGTAGACAAAGCCATGTCCACGAATAACAAGAATGATGAGGGCAACCCCGAAGGATATCGAGGTGCCCTCCTAGAAAGACTCATCCGAGACAAAATACGCACTTGGAGCAAAGTGCGCATAACCAAGGGCAACGCCACCTACGAAGGGCTACTGTTGCCCAGAAGCCAGCACACAGCAGACGCTTACGTCACGCTAAAAGTGGACACAGGCTACAACTTAGGCGTTCTCATAGACGAAAACACCAGAATAGAAGAAAAAGGCTACCAGAAAGGAAACTACCAACTTCCAAGCATTGACGTCAAATTCAAAAAGGAACTGCCAAACGTGACCCTCCTAGGCACAGGCGGCACAGTAGCCTCACGACTGGACTATCGAACAGGAGCAGTGCTGCCAGCATTCACACCAGAAGAACTGTTCTCAGCTGTGCCCGAACTAGTCTCCACCGTCAACCTGACCCCAAAAACCTTGTATCAGATACTCAGCGAAAACTTTAGACCAGAATACTGGGTCAAAACCGCTGAAGCCACAGCCAAAGAAATCGAAAACGGCACAGACGGAGTAATCATTGGTCACGGAACAGACACCATGTGCACCACAGGCGCAGCACTCGCCTACTTCCTCCGCAACCTACCCGTCCCAGTCGTGCTAGTAGGAAGCCAGCGCAGTTCTGACCGCCCATCATCAGATGGACCGAGAAACATCCTTTATGCTGCTTCATTGGCAGGACACGAAAACTTCGCTGAGGTAGCAGTTTGCATGCATGGCGGAACAAGCGACAGCTACAATCTCATCCACCGAGCAGTGCGCTGCAGAAAAATGCACTCCTCAAGACGAGACACTTTCCGCACTTTGGACGACATTCCAATGGGCAAGATAGACGAGCAAGGCGTCACATGGTTCAAAGACGACATCCATCCGCGTTGCCCTAAAGAAAACTTTTACGCGGACACGAAAATAGATACGCGAGTCGGCATGCTCTATTCCTATCCAGGCATGAACCCCGACATTCTGGATTCAATGATTGACAAAGACTATCACGGCATCGTCATCATCGGCACAGGCTTAGGGCACGTTGGCACTGACATGTTTCCACCCTTAGAACGATGTCAAGAACAGGAAATCCCAGTCGTGCTTGTAGTAGAGCCACTGTTCGGCTACATCCATCTTCGCGTGTACGAGACAGGACGAGACATGCTTGCACGAGGCGTCATCGAAGGCGGCAACATGCTTCCATCAGCAGCCTACACGAAACTCATCTGGGTATTGGGACACACACGCAACATCGAAGAAGTAAAGAGACTCATGCAAACAAATATCGCAGGAGAAATCACAGCAAGAGAAGGCCCAAGAGGATTTCTATTGCTCCAAGGCATCGAACCAGGCATAGACCAAGTACTTCACAATCTATAGCACTGGTACCGCACGTTTTTATATTGAACGTCAGATCATTGATTCAAAAAACCAAACCGTAAGAGCGTGTGTCCTTGTCCAAAGCAACTAAAAGAAAGAGCCTACCATCATTGTCTGAGCTTGTTTCTCTTAAAAATAAAAGGGCGTTGATAACGGGTTCTGGTGCAGGAATCGGCAAAGCCATGGCATACAGGTTTGCTGAAGCTGGAGCAGACTTGGAGCTTGTTGACATCAATGAGCAAAGCCTAAACACTGCAAAAGAAGAGCTTCTGGAATTCAATGTAGGAATAAACGTGTACAAAGTGGATTTGTGCAAGAAAGAGGAAATAGATGCACTATGGCAAAAGTTGAGCGGGAAGGAGCCCGACATACTTGTGAACAATGCAGGCATATACCCCGTCAAGAACTTTCTGAAAGTAGACGAAGCTTTCCTGAAAAAAGTGATGGAAATCAACCTAAACTCAGTCTTCTGGATGTGTCAACACATGATAAGAAGCAGATTAAACAAGGGAGGAGTAATCATAAACGTCGGCTCCATCGAAGCAATAATGCCCTTCAAAGAAGAGCTATGCCACTACAGCATAAGCAAAGCAGGAGTCATGGTTCTGTCCAGAGCCTTGGCAAACGAATACGCTAAACATGGTTTCAGAATAAACGTTCTCGTCCCAGGAGGAGTCATGACTCCAGGAACCAAAAGCCTAGCAAAAGAAGCTTTGAAGTTCAAATTCAACGTTGTCAAATCAGGCATAGAATACAGCATGAGAACACCCTTCGGAAAACTAGGCAAACCAGACGACATCGCTCGAATGGCTCTAGTCCTAGCTTGCGACCTCTCAAGCTACGTGAACGGAACCCTGATCGCAGTTGACGGAAGCTTCCTCTCAGCCTAAAATAACATCCGACAAACCTCAAAAGTGTTTGACTATTCTCACAGTATTCAAGATAAACTATTAAACTCGATCATCTTTCAGTATTTCTGATGTTTCCACAAGAACACGAACTCGGCATTTTCCAGCCGATACTCGGATCATGGTACGAATCCCTAAAGAACCCAGCTGAAACTCAAAGCCGAGTCCTCAAACAATTGCTTGAACAATACGAAAAAACACGTTACGGAAGAGACCACCACGCCTCTGAAACTGACGAAATCAAAGCTTTCAGAACCAACTTTCCAACAATGAGCTATGCCAAGCTGAACCCGTATCTGACAGAGATTCAGAAGGGCGACTACAATGTTATTTTGCCTGAACCGCTCGCCTGCTGGGTCATGACAAGAGGCTCCACCGGCAAGGCAAAAGTACTACCGACAACACAGACGCATCTCGAGCAAATCTTCTTGTGCGGAGCAAGAGCTCTCGCAAACCATGTTCTGAGAAAGAACAGCTTCGACCTTCTAGACGGGCACATTTTGAACCTCAACTTCCCATCAAACGTACACACAATGACCAAAGATGGAAAAACTGTGACATACGGCTACAGTTCAGGAACCTATGCCCGTCTTAATCCAATGCTCGACAAGGTAAGCCTCCTACCTAAACAAGAAGACATAGACGCTCTAGGTTCAGAAATAACCAAGACGGGTTGGGAAAAAAGGTTTGAACTTGCTTACCAGCAAGCAATTGGAAAAAACGTTACCGCTGGGATGGGAGTCACACCGATGATTTTGGCTTTTGCCAGACACGTGAAGAAAAAACACGGAAAAAACCCCCGCGAACTGTGGAATTTTCGCGCGTTGTTTTGTACAAGTGTGCGAAAAATCCAGTTTAAGTATGCGCCGATTCTCAAAAAGTATTATGGGCAAATCCCAATTGTCGAAATCTATAGCGCCACAGAAGGCGTCTTTGGACAACAACTTAACGACCTGCCCTATGTGACTCCGAACTATGACAAATACGTGTTCGAGGTTGAAACTAGCCATGGTACAAGACTACTGCATGAACTGAAACGAGGCGAATGGGGTAAACTAATTGTTTCGTCCTGCATGTTTGCTAGATATGACATTGGAGATTTGATAGAGGCTGCTGGAAACAACTACTTTCGCATAATTGGCAGAAATAAAGCCCTAACGCTTCTTGAGCATAGGCTTTTTAGACTTTTCTTCGGTTGGTTTACTTAGGTTCTTGGATGCCTTCTGCCAGCAAGCATCGCTCCGTAGACTGCTCCGCCTATGATTATCACTCCAATGATTACGAAAAAGATGGCCCACACGGTTCTCGGATCGAAGCCTTGAGTCACCTGAAGATAGCCGACCAGTCCTATGCATACCAGTATCAAGCCGCCTATCAACGGACCTATGAACGAGTATCCACGTTTCTCGTGCTTCTCGCCCTTCTCCTCTTTTTCATCCTTCTCTCTCTTCTCTGACTTTTCGTCTCTTCTGTATGTGACTGTCGTTCTGGCTTCAGTCGTTGGTTGCGCGACCTTAAGAGATGCGCCGCATTTCGGGCAGAATGCCATTTCTTCGCTGATCTCATTGCCGCATTTTGGACATTTCGCCACACATATCACCTTCAGCTGCTCACCTTGTTTATTTGAATATTAAGTATTTAAAACATGCTAATGATGAATGCCGAAAAACATTATATATACTTGCATCATTAGAGTAGTTTGTCTGGGGAATGATGATGACTGAAGGCTCTTGGAGACTTTCCCGCAGACGCAGAGAAGGCGTGATGGGCGCTCTTACTGCGGGCCTGTTCTTTGTTGTAATTGGAGTTATTTTCATCACGACGCCAGATCTCCTGAACAATGTCATATCCTTTATCCGCAACCTCGACGTCCTACGCGTTCCAAGCACGAACATATATCTGCCAGCACCGAGAAGTCCAGATGCATATGCGGCAGTCTATTCTGCCGTTCAGCAATTCAGCCTCATCTGGGCTATCTTGGAAATTGCAATGTTGGGGCTCAGAGTTGTTTTCCGTTCGCCTCTGCGCAACATGGCAGAAAACGCTTCAAATATCATTTTCTGGTTCGGAGCAGCCTACCTTATCCAAACGTTCCTCAATGATACAACTACATTGACTATGTGGTTTGCTTTTTGGGCAACGATAATAATGCTTGCAGGACTCACACTGATCGTCAGGGCAGTCATACTTGCCGCAATGAGAGCACGCAACTATTGACTTCACCGGGTAACAGAACAGCTGCAAGAATTCAACGCTCAGGATCTCAGCTGATAGGTCTTTGTAACTTCCACTATTTGATTTCCTGTGACTGCAAGGACGAGATTCACGTCCTTCTTCCAATCTAATGAGTACATCAAGGGCTCATTAATCCTTCTCTCAGTCGGGTCCACGTGAACCCAAAATCCATCCACCAGAATCTCTACCCAAACGTGATCGCCTGCAGCTTCCTTGGATTTATCCTTGAGGACTGAGCAATCAAGAACCAGTCTGGTTGGGTAATCATTTGCTAACAGCAAGCCTGTGTAAAGCAGAGCGAATTCACCGCATCTACCCTGAGATTGCTTAATAATGTCAATGGGCAATTCTGCTCTCGGCTTAGGCAATTGCTGCTTCGTGTACTTTAGGTGCCGATGTTCCCAATCTAGCAGTTGCTTCCAATCCAAACCCAAAAACGGGTCTTTCAACTCGCAGGTTACGAAGTTGAGAAATTCAGCATTGTACTTGGACGTTGCCATCTTAACGTAACGTTGCTTGTAACGTTTCACAATTAAGGGATACTTTGAAACTGTTTCGTGAAGTCGATTCTTCATCTGTTATTCCTTTTGGAACATCCTCAGAATGGATCACAGCAATAAGCGTTACCTATAAAAGAGCAATCTGCATATTCTAGGCTGATCTAGAAGCTAGGAAACCATGACTGAAGAAACACATAACGAGGCAGCAGCTCCTTCTGAGAAACTATTGATCGACGATCCGTCTGATTTTCAATTTCATGCCGCTTACCTTACTTATTCTAACACTTTCGACAAGACGACCAACCCTGAAACAAAAAAACTGCTGAATGATAACATCATCGCGCTTCAGAAGAAGGAAATCGATTATCAAGCGTTTTATGAGAACATAAATCGATTTCGAGGAGAAGAAAGCTCTCAATTTCATTACGGCAGAGCCCTCATAAAAACACAGAAAAAGCGAGAATGGCGCAGAAAAGCACAGAAACAAGAAAGAATCCAGCGTCATCGAAAATAGGTGTCGCATCGATATTCGACCTTTTAGGGGAACCAACGTTTTCCGTAATACTTGGCGTTGACGACAGCCACCCGCCTTTGATCGCGGACGCACATGCGTTCGGAAAACGTCATATTGAATTGATTTGATGAAAGAAAAGCGAGGTACTTATCGGTTCGCGATTTGTTTTTGTTCTCACTCTTTTGCCAGTATTATCTCTATCGTTGAAACCATCCGCGACCTGCCTTGACCTTCTCTCGGAGGCATCTCTTCCGTTGCGATCTTGATGTTCTGCACTTTCAGGTCTTTCAGGAACCGATTTCTTGTCACTTCGGCGACATCAACTGCTGTCACGATTGATTTTCCTCGGGCTTTGAGCGTGACTTCTTTGGCGTTTGATGTTGAGAGTCCTGTGATGATCGCTAGCACATAGCTCATTGTTGGTTTCTTTCCGATGAGAATTGTGTCTGATTTTTCCGTCATTCTCTATCACTCCTTTTTTGTTGATGTTGGCGTTGTAACGTTTCTGTGCTTCTTTGCCTTTGAACTACAGAACGTCACTGCTCAAAGGAGTGAGCAACCTCTCTTATAAATGCAATCAAAAAAAGATTGCCGTAAACAATGGGGATCACGCAAAGTCCGCTATGCCCTAGGTCGAGGGTATGTAGAATCTCGTCAAAGCTACTGCTTTGCCACTTTGGACTGCTTCGTTAGCTTTTCAGTCGCCTGGCATGAGTAAAAGATCAAACTTGATTGTTTGAGTGTTAGGATCAACAGTTGCAAGAAATGATTCAAGCGAGATCAGTTGTACGGGCGTGCGGGTCACAACACCACCCTCAAAATTGCTTTTTGAAGCTCCAATTACTCCGTTGAAGACTGTAACTTCCAGCTTCACTGTCCAAATTCCATCTGCGAAGTTTGCGATCGTGTTGAAGTCTCGAACCACAGATCCTTCACGAACGTTGACTCTTTGATGAAAAGCCTGAAGTGCCACTCTGATTGCTCCTTCCTGGTTCATACCATCAGCCAAATCGACTTCAACGGGCAACGCAGTAGTCGAGTTACTTGAGGATGAGTAGCAAACAAAGTTTACAACGTTATTCTCCGAAGAATGTGGGTTGTACAGCGAAAAGCCTAGAAATATCAATATTGCAGCCATGGCAATCACTGTGATGGAGACCAGTAGAAGAGTCTTTTTCCGGCGAGTTTTCAGTTTCCCAAAGATTGAGCCATTGAGCCTATCCAACTCTGGCCCTTCTGACAGCTATATATAATGATAACCCGCTATTTCAGTCTTGACCAATACGCAACTCTTTGATGGTTGTCTCATTGTTTCTTGGCGTATTCATATAGTCCAAAAAGGTTTCCGTCAGGGTCTGCGAAAGTGGCCATGGCGTTTCCATTTTCTTTTGATTTTGGAGCAACGATCTTTCCGCCCAACTTGACAACATTTTCAAGTGTTTTGTCAATGTCCTCAACCAAAATGTAAACAAGAATTCCTAAGGGTTTTCCTTGTGGAAACCGCCACATTCCCCCGCCTGGTTTTTCGCCTGTATCAACAACCCGATAGGCCCAGTCTTTGTTCTCACCACCGCTGATCTTCCAGTCAAACAGGTTTCCATAGAAATTCTTGGCTTTGTCTAAGTCTCTGACTCGTATTTCCACCCAGTTAAATCTGTTTGCCATTGAAGTATTTTCTCACAATTGCATTGAGCATTTTTCTGCATTCCAGTATTAAGGTTTTCTCAAAGCCCACAAGTCTTGCCCTCATATCGTTGAACCCAGTTTATTGCAGCGGTTTGAAAGGCTATGCTTCCTTCTCTTGGCTGGGTCTTTTCTTGAAAGAGTGAGGTATATATTTCCGTTCGTGCACCTAAAAAGCTGCAGCGTTTTACGTGGAGACCCTATGATGGGCGAAGAGCAGAAACAACAGAAAGAAGATCAGGAAGTCGAATTGCTAGCACGAGCTTTGGTCGAGGAAAAAAAGCGTTCAGAAGAGTATCTGGCACGTCTCAAATATGCGCAAGCAGATATCGAAAACGTGAAGAAAAGGTGCGAACGACAGATTGAAGAAATCAAAAAGTACAGCAACGAACGCTTCATAATAGACCTGTTAGAAGTTGTTGATGAGCTGGAATTGGCTGTCAAGTCTGGCAACTCTAGCAATTCAGCGGATACCCTCATACAAGGAGTCGAGATGACGCTGAAAAAGCTCAGAAAATTGCTTGAAAGCGAAGGGGTGTCTCCAATAGAATGCATTGGCAAACCCTTTGATCCTGCAAAGCACGACGCTGTTGCAAGGATAGAGAGGGATGATGTTGAAGAATGCATGGTGATCGAAGAAGTCAGAAGAGGTTATGTCATGAGAGAAAAAGTGATTAGACCGAGCATTGTTAAGATTAGCGTGAAACCTTCATCAGAATCACAAAAGGGAGATGAGTCAACATGAGTGGAATAAAACCTGGCGAGAAAATACTAGGAATAGACCTAGGAACAACGAACTCGGCAGCAGCCATCTTCGAGAGTGGACGTGCAACCGTGATTCCGAGTGCTGAAGGACCGACGATGGCTGGAAAAATGTTTCCTTCCGTTGTTGCCTTCACGAAGGATGGACAGCTGCTGGTTGGAGAACCTGCAAAGAGACAGGCAACTGCCAACCCTGAAGGAACGATTTACGAAATAAAGAGGAAAATGGGCACGGACTACAAGGTCATTATTGGCGGAAAGGAATACACGCCGCAGCAGATTTCTGCTTTCATTCTGCAGAAAATAAAGAAAGACGCCGAAACTTTCTTGGCCACTCCAATGAAGAAAGCCGTGATCACGGTCCCTGCGCACTTCAACGACAATCAGCGCCAAGCCACCAAAGATGCAGGAGAAATAGCTGGCTTCGAAGTAATGAGGATAATAAACGAACCAACAGCCGCCTGCCTAGCCTACGGAGTTGACAAGCTAGAGAAAGAGATGAAAATACTTGTTTTCAGTTTTGGAGGCGGAACGCACGACGTGACAATCATGGACTTTGGCAAAGGAGTCTTTCAAGTACTCTCAACCAGTGGTGACACGCAGATCGGCGGGACAGATATCGATAAAGCGGTTATGGATTATCTTGTGGAGGAGTTCAAGAGGCAAACAGGCATCGACCTCACAAGCGACAGAATGGCAATCGGAAGACTGAAAGAAGCTGCTGAAAAAGCAAAAATAGAACTGTCAACGCTGATGAGCACGGATATTGATCTGCCATTCATATACTCTGATGCATCTGGGCCTAAACATCTTCACCTTAATTTAACTAGAACCAGGCTTGAGGCTTTGGCACAGCCGATTGTTCAGAAGACTGAACGAACCATCATAAAATCTCTGGAAGACGCAAAAATGACGCCTAAGGACATTGATAAAATAATTCTCATTGGTGGCATGACAAGAATGCCGTACGTGCAGAGATTTGTGGAGCAGATGATGGGAAAGCAAGTGGAAAGAGGCGTTGATCCGATGGAGTGCGTTGCAGTAGGCGCTGCTATACAGGCAGCGGTGCTTTCTGGAGAAGTGAAAGACCTATTGCTGCTCGATGTGACCCCACTCTCGCTTGGCGTGGAAACCCTTGGTCACATATTCACGAAGATTCTAGAGAGGAACACCACAATCCCAACTAGAAGAAGCCAGATTTTCACGACAGCAGCAGATTTCCAGACCGCAGTTACTATTCACGTGCTGCAAGGCGAGCGTCCAATGGCTCCAGACAACGTGCCTTTAGGCATGTTCAACCTTGAAGGCATACCGCCTGCGCCCCGTGGAGTGCCACAGATAGAAGTGACTTTCGACATTGATGCAAACGGAATCCTCAACGTCACTGCAAAGGACTTGGGCACTGGCAAAGAGGCAAAGATAACGATAACGGCTTCAACAAAACTGTCCAAAGAAGAGAAAGAACGCCTGACGAAAGAGGCAGAACAGTTCGCCGAACAGGACAAGCAAAAACGTGAAGAGGCTGAACTTAGAAACAACGCTGACGGCCTAATATACACTGCGGAAAAAACAAAGAAGGACCTTGGAGAGAAACTTGCTGAAGACCAGAAGAACAAAATAGACGCCTCGGTTTCCGCACTGAAAGACGCTTTGGCAGGCACAGATTTGGGCAACATCAAGAAAGCGTCTGAAGAGCTCACGAAGATACTGCAGGAAGTTGGGTCGGCAGTTTATCAGCAAGCCGCAGCTGACTATGCAAAACAGAAAAGTCAAGCTCCAAGCGGAGAAACCCCACCACCGCCTGGCGGAGACAAAGTAGTCGATTCAGAAGACTACAAGGTGAAATGACAAATCCGAAACAGTTTTGAACAAGTGACTGCATTGCGGATTTGACGGTAACAGGAATGGCCAGTAAAAAGGACTACTACGAGGTTCTCGGCGTCTCCAAAGATTCCTCAAAGGATGAGATTAAGGATGCTTACAGAAAACTGGCCCTCCAATATCATCCAGACCGAAATAAGGCGCCCGACGCTGAGGAAAAATTCAAAGAAATATCTGAAGCCTACGCAGTATTGTCAGATGATGAGAAGCGAAGCCAATACGATATGCTAGGCCATGCTGGCTTTGATCAGAGGTACACGACGGAGGACATTTTCAGAGGCGCAGATTTCGAGTCCATACTGCGAGACCTAGGTTTCGGGTTTGGTTTCAGAGATTTGTTCAGCGTCTTTTTCGGAGACCGCGACTTCGAAGAAAGAACCAGTGTAGGCCGCGACCTCGTCTATGAACTTGAAATCACTTTGGAAGATGCCGCAAGAGGCACTGAAAAAGAAATAGAAATTCCGAGAACCGAAAAATGTGAGGTATGCAATGGCACAGGAGCTGCTCCTGGCACACTACCTCGCGAATGCCCTAAATGTGGCGGCACTGGAAAAATCCAAGATGTACGAAGAAGTGGGTTTGGCACATTCGTGCAAGTCAGACCGTGCAACATGTGTGGCGGAGGAGGCAAAATCATAGATTCACCATGCAGAAGCTGCAAGGGCACTGGACTTGCGAAGAAAATACGTAGGATCACAGTGAAATTACCGTTAGGCATCGACGAGGGATACCGAATAAGGCTTCAAGGAGAAGGCGAAACACCCCAAAACGGGGGCACACCTGGCGACCTATATGTTCTGATTCACATTGTGCCACACCCGTATTTCCAGAGAAACGAAGATGACCTCCTGTACAATCTTTCCATTGGTTTCCCTCAAGCAACGTTGGGCACCCGAGCTTCGGTTCCGACGCTGGATGGAAACACAAGCATAGACATACGACCTGGGACTCAGCCTGGAGAGATCCTGAGGCTCAGAGGCAAAGGCATGCCCAGATTGAGAGGCTACGGCAAGGGCGACCTTTTGGTGCGGGTTGACATAGCGGTTCCAGAAAAGCTAACTGCTAATCAAAGAGCTCTGCTGGAGCAATTGGCTGAAGAGTTTGAGCAGAATGTCCAGCCTAAGAAACGTAGACTAAGACTCTGAAGACCGCAAAGACAAATTGACCAAACAGTCGCAAGATGCAAGATTGTTCTGCCTTTGGGCATGAGTCGCTTATCATGATATCTTCGGTTTCGGTAACATGCAATCCTTCGCACTGTTCGCATGCATAAGCATTATAGTGTCTGCAAGAAGCATACTAGTACATGAGGAGAAGAAGAAGCTTTGAAGACGGTGGCTTCTACCTGTGCTTACTGTGGCTGCGGTTGCCGGCTACTTTTCGTTGTTGAAAATGGTCAAATCGTGAAAATGCTTCCCGACAAAACAGACGGCCCAAGCGAGGGAATAGCTTGCGTCAAAGGCTTGACCATTCATGAATCTGTCAAGAACAATGAAGGAAGAATACTGAAGCCGCTTATCAGAACTTCAAAGGATGAACAGTTCAAAGAGGTTTCTTGGGACGAAGCCTATCGTTTCATCTATGAGCGCACAAAAGACTTGGCACCCAGTGAAGTTTTCGTGAACGCTTCTGGAAAGATAACCAACGAAGACTGCTATGTCACTCAAAAGTTTGCAAGAATCGCGTACAGAACAAACAACGTTGACGCATGCTGCGCGAGACTATGTCACGTCACAACGGTTCAAGGACTTGAACACTGTTTCGGCAGCCGAGCTGCCTTTTCCACAATGGATGACGTGTACGGACTTGATTGCCTGTTCATAATAGGCTCGAACCCAGTTTCGAATTACCCTGTCCTCTATAATCGCATATTGCAGGCCAGACGCAAAGGCTTGAAGGTTGTTTCAAGTCAAGCTTTGCACAGTTTGACTGCAAAGTTTTCTGATGTTTCGCTCGTGATCTATCCTGGGACTGAGTTGATTCTGCTGAATGGAATAATGAACGCACTAATCCACCAAGGAGCGTACGATAAACAGGCTGAGAGAGTTGAAGGGTTTGAAAGGCTCTGCCAAGTCGTGGAGCTTTACTCGATCGATTTTGTCCGAAACGCATGCGGCGTGGATCTTGAAAACCTCAACCAACTAATCGAACACATTGCAAACGCCAAATCCTTAGGCATAATTCACGGCATGGGTTTAACCCAGCACATCACAGGCTCAGAGAACGTTCATGCATTGCTCAGCCTAATGATTCTCAAAAACGCTCAGTTGCTTTCGCTGAGAGGCGAAATCAACGTTCAAGGAGTCGGTGACATGGGCTGCTTACCCGACCGATTGCCCACAGGGCCTCTTGCCACAGCGCCTATTCTTGAAGAGAAATGGAAGACACACTTGCCGATGGGCAAGGGAAAGAGCATCGTTGAGGTTTTCTTGATTTCGCCTCCCAAAGCGGCACTCATTTCAGGCTTGAACGCTGCGCAGTCTTTGCCTAACTTGAACGTCGTGCATAGAAATCTGAAAAACATGTTTGTTGTCGTTCTTGATCAGTTTTTTAATTTGACAACTAAATTCGCTGATGTAGTGCTTCCTACTCCGTTGCTTTTCGAGAGAGAAGGAACAATTACAAACGGTGAGCGTAGAGTTCGACCCGTGAGGAAGGTTGTGGAATCATGTGGTGATTGCAAGCCTGAGTGGCGAATCTTCAAAGAGCTTGCAGAATATTTTGGCGTTGCCGAGCATTTTCCATATGACGAACCAATGGCGGTTACAAAGGAGATTGCTAATGTTGTCCCCGCTTATCACCAGATAGATGTCGCAAGTGTTTATCAGGGGGCTGATGCTTGGCCTGAAAAGCGCATGCTTTTTCGAAGATTCATGCCTGAGCATTTCGAAGGAGTCGAGGACATTCGCAGCGACAAATACCCTCTCATATTGACATCGTTCCGTTCGCAACATCATTTTCTGACTGGCGAGATGACTAACAAGTCTCATACTCTTATGGGCTTCAGAGAGGGACCTTTCTGCTACGTGAGTGCAATGGATGCTGAAGCGTTGGGTGTGTCAAGCAACGACATCGTCGAAGTTACGAGCAGCGTGGGCAGCATAACTTGCAAGGCTCTGGTTGATGAGAGCATTCCAAAGGGGAGAGTTGGCATGCACTTTCACTTTGAAGAGGTTTTGGTGAACAAACTGTTTCCAACACAATTTGATGATAAGACTTTCACGCCGAATTACAAGATGGTTGCTGTTGCAATAAGGAGACTTTTGGAATAGTCTGAAGCAAAAGTGATATTCAAAAGAAAAAGTAAAAAGGAGAAACATAGATTATAGCTTTAGGCGATATTGAATGGTTCACGCTGCTGTTTGCTTAGAGAAAGAGGTTTTGATAAAAGGCGAACCTATGGAAGAGGTCACTCGATTCTGCGACGAAGTGTTAAAGGAAATGAGACTGAAAATAGAGAAGGAAGAATCCGCGCACAATGGAAAAACGACGATTTTTGCCAGCGAAGGTGCGTTAGTCCCACTCATATTGAAGACATTGCTATTTCCCTTCAGTATGAACGAGTACGTGAAAGCGGCTCAACGGTCTGGGCTGCATGTTGTAATCTCACCTAGCGAGGATGGGATTCACGTTTATTCTTGCGGAATTGCACTTGACGAGGTTACTGGAAAATTAGCTAAGTACACGAAGGACGAGGTTGTTGAGGAAGTCACAGACATGGCGGAAGCTTTGAGTTTTGAAGACAGATTCATTAAAGGACTTCTGAAACGTTTTCCTAAGGCAAAGCAGATAAGATAAAGTTAGACCATCAGATTCAGTTGAGCACTCGACAGGCATGCGTTATTCTTTACTAATTTCTTTCACTATTCTGAGAGCTTCTTCCACGTGCTTTGTAGCATTAAGCTGTGATGAAAACACGTGTCTGACAATTCCTTTCTTATCAATAATGTACGTGACTCTACCGGGAAGAATCCCAAGATTCGAGGGTACTCCATAGAGTTCTCTCACTTTTCCGCTTTCGTCGCTTAGCAGTATGAACGGAAGCTTGTTCAGCATGACGAATCTGTTATGAGAATCAACGGATTGTGAGCTTATCCCTATGACTTGGGCGCCAGCTTCCACGAACACGTCGTAGCTATCTCTGAAAGCGCATGCTTCAGCAGTGCAACCTCTTGAAAAGTCTTTGGGGTAGAAGTAGAGGACTATGGTCTTTTTTCCGATGAAGTCTTTAAGGCTTGTCAGAGATCCAGTCTGATCAGGAAGCGTAAAGTCGGGAGCCATGTCTCCAACCTTAATTTTGCCTCTCACAGTCGTTTCACTGCTCATGTTTGAAGCCTCAATATGCTCTTGTCGACGCAAGTATTAAAATCCCGTCATAGAAAAAGGAGATTCAAATAGAGGCTCAATTCGTGTAGAAAGAGAGGTTCCTTTTCTGAGAAATAGCTTGAGAAGAATGGTGCAGAGGGTGGGATTTGAACCCACGAACGCCTACGCGATAGGCTCCTGAAGCCTACGCCTTTGGCCATGCTCGGCGACCTCTGCGCACAAAGCGAAATACATGCGGAAATGTTTAAGAGTTACTATCGGCTTCTACATGCAAGTCAGGTGCATTTGAATGCCCACTCACGGTTCATTGTCAAAAGCTGGAAAAGTCAGATCACAAACGCCTAAAATACAGGCAACTGAGAAGACTAAGCCAGGTCCAAGGTTCCGAAACAAGCGCAACTACGAAAAGCGCATAATGCTCCAGAGGAAAGCAGGACAAAACTGGGTATAAGCGAGTTTTCAAGCTTTTTATCTTTCTCAACGCATAACTAATAGACATGTCTGAAGCCGAAATTATCATTTTAAACGCAAACGCCATAACGGTAGATTCTAAGCAGCCGAGAGCCGAAGCGATAGCGATCTGCAATAAGAGAATAATTGCAGTAGGCTCTAACACTGAGATCCGCAAATACATAGGCAAAAAGACAAGAGTCGTAGACGCTAGAAACAAGACGGTCGTTCCAGGCTTCGTGGACTGCCATGTGCACATGACTGGCTTCGGACAATTCTTGGAAACTTTGGATTTGAGAAATGTTGGCTCCATCAGAGAAATGCAGCTAAAGCTGAAAGCTTACGCTCAAGAAAACATTGGGAAAGGCTGGGTTCTAGGCGGAAGATGGGACGAAGAACGATTTGCAGAACATCGTTATCCAACCCGCTGGGATCTCGACAAGGTTGTGCAAGACAGACCTGTTTTTCTGCTTCGCGTCTGCGGACACATAGCAGTAGCCAACAGCAAGGCAATGCAACTAGCAGGATTGACAGATGAATCCAAAATCGATTATGGATCGGTTGATTTGGATGAAGCTTCACGTGACCCAACCGGCGTTTTGAGGGAAAATGCGCTCGAGCTCGTCTGGAAAGTTGTTCCGAAACCAGGCAAGAAAGAGATCGAAGAAGCTTGTCTATTGGCATGCAACAGAGCAGTCAAAGCAGGGCTTACTTGTGTTCATTGGATGTTGCGCTCTTCAAATGAGGTCAAAGCTTTACAGAAGCTTCTTTCGGAAGGAAAGCTTCCTCTGCGAGTGTATCTGGGCATTCCTGTTTCGCTTCTTAAGCAACTAACTTCTCTAGGTTTGACTACTGGTTTTGGGAATGACATGGTAAAGATTGGCTTCGTGAAGATTCTCGCCGACGGCTCGCTCGGAGGACACACCGCAGCTCTGAAAAAACCTTACGCCGACAAACCCGACACAAATGGCATGATGCTTTATACTCAGAAGGAACTTGACAGATTGGTTCTCAAGGCTCATGAAGCTGGATTGCAATTGGCGATACATGCCATAGGCGATCGAGCAATGGAAGCAGTTCTCGAAGCATACGAGAAAGCATTGAACAAATGCCCATCTAAGAATCATAGACACAGAATTGAACATTGTTCAGTTCTAAACCCTAAACTCATCAAAAGAATGAAGCGGCTGAACATAGTAGCCTCAGTACAGCCTCATTTTGTCTTTTCAGACTTCTGGGTAGTTGATCGAGTGGGCAAGAAACGTGCTCGCTGGGTCTATCCCTTCAAGGCACTATTAAAGCAGGGAATCGTGGTTGCTTCTGGCTCAGATTGCCCCGTCGAACCTATAAGCCCAATTCTAGGCGTTTGGTCCGCTGTCACGCGCAAGGACTTTCCTGAAGAAAGACTCAGTCTAGACGAAGCTCTGCAAACATACACTTTGAACGCCGCCTATGCGTCGTTCGACGAAAACAAAAGAGGAACGATTGAAACTGGAAAACTCGCAGACCTCACGATTCTTTCCCAGAACCTGACGAAGATAAAGGCTGACGCGATCAAGAACGTGAAAGTCGAAATGACAATTGTTGACGGAAAGATCGCATACACTAGTGAACGATTTCGCAACTAGCCTTAGCAGTTTGCGCTTCTGCTTTTCTAAAGAAAGTGAAGAACAGAAGGCTTGCTAGAAAATACGTAATCGTCGTAACTACAAAGGGAGTATAGTAGTCGCTCAACGTCATCATCTGACCCGATATTGAAGCAGTTACCGCGCGTGGAACGTTGTCTGCTGCCACCATTAAGCCGTTCGTCGTGGCACGTTCCGTCTCAGTTACCATCTCCATCTGAAACGTGCTGCTTATGGGACCAGCCATGTTCATTAAAGCATTTCTCGCCACGTAGGCGGCACCTGCAAATCCCAAGTTCGGGGAAACAGTCACAAGCATTATGAAAGGCATTGAAAGAAACTCACACAAGGCTATGGATCTAACCTTTCCCAACCTTTTGCACAGCGGCGGCGCCGCAAGAGTGCCCGCGACCAGTGTTGCGTTGCCAAGAGCGTTCAAGACGCCTATCTCCTCGATGTTAGCTGCAAATTTCAGCTTGAAAAACAGATTGAACAATGGCACTATGAATCCTGCGCCAAACCCTATTATTCCAACTGGAATCGCAAATTTCGCTATTGTCCAACCACTCTTGATGTTTCGAAGAGCCAGAAGCTCTCCCATTTTTCTTCTCTCTTGCATCTTTTTCTCTTTTATCAGCAATATCGGAATGACAGCTGCAAAAGCTAGAATTGTAGAGGCTATCAGTGCAAAGCGATATCCAACGGCTGAAGCATTTTCGCCTGTAGGCAAGCTTAGGACAGTGTTGAACAAATCAGGCATGACTCCGCCTGCATAGCTGCCCAACACACTCATCACTATCATTATTGCCCAATCAACACTGAACAAGAAAGTACGCTCTTCAGAAGTGCTGTTCTCCATCATGAAAGGCGCTGAAGCAACCCAACTAATCGTTCCAATCAAGCCCGAAACAAGACTGGCAAACAATAGAACTGATGGCTGTAATGCAATGGCTTGAACGATACTCACAAGATTTGCCGTTAGCCCAATAAGCAAAGCTCTTTTGGTGCCAAGGCGCTCAATGATTAATCCTGCGGGCAGCGCTACGAAGCCGGTGGCTAATGCCCCTACCGTGAACATATTACTGATAAAATTAGCTTGGTAGCCAACCTCCTTGAGGTTAAGATAGAGATAGAATATGACGCCCCATATTCCATTAGCGAAGCCCTGCAATATCGTTGCCACTACGTAGAGCTTCGCATTGCGACTGAGTGCGCCGATCTGCCTCAGATACATCAAAAACGCTGAGGATCCCTGCAAATATGGTTCACCGTGATGAAGATTCGCTAGCATAAAACCGATTGAAGATAAATACTTTGTCCACATCTCAATGTCTATGCCAGCAGTTTATCTGCAGGTTCCTTCATTTCTTTTATGGTTGTTGCTTTAATTGAACACGGAGAAAGCAGCGAGGGAAATCATTCAGATGCTCATGAGCACTCCATCGCCTAGCTTGCGTGATATCGATCGCACCAAGATGCATGTCTCCGCAAAGCACAAACTTGCAAAAGTATTATCAAACTCCGAGATAATCCGAGAACTCAACCGAGAAGAAAAACCGAAGCTCTTACCGCTTCTCCGGCGAAAAGCGACGCGCACGATTTCAGGCGTTACAGTCATAGCCACAATGACGAAACCTTATCCATGCCCTCAAGAAGAACCATGCGCCTACTGCCCAGGCGGACCAAAATTCAACGTGCCCCAAAGCTACACAGGTTTTGAACCCGCTGCAATGCGAGGATCACAAAACGAATATGATCCTTATCTGCAAGTTAAGAGCCGCATCGAACAGCTGACAGCCATCGGTCACAAAGTTGACAAGATAGAACTAATAATCATGGGAGGAACCTTTCCAGCCACACCCCTCGACTATCAGAAATGGTTCATCAAACGCTGCCTTGACGCAATCACGAATAGAACATCAAAAAACCTTAAAGAAGCCAAGAAAAAATCAGAATCCAGCAAGATCCGTAACGTAGGCATTACTGTGGAAACACGGCCTGACTGGGCCAAAGAAAAGCATGTAGACCAAATGCTGGACATGGCCGTGACACGCGTCGAACTGGGCGTCCAGAACCCGAATGATAAAATCTATCGTCTGGTAGGCAGAAAGCATACTGTAAGCGATGTCATTGAAGCCACACGCATAATGAAAGACGCTGGACTGAAGATCGTATATCACCTCATGCCTGGCATGCCAACTTCAAACGAGAAAAAGGATTTGAGCATGTTCAAAACGATCTTCAAAAATCCAAATTTCAGGCCTGACATGATCAAAATCTATCCTTGTCTAGTTATGAAAGGAACGAAGATTTTTGACTGGAATGCAGCTGGTAGATACGATCCTTACACGACTGAGGAAGCTGCAGATTTGATCGTTGAGATCAAAAAGATTGTTCCCCCGTGGGTGCGAATAATGCGTGTTCAACGAGACATTCCAGCGCGATTGATAGTTGCTGGAGTCAAGCGGAGTGACTTGAGAGAAGTTGTCCGAGCAAAACTAGATGCGCAAGGCTTAAGATGTATGTGCATTCGTTGCAGAGAAGTGGGTCATAGAATGGCAACTGCTGGACTGGAGCCTAATCCTGAAAAAGTCACGATTGATAGCACCACGTATGAAGCGTCTGAAGGAAAGGAGATTTTCATTTCGGTAGAAGATCGTGAGAACGCTGTGCTAGTTGGGTATCTTCGATTGCGAATCCCGTCAGAGAAAGCACATCGACAGGAAATCAGGGCAGAACCTTGCTCAATAGTGCGGGAACTTCACGTCTGCGGTCCACTTGTCCCTGTCGGCAAACACTTGAATCAAGCTTGGCAGCACAAAGGCTATGGTGCGCTTTTGCTGGCTAAAGCTGAACGCTTGACCTTTGAAGACTATAGTTTAAAAAAGATTCTGGTCATAAGTGCTCTCGGAACCAAGCAGTATTACATGAGGTTCGGTTACAAGTATGATGGAGTCTACGTTTCAAAAACATTGGAGAACTAGAAAATGAGCCAGAAAAATGCAAATTCAGGCTATAAAGGGCATGCACTGGAAGTTATCAGAAAAGCACATGCAGAAATAGGCGACGTTGTGCGCATAACGAAACAGAACGAAGTCTATGAAGGAATTCTGATTCCTCGTTCAGAGTACGGCGACCAGAAACACATCATCATCAAAATGAAAAGCGGCTACAACGTCGGAGTCAAAATAACGCCAACCACAAAGATCGAGAAGATAGGCGAAGGTGCAAAACCAGCTTTTGTTGCGCCTCCACAACCCAAACAGGATGAAACGCTTCCAAAGGTCACGATATTGAGCACTGGCGGCACAATAGCCAGTCGCGTAGACTACCGAACTGGCGGCGTAAGACCCGCCTTAACTGCAGGCGACTTGTACAGTGTCGTCCCTGAACTCTCACACATAGCACGCATTGACGCTCAAATACTATTCAGCCTTTTCAGCGAAAACATACAAGCTACACATTGGACACAAACCGCAAAGACTGTTGCTGAACAAATATCCGCAGGCATTGATGGCGTTGTGGTTGCCCATGGAACAGATACGATGGCATATACAGCTGCCGCTTTGAGTTTCGCCCTGCAAAACTTGCCAGTTCCCGTAGTGCTTGTTGGCTCACAACGCTCCGCAGATCGCCCTAGTTCAGACGCCGCAACAAATCTTGTTGGCGCAGTTACGGTTGCAGCGAAGGCTCCTTTCGCTGAAGTAGTGCTGGCAATGCATGAAACGCCATCCGACACGGCAATAGCAGTTCACAGAGGAACGAAAGTTAGAAAATGTCACACGAGCAGAAGAGACACTTTCAAATCAGTCAACGCATCACCGATAGCAAGAGTTCAAGATCAAAAGATAATTATGCAAACAGATGATTACAAGAAGCGAAACGCCGAGAACAAGCTCATTCTGAAACCTGAATTTGACGAAAAAGTTGCTCTCATCAAGTTCTATCCAAGCATGAATCCTGAAATCATAGAATGGTATCTAGAGAAGGGTTACAAGGGCTTGATCCTAGAAGGAACGGGCTTGGGTCACGTAAGCAAGAACTGCTATGAACCATTGAAAGAAGCTATTGAAAATGACGTAGTCGTTGGAATGTGCTCTCAGTGCATCTGGGGACGTGTGAACATGAATGTTTACGATACGGGTCGCGATCTGCAAGCTTTAGGTGTTGTTTCACTGGAGGACATGCTTTCAGAAACGGCTCTTGTCAAACTCATGTGGATTTTCGGGCAAACTAGCGATCCTGAAGAGGCAAAGAAGCTTCTTAAGACAAATATCGTTGGGGAACTGTCGCCAAGAACGCTTCCAGACACGCTGAGCAATGAATGAGAGGAACGAGGAACATATGAGCATAGATTATGAGAAGATAGGCTTGAAAGTTGGCTTAGAGATTCATCAGCAACTTGATACTTCTGAGAAGCTTTTCTGCGGGTGCAAGCCTGAGCTTTTCAAGGAAGAGCCAGAAATAACCTTTCTGCGTCGACTCAGACCCACGCAAAGTGAACTGGGTCAAGTGGATCCTGCAGCGTATTTTGAGTTTCAGAAAGGCTTCAAAATTCTTTATGAAGCGAATAGGACTTCATCGTGTCTTGTTGAAATGGATGAGGAACCTCCGCATCCGTTGAATGTTGAGGCTGTTGAGTCTGTCTTGAGGGCGGCTTTGATGATGAATTCTAATCCTGTGGACGAAGTTCATGTCATGCGGAAGACGGTGATTGATGGCTCAAACACTACTGGCTTTCAAAGAACCTGTGTGATAGCGTTGGGCGGTGAGATTAAGGTTGGAGAGAAAACGGTTCCGATTCAGCATGCAAGTTTGGAGGAAGATGCTGCGAGGAAAATGGGTGAAGGTGAGGGTAATGTGATACATTATCGCATTGATCGTTTGGGAATTCCATTGATCGAGGTTGCGACTGCGCCAGTTATTTATTCGTCAAAGGAAGCAGAGGCAGTGGCTCTTAGGATTGGCAGCATTTTGAGGGCAACGGGAAAAGTGATGCGCGGTTTGGGCACGATTCGGCAAGATCTGAACGTATCAATTCCTAATGGCGCATTGATTGAGATCAAAGGGGTTCAAGAGCTGGAGCTAGTTTCGACTGCCATAGAGTATGAAGTCAAACGTCAACTTGGTTTGATCGAAATATGCGAGGATTTGAAACGGAAAGGAGTCAAGCAAGAGGACATTAAAGACGAGTTTTTTGATGTTACACCAGTTTTTAAGGAGACGAAATGCAAAGTCATTCGAAAAGCCATAGACAAGAAACAGCAAGTTCTTGCGGTGAAATTGTCGAAGTTCAAGGGTTATCTGAAGCGCGAATTGTTGCCGAATTTTCGTTTGGGCACTGAGATGGCTGATAGAGCGCGTTTCTGGGGTAGAGTTGGCGGGATTTTCCATACGGATGAGATGCCAGCGTATGGTGTGACTTCAGAAGAAGTTGATGCATTAAGAAAGGCTGCAGAAGCTGGTGAAGAGGATACAGTGGTTTTTGTTGCAGACAGTGCAGAAAATGCGTCTGATGCTTTAAGAGCTATTGTTGAGAGAGCTCGTGAAGCAATAGTTGGGGTGCCACAGGAGACTCGTGGAGCAAATCCTGATGGAACAACGCGTTATTTGAGACCAAGACCTGGTTCGGCGAGAATGTATCCTGAAACTGATATTCCTCCGATGCTGATAACTGAGGAGTGGGTTGAAAGAGTTAGGGGGAGTTTGCCAGAGCTTCCTGAGAAGAAGCTTCAGCGGTTGGTGAAGGAGTTTAAGCTGAATGAGAAGTTGGCTAAGCAAGTTCTTGATTTGAGTTATAGTGAGTTGTTTGAGCTTATTGTTAGGGAGAGTGGGATTTCAGCGGTTACTGTTGCGGCGTTTCTTACTGAGACCGTGACAGCTTTGAAGAGGGACGGTGTTGAAGTGGACAAAGTTTCAGAGGAGCAGTTGCTTGAGATGTTCAAGCGTGTTGGTACTGGTGAGTTGGCGAAGGAAGCTGTTTCAGACGTGTTTGTGCGGCTATCAAAAAACGAAGGGAAGAGCGTGACGGATGCGATTGCTGGTTTAGGTTTGAAGAGGATTTCGGAAAATGAGCTGACTGCGTTGGTTGAGAAGATGATTGAGGAAAATCAAGGAATGATCAAGGAACGAGGCGAAGGAAGTCTTGGACCGTTGATGGGTATCGTTATGAAGGAGTTGAGGGGTAAGGTTGATGCTGGTTTGGTTAGCAGGATGTTGAAAGAGCGAATAAGGGAGATTGCGAAGTGACTGGTTTTTACTTGTAGCTTTTGAGGTCTATGATTGGTGGTGTTTCGAGCGTTGTCTTTTCTCCGCAGTAAGGGCACATTTTGAAGTCTGGAAGCAGGGGTTTTCCGCAGGTTGTGCAGAGTTTTGGAAGTTGAGCTTTCTCCTCGATGCGTTTGATTTCTTTCTTCAGGCTAACTAATTCTGTTCGGACTTTCTCAATGCTCTCCTTCAGGGGCTGGATTTCTCTCACATCGGCTCTCACGTTACTCATTAAGTCTTTGACTTTGGCTAGGATTTCGTTGTCTGCTTCTATTGTTTCGTACATTTGGTCGAGGATTTCGCTTTTGTTTTCTAGCAGTTGGGTTTCGACTGTGGATTGTTCTTTTGCGTCTGAGAGTATTTTGTTTACGAATGTTTCCATTGGGTTGTCGAAGGCTGTGGCGCATGTGATTGCCCACATGATTACAGTTGCGGCTGCGGTTATGGCTAAATAGGCTGTTGGGGTTAGTGTTTGGAGTTTTTCTCCGATGAATGGGTATAAGCCAAGGATTTTGGTTTGGTTGTTGAAGATTGTGACGGATATTGCGTCGATGAGGTGTAGAAGTGACACGAATGTGGCTGAGCTGAATAGCCAGACGAAAAGTGCTTTTTTCGCCAAAACATGTCCCTTCAGGCTGCTGGGTTG
>Ga0335070_10001902_pt1 | contig 24262 bp, 23 predicted proteins | sample Lox_Sample_13_FD_206722 | JGI IMG/M metagenome (GOLD analysis project Ga0335070, IMG submission 206722) | Soil microbial communities from Loxahatchee National Wildlife Refuge, Florida, United States - Lox_Sample_1.3 | ecosystem: Environmental > Terrestrial > Soil > Wetlands | place: USA...
TCACTCGCCTGGCTGCTGCCGCCGCGTGGCGCGCGCCTCTATCTAACCTCTTCCACCTTCAACAGCACCCGCCGATAGTCACGGCTTGCGTCGCTGCTGCGGCCCAGGATGACGCTCTGATCCCGGCTGCGCTGCTCGCCCGTTCCACCCAACTCGATCCACTGCCCCAGGCGGCCGGACACCATGGTCTGCACCCGCTGGATGCTGGACGCCCCGGTGGTCGGATTGACCAGGCGGTCATTGGCGGCCGAGATCTCCAGCGTGACGTCGTCGCCGTGGACCCGGGGAGTAACGTAGAAACCGCTGTCCACGTCGCGATACTGGGTCGACTGCTGGCTGACCGCTCCGCCCGGGCCGACGATCACCTGCCGCCCTTGGAGCGGGACCGACTGGCCGATGCTGATGAATGCGGCGTTGCCTTCGAGAACGCGTACCGACTGGGTTGCCCGATCCGTGCGCTGGGAGTCGCTGGAGTAGACCTGTGCTTCGACGCCTCCGGTCGTGACGGTGGCGCCGCGAGGGTGAGGCCGGCCTGGCACGGTCACCTGACCTGCATCTCCCAGATCAGCCGAGCCCGACGCCTGTGCGCCACGGCTGCCGCGATCGAGGTCCGCGTCCTGGCGCACGGAGATCATCAGCTGCCGCGGGCGCGAGTCCACTACGTCGAGCACGCGCTTGAGTTCGGCCAGGTTCGCCGGCGTGGTGCGCACGAACAGCCGGTTGTTCAGTCCGCTGATGGTGCCCCCCGGCGCTACCAGCGGCTGCAGGATCGGGAGCACCTGCTCCGCGTTGCGGTACTTGAGCGTGATCACCTCCAGTTGCTGCGCCCAGGCCGCGACGCACAACAGCGCAGCGGCCAGCGACCACAGCCAGCGAGTGCTGCGTACGAGGTCAGCCATGCGACCCCCGCGCAACGGTACTCCAGGACACTGCGACGCCCGCAGCCTCGAGGGGCCGCCCCAGCCGCGCGACGGGATCCTGGCGATAGAACCGGCGCAGCTGCGCATACACCGCAGGATATTCGTCTCGCAGCACGCCGGGCAGCTCGAAGAACACTTCCGAGAGCACGGCGAAGAACTCTCCCGGGCTTTCCGATGCATACGGGTCGATGATGGTGTTCTCCTGCGCATCCACGCGGGCGCAGAAGTCCTCGTAAGCGGAGCGGAAGGTCTGCGCCCACTCGCGCCGGCTCATGTCGGCGTGCAACGGCGGAAACCCGTTCGCATCGCCATTGAGCATGTCGAGCTTGTGCGCGAACTCGTGGATCACCACGTTCATTCCTTCCGGCATGTCGTTCGCCGCCACATCGTCCCACGACAGCACCACTGGGCCGCGCAGCCATGCTTCGCCCATGTGTGGATGCGCGGTCTCGTGGACCACGCCCGCTTCGTCGGTGTATTGGTGCCGCGGCACGAACTGCGCGGGGTAGACGATGATCTCGCTCCAGCCCCGATAATAGTCCAGGTCCAGGCCGAGGATCAGGATGCAGGCCTGGGTAGCGATGGTGAGCTGCATTTCGTCGGTCAGCATCAGGCCGGCGGCCGCCGAGAAGCTCTTGTCGTGCAGAAATAGAACAACCCAATCGCGCAGCTTCGCCTGCTCCTCTTCGCCGAGCACCTCGACGAACGCGAAGCGCCGCGCCACGGCGCGCCACTGCTGTTCGTCGAACGCCGCTCGCGCCAAGATCCGCCGGCGCCGCCAGTCTCGAACTGCCTTGAGCATTTCAGGGATCAGGCAAGCAGGTATCAGGTATCAGAGTCCGGCAACGCCGGCACTGCCAGTTCGTTCCTGATCCCCGATCCCTGATCCTGGATGCCTGACTCGTCCAGCTGCGCCAGGCTGCGCAGCTCGTCCAGGTCCACCTTCTCGATCTGCACGAAGCGACGGGTGAGCTTGTCGCCGGTGATCTTGAGATCCTCGGTGTCCTGGTGCGCCATGCGGATGTGGTCGGCCAGCTTGCGCAAGCGCTGGTCGAAGCGGCCGAAGTCCTTGCCCAGCTTGGACAGCTCGTCCTTGATGATGTGCACCTGGCGGCGCGTCTCCACGTCCTTGAGCACCGCGCGCGCGGTGTTGAGCACCGCCATCATCGTCGTGGGCGACACGATCCAGACCCGGCGCTGCATGGCGTAGTCCACCACTTCTGCGTGATGCGCGTGGATCTCGGCGAATACCGCCTCGGCCGGCACGAACATCACCGCGCTGTCGGAGGTTTCGCCGGGCACGATGTACTTCTCGCAGATCGCGTCGACATGCCGGCGCAGATCGATGCGGAACAGACGCGCGGCCTGCGAGCGCTCCGCGTCGGACAGCGCGGTGTCGAACATCCGGTGGTAGTTTTCCAGCGGGAACTTCGCGTCCACGCCCACCGCGCCGGTCGGCTCGGGCAGCTTCAGCATGCAGTCGACCCGTGCGCCGTTGGACAGGGTGTACTGAAACTCGTAGGCGCTTGGCGGCAGCATGTTGCGCACCAGCGCCTCGAGCTGGACCTCGCCGTACGCGCCGCGCGAGCGCTTGTCGCCGAGCAGCTCCTGCAGGCTGACCACGTTGGTGGTCAGCCCGTCGATCTTGCGCTGCGCCTCGTCGATGGTGGCCAGCCGCGCCATCACGTTGGCGAAGGTTTCGTTGGTCTTCTTGAAGCCTTCCTCGAGCCGCTCGGTGACCCTGCCGCTGATCTGCTCCAGGCGGGTGTCGGTAGTGCGGGTCAGGGCGTCGATGGTGGCCGACAGCTGCTGGCTTACGCTGTGCAGCGTGTTCTGCAGCTGCTCCTGCGCGGCCCGCGACTGCTCTCCCAGCCGCTCCAGCACCTGCGTCAGCAGCTCATGGCGCAGCTCGTCGTGCTTCGACCGCAGCTCGTGGCGCAGCTCGTCGTGCTTCGACTGCAGCTCCGCGACCAGCGCGGACAACCTCTGTGACATGGTCTCGCGGCTGGTGGACAGCTCCTCGGTCTGCGACAGCTGCAGGACCAACATGGCGTCCCGGGTCTGTTTCAGGTCCTGGGACACCGCCGCGCGCAGTCGCTCGGCGGCGTCGCTGTGGGACTGCGTCAGGCGGTCGGCCTGAGTATTCAGGCCGGTGTTGAGGTCCTTGATCATCTCCAGGTGCATAGCGTCCAGCACGCCCCGGAGACTGGCGGGAAGCTGCTCCTGCTGGCGCACCGCGGCTCCCAAACGGAGGGCCAGCCAGATCACTGCGAGCAGCGCGATCGCGACCAGCAGTGCGGTGAAGACCGTAAGGTAGGACAGCTCCATGCCCCCAGTATAAACCGGCGGCCAGCGCGAATACGGCGCACGCGCGGCGAGGCGCGAGGGCCCCCGCCGGGCCCGGGCCGATCAGACTTCCGCGGCGACGCGATCCGCGCGCTTGCGCTCGTTCGCGTCGAGATGCCGCTTGCGCAACCGGATCGACTTCGGGGTGATCTCGACCAGCTCGTCGTCGGCGATGAACTCGATGGCCGACTCCAGCGTGAGCTTGATGGGCGGGGTGAGCACGACGTTCTCGTCCTTTCCCGCCGCGCGGATGTTGGTGAGCTTCTTGGTCTTGATCGGGTTGACCACCAGATCGTTGTCACGGCTGTGGATGCCCACGATCATGCCTTCGTAGACCGGGTCGCCCGGGCTGACGAACATTCGGCCGCGCGGCTCCAGGTTGAACAGCGCGTAGGCCACCGCCTCGCCTTCCTCGGCGGAGATCAGCACGCCGTTGCGCCGCTCCGGCATCTCCGGCTTGAGCGGGCCGTACTCATCGAACACATGGCTCATCAAGCCGGTGCCGCGTGTGAGGTTGAGGAACTCGGTCTGGAAGCCGATCAGGCCGCGCGCGGGAATGCGGTACTCCAGTCGCGTGCGCCCCTTGCCGTCGGAGCTCATGTCGGTCAGCTCGCCGCGCCGTTCGCCCAGCGCCTGCATCACGCCGCCCTGGTTCTGCTCGTCGATGTCCACAGTCAAGAGTTCGTAGGGCTCGCATTTCACCCCGTCGATGGTGCGGTAGAGGACCCGGGGGCGCGACACCGCCAGCTCGTAGCCTTCGCGGCGCATGTTCTCCAGCAGGATGGTCAGATGCAGCTCTCCGCGGCCGGACACCAGGAACACATCGGCGTCGGCGGTATCCTCCACCCGCAAAGCCACGTTGGACAGGAGCTCGCGCTGCAGCCGATCGCCGAGCTGCCGGCTGGTGACGAACTTGCCCTCCCGGCCGGCGAACGGCGAGGTGTTGACCTGGAAGTTCATGCTCAGGGTAGGCTCGTCCACTGCCAGCAGCGGCAGCGGCTGGGGATGCTCAGGGTCGCACAGCGTGCAGCCGATGGTCAGCCCCTCGATGCCTTGCAGCAGCACGATGTCGCCCGCCTGCGCAGATTCCACCGGCGCGCGCTGCAGCCCCTGGAAGCCGTATACCTGAGAGACCTTGGCTGGCCGGCCCTCGCCGTCGGCGCCGAAGATCAGCACCTGCTGGCCTGCCTTGAGCGTGCCGCGCGCGATACGGCCAATGCCGATCTGCCCGACGTAGCTGGAATAGTCGAGCGCGCTGATCTGCAGCTGGAGCGGACCGTCCGCATCGCCCGAGGCCTCGGGCACGTGCGCGAGGATCGTGTCGAACAGCGGCCGCATGTCCTCGCTCGGCTGCTTGAGGTCAAGCGTGGCGTAGCCTTGCAGGGCGGAGGCGTACACCACCGGAAAGTCCAACTGCTCGTCGGTAGCGCCGAGCTTGTCGAACAGCTCGAAGGTCTGGTTCACCACCCAGTCGGGACGCGCGCCTGGGCGGTCCACCTTGTTGACTACCACTACCGGACGCAGCCCGCGGGCCAGCGCCTTGCGCGTGACGAAGCGCGTCTGCGGCATCGGGCCTTCCACCGCATCTACCAGGACCAGCACGCCGTCTACCATCGACAGCGCCCGCTCCACCTCGCCGCCGAAGTCCCGGTGGCCCGGGGTGTCGACGATATTGATGTGCACCCCGCCGTAGTCGAAGGCCGCGTTCTTGGCCAGGATGGTGATGCCGCGCTCGCGCTCCAGGTCGTTGCTGTCCATCACGCGCTCCTCGACGTGCTGGTGCGCGGCGAATACGCCGGACTGGCGCAGCAGCTTGTCGACCAGCGTGGTCTTGCCATGGTCGACGTGGGCGATGATGGCGATGTTGCGGACGGCTTTTTTCACGGAACGGTCACTCGGCTATCAGAAGGCCCCCTTCGAGGGCGCGCGAGTGTACCACAACGCCCTTACCCCAGCCCTCTTCCCCCACCGCGTGGCGGAGAGAGGGCAGGTCCTCCTCTCCCCGTCATACGGGGAGAGGGCTGGGGTGAGGGGGGACGAGCAGGAACCGGGCCTAGGCCATCTGCTCGCGCACCGGCCCGTCCAGGGTCACCGGGGCGTCTGGCCGCCGGAAGCGCTCGATCACCGGCTTCAACTCCGGCTTGACGTGATCCTCGTTGTAGCCGTTGAACAGCGTGCCCAGCAGCCCGCGGTCGAGGTCGCTGGTGCCCATCACCCAGTCCGCGATCGGAAATGTCAGGTTCAGGTTGTGGGTCATCATGATCCCGTAGTTGTGATGCGCGGTGTGGTGGCGGCGGATGGTGTTGACGAACGGCATGGTGCGCACGAACCAGTTGTCGTGCGTGTGGCAGCAGTAGTGGAATGTCTCGTAGATCAAGTACTGCCCGACGATGGTGACGATCAGGATGTAGCCGGCATTGGCGTTGACCAGCCAGCCGAGGGCGAGCGCGAAAGGGGTGCCCAGCGCCATGAACGTGAACAGCGCGCGCCAGGGGAAGAACACGATGCGCCATTCGCGCATGGTGTCCACCGTCATCTCGTTATCGGTGAAGTACTGATGATGCTGGCGGGTGTGGCGGTCGTAGATCGCGCGCAGCGCCCATACGTCCACCAGCCGGTGCATCACGTACTTGTGGATCCACCATTCGAACAGATTGGAGAAGAAGAACACCGGCACGACCAGCAGCCATTCCCAGGTAGCGTCCTGCAGCCGGCTGACGCACCAGGTAATCACGCTGATGCCCACGAGGTACATCACGCCGACGTGGACCAGGCCGTTGTACAGCGGCGAGATCTGTGAGCGGTATTCCTCGCGGAATTTCACCTGCCGAGGAGACGGGTTGTGACGTTCGATCAGCTCTGCCATGGCTCCTCCCTGCTCGTCGTCCCGATGGGGCGACGCAGAATATTATTTAGTATATCCCCGAGAGGCCACTCCAGCACGCCGTCAGGAATTCATGCAGCGCGGCGGAAAATCTCCATTGGCGCCGCGCGCCGCACCGAGCGGGTGCTGACCAGCCCGGCCGCCAGGACGCCCACCGTGCCTACCGCGAGCCCTGCAAGCCAGACGATCGGGTTGAACGTGTAGCTAACCGCCAGCACCCGGGTCGCCAGCACGTACCCGAGGGCGCTCGCGCCGAGCGCCGCCGACAGCCCGGCCAGCGCGCCGATCGCCACGAACTCCGCCGCCTGCGCCGAGCGCAGCTGCGCGCCACTGGCGCCCAGCGTGCGCAGAATCGCCGCGTCGAGCACCCGCTCGTCCTGACTGGCGTTGATCGCCGCCACCAGCACGATCATCCCGGCCAGCAGCCCGAACAGGAACACGAACTCCACCGCCTTGACCACCTGGTCCATGATCCGCTGGATCTGGGCGAGGACGGCGGCCACGTCGATCACCAACAGGCTGGGAAAGCGCTTGACCAGCTGGTCCATGAGCGCCGTCCGCTCCTGCGCCAGGTGGAAGCTGGTGACGTAGCTGGCCGGATAGGGATCGAGGGTGCCCGGCGGCGAGATCACGAAGAAGTTCACCCGGAACGAATCCCATTCCACCTTGCGCAGCGAGGTGACCGTTCCCTCCAGCACCTGCCCGCCGATGTCGTAGGTGAGCCGATCCTCGAGCCGGATGCCGAGCGTCTTGGCGATCCCCTCCTCCACCGAGAACTCGCGCGCGCCGCGTGCGGCCTCGCTCCACCAGCGGCCGGCCACCACCAGGTTGTCCGCGCGCAGCGCCTTCGCCCAGGACAGGTTGAACTCGCGGTCCACCAGGCGCTTGGCGCGATCGTCCGGATAATCGTTGGAGGAGACGGGCCGGCCGTTGACGGCGGTGAGCCGGCCCCGAATCATCGGGTACAGCTCAGGTGGCGGCAGCGCGTTGCTCCGGAAGAACGCACGCACTTCGCCGAGCTGGTCCGGCTGGATGTTGACCAGGAACCGATTGGGTGCGTCGGGCGGCAAGCTGCGCTGCCAGCTCGCCAGCAGGTCCGAGCGGGTGATCGTCAGCAGGGTAAGCGCCATCAGCCCGACACCCACGGCGGCCACCTGCGTGACGGAGGCGAGCGGGCGCCGGCGCAAGTTGGCCAGGCCGAAGCGCCAGGCGAAGCCGCTGCCGCGGCTCAGCCGCAACACCAGACGCATCAGCATCAGCGTGACAAGCGCCAGGCCCAATGCCGTCCCGAGCGCGCCCGCCAGCACATAGGCGCCCACCTTGAGGTCCTGCGCCTCCCACAGCACCAGCGCCGCCACCGCGGCCATCCCCGCAAGGTAGCCCAGCGTGCCGGCGGAATCCGGCAGGCCGAGGTCGCGACGCAGCACCCGCAGGGTGGGCACTTTGCGCAGCGCGACGATCGGCGGGGTGGCGAAGCCGAGCAGCAGCACGAAACCAGCCACGAAGCCCTGCCCGACCGGCGCCAGGCCCGGTGCCGGCAGCGGCACACCCACCAGGGGCGTGAGCAGCGCCGCCAGCACGGCCTGCCCTGCGAACCCGACCGCGCAGCCCACGGCGCTGGCGATTGCCCCCAGCGCCGCGAACTGTTGCACGTGCAGCCACAGGATCAACCCCTGGCTCGCCCCCAGGCAACGCATGATCGCGCAGCTGTCCAGGTGCCGGCGCAAGTAGCGCCGCGCCGCCAGCCCGACTGCGACTGCCGCGAGCAGCACGCTGAGCAGCGCGGACAAGCCGAGGAACTTCTCCGAGCGCTCCAGCGCGGCACGCACCTCGGGCCGCGCGTCGCGCACGTCCTCCACACGCTGGCCGGGCCCGATCAGACTTTGAGCCGCGCGCCGGAACGCGGTCACTGCTGGCCCCTCTCCCGCGACGCCGAGACGGTAGGTGACGCGGCTGCCGACCTGGATCAGGCCGGTCGACTCGAGGTCCTGCCGGTTGAGGATGAGTCGAGCGCCGAGGTTGAGGAAGCCCACCGCCGTCTCCGGGTCCTCGAGAACGACCGCCGCGATACGCAGACTGCGCTCGCCGACGCCTATCGCGTCGCCGATGCGAAGCTCCAGCCGCGCCAACAGCCGCTCGTCCGCCCACACCGTGCCCGGCCCAGGGATGGCCGTCGGCCGCTCTGGCGTGCCCTGGCTGGTGGTTCGCACGGCGATGCGCCCTTTCAGGGGATAGGCCCGCTCCACCGCCTTGATCTCTGTGAGCACGCTGCGCTCGCCCGCCATCGTCATGCTGGGAAAGCGCACGGTCTGGCTGGTGCGCAAGCCGAGCGCGACCGCTCGCGCGCCGAACTGGGGATCCAGCGGATGATCCGATACGACCACCAAGTCCGCGCCGAGCAACTGGCTCGCCTCGCGGTTGAGCGCCTGCTTCACGCGGTCCGCGAAGAATGCCACTGTCGTGACGCTCGCCACCGCCACCACCAGTGCAACCGCCAGCACGCGCAACTCCCCGGCGCGCCAGTCTCGCAGCAACAGGCGCAGCGCCAAGCGCAGCGACGCCGGGCTCGACAGCCCGCCGGGGTCAGCCGCGTTCATCGGAGGTCAGTTTCCCGGCGGTCAGCCGCACGCGGCGGCCGCAGCGCGCCGCCAGCCGCTCGTCGTGCGTCACCAGCAGCAGGGTTGTGCCCTGCTCTCGATTGAGGTCGAACATCAGGCGTACGATCTCCTCGCCCGTGACCGCGTCCAGGTTGCCGGTCGGCTCGTCGGCGAACAGCAGCCGCGGCGGCCCGGCGAAGGCGCGCGCAATGGCCACGCGCTGCTGCTCGCCGCCGGAAAGCTGCCTGGGATAATGGTCGAGCCGGTCACGCAGACCCACTCGCGTGAGCAACGCCTGCGCCGACTCTCTGGCGCCCGCCACGCCGGACAGCTCGAGCGGCAGCATGACGTTCTCCAGCGCGGTGAGCGCCGGCAGCAGCTGGAACGACTGGAAGACGAAGCCCACTGCCCGGCGCCGCAAAGCCGCACGCCCGTCCTCTGACAGCGAGCCGATGTCGACGCCTTCCAGCAGCACCCGGCCCGCCGTCGGCACATCCAGGCCCGCCAGAAGTCCCAGCAGCGTGGTCTTGCCCGAGCCGGAGGCGCCTACCACCGCGACGGTCTCGCCGGGCGCGATTTCCAGGTGGATGTCGTCGAGGATGGTCAGGCGCGAGCGGCCGGTGTCGACTTGCTTGCCCAGCGCGACGGCCCGCACAATAGGGGTGATGTCAGGTGCGTTCACTCGAATTGCGTGGTTGGTGTTGGCCCTGCTGGCCGCGCCCGCCTGGGGCCGGCAGCCGGTGATCCTGGTGATGGGGGACAGTCTGTCGTCGGGCTACGGCCTGCCGCAAGGCACCGGCTGGGTGGATCTGCTGCAACGGAAGCTCGCCGCGGAAAAGTTCGATTATCGCGTAGTCAACGCCAGCATTAGCGGGGAGACCACGCTGGGCGGCCGCAACCGGCTGGGGCCTGCGTTGCACGAGCACAAGCCGGGCATCGTGCTGCTCGCGCTGGGCTCCAACGACGGCCTGCGCGGGCAGTCCATCGACAGCATGCAGGCCAACCTGAGCGCCATGGCGCGCGACAGCCGCCGCGCCGGCGCCCGCGTCCTGCTGATCGGCATGCGCATCCCGCCGAACTATGGCCCGCAGTACACGCAGAAGTTCCACGCCGCCTTTGCCCAGGTGGCGCGAAGGGAGAAGCTCCCGCTCGTGCCGTTCCTGCTGGAAGGCTTCGCCGACGAGCGCGACATGTTCCAAGCCGATGGCATCCACCCCGCCCCGGCCGCGCAATCCAAGATGCTGGACAACATCTGGCCGCAGCTCAAGCCGTTGCTCGCCCCGGCGCGGTGATACGCCCGAAGCAAGGTAAACTGCGCGCTGTGCGCGCCCTACCTGCCCCACACGCCGGTGATTGACCGCTCCCCGCCGCCCGCACGCGACCGCGCGGACATCGGCCAGCTTGCCCAGTTCGATCAGGTGATCGACGTGCGCACGCCGGCGGAGTTCGCCGAGGACCACGTGCCCGGTGCGATCAACCTGCCGGTGCTGTCGAACGAAGAACGCGTCCAGGTCGGGACGATCTACAAGCAGGTCTCGCCATTCCAGGCCAAGAAGCTCGGGGCCGCCCTGGTCGCCCACAATATCGCTCGGCATCTGGAGACCGAGCTGGCCGACCGGCCGCGTGCCTGGCGCCCGCTGGTGTACTGCTGGCGCGGCGGCAAGCGCAGCGGGGCGTTCACCCACGTGCTGCGCGAGATCGGATGGGATGCGCGCCAGCTAGACGGAGGCTACAAGTCCTATCGCCGCGCGGTGGTGGCGGACCTGGAAGCCGTGCCCGCACGGCTGCGACTGCGCGTGGTGTGCGGTCTGACCGGCTCGGGCAAGAGCCGCTTGCTTGGCGTGCTGGCTGGCGAGGGCGCACAGGTCCTCGACCTCGAGCAGCTCGCCGCGCATCGCGGCTCGGTGCTGGGCAACCTGCCGGATGCCCCGCAGCCGTCGCAGAAGCTGTTCGAGAGCCGGCTTTGGGACGCGCTGCGCCGGTTGGATCCCGCCCGCCCGGTGTATGTCGAGTCCGAGAGCAAGCGCATCGGCCAGCTGCACGTGCCGCAGGCCTTGATCGACCGCATGTGGGGGAGCGAGTGCGTGCAGCTGGTAGTAGGCCGGGGCGTGCGCGTCGAACTGCTCAAGGAGGAATACGACCATTTCCTGCGCGACCCGGACGGGCTCGGCCGCCAACTCGATTGCCTGGTGCAGCTGCACGGCAAACAGACCATCGAGCGCTGGAAACAGCTGGCGCGGGCCGGCGACTGGGACACGCTGGTAGACGAACTGCTGGTGCGCCACTACGACCCCGCCTACACGCGCTCGATCGTGACGCACTACCCCGCGCTGCCGCACGCCCGGCGGCTCGACCTCGCTTCCGGTACGCCGGCGAGCTTTGCCGCTGCCGCCCGCGCGTTGCTCGCCGACGAGCGCGAGCCGGCTCTCGCGGAATGACCCAGCGATGACTGCGTTGAGTCTTGGCCTCGTTCTGTTCGGCGTCCTGCTCAACGCGGTCGCGCAACTGCTGCTCAAAGCGGGCACCAACAGCATCGGCCACTTCGAGTTCAGCGCCGCCAACGCCATCCCGATCGGCTTGAAAGTCGCCGCCGAGCCGCACATCCTCGGCGGCCTAGTCTGCTACGGCATCAGCGTGATCGTCTGGATCATGGCGCTGTCGCGGGTCGAGGTGAGCGTCGCGTACCCAATGCTGTCGATCGGCTACGTAGTCAATGCCGTGGCCGCCTATTTCTTGTTCGGCGAGGCCGTTTCGGTGCAGAGGCTGGTCGGCATCGGCATCATCGTCGTAGGTGTATACGTAGTGGCCCGGTCGTGACCTCGCAGCCCTTTCTCCCCTTCGCCCGTCCCACCATCGACGAAGAAACCATCGCCGGCGTCGCCGAGGTGCTGCGCTCGGGGTGGATCACCAGCGGCCCGCAAGTCGCCGCCTTCGAGAAGGCGCTGTCGGATTATCTCGGCGGCCGCACAGTGCGCGCGTTCACCCACGCCACCGGCGCGCTGGAAGTCGCGCTGCAAGTCTGCGGCATCGGGCCGGGCGACGAGGTCATCGTGCCGGCGATGACCTTCGCGGCCACCGCCAACGTGGTGCTCCGCGTGGGGGCCACGCCGGTGTTCGTCGATGTCGAGCGCGACTCGCGCAACATCGACCTCCGTCAGGCCGAAGCGGCGATCACCCCCCGCACCCGGGCGATCATGCCGGTGCACTTCGCCGGCCTGCCGGTGGACCTGGATCGCCTCTACGATCTGGCCAAGCGCCGCAGCCTGCGCGTGATCGAGGACGCCGCGCATGCCATCGGCACGGTGTACCAGGGCCGGCGCGTGGGCGCCTTCGGCGACCTGGTGTGCTTCAGCTTCCACCCGAACAAGAACATGACCACCATCGAAGGCGGCGCGATCAGCCTGAATGCCGGCCTGGAAGTGGAGGCGGTGGAACTGCACCGCTTCCACGGGCTGCGGCGCGACCCCGACGGCGGCGCCGACGTGCTGCTGCCCGGGGGCAAGTACAACCTGACCGACGTCTCGGCCCGCATCGGCATCGCCCAGCTCGCCAAGCTGGAAGGCTTCAACGCCCGCCGGCACGAGCTGGTCACGCGCTACTTCGAGCGGCTGCGCACCGAGCCGGCGATGGAGCTGCCCGCGCGCGGCGACCAAGGGCACAGCTGGCACATGTTCGCGCCGCTGCTGCCGCTGGGCACCGGGCGCGGGGACTTCATCCGGGCGATGCACGCGCAGGGCATCGGCGTGGGCGTGCACTACCCGGCGTTGCACCTGTTCTCCGCCTACCGCAAGCTCGGTTGGCGCCCGGGGCAGTTTCCCAACGCGGAGGAGATCGGCCGCCGCACCGTCACCCTGCCCCTGTTTCCGGCCATGTCCGACGAGGACGTCGACCGCGTCTGCGAAGCCGCCGCCGGCGCAGTCCGGCCGGGGCACAGGTGACGCCGGCCCAGCCACGGTAGAATATGGGCATGCACGTGCCCGCGTTCTCGGTCGTCATACCGGTCTACAACGAGGAAGAGGGGCTGCCGACCCTGTTCGCGCGCCTCTACCCGGCGCTGGACGCGCTGGGGCGGCCCTACGAGATCGTCTTCATCAACGACGGCAGCAAGGACCGCTCGGCCGGCCTGTTGCGCGAGCAGTTCCAGAGGCGCCCGGACGTCACGCGGGTGATTCTGTTCAACGGCAACTTCGGCCAGCACATGGCCATCATGGCGGGGTTCGAGCATGCCCGCGGCCGCTGCGTGATCACCATCGACGCCGATCTGCAGAACCCGCCGGAGGAGATCGGCCGCCTGCTGGCCGAGATCGACAAGGGGTTCGACTACGTCGGGACGATCCGCCGCATGCGGCAGGACAGCTGGTTCCGGCGCACGGCCTCGCGCACCATGAACACGGTGCGCGAGCGCATCACGCGCATCCGCATGACCGACCAGGGCTGCATGATGCGCGCCTACAGCCGGGAGATCGTCGACGCGATCAACGCGTGCCGGGAGGTCAACACCTTCATCCCCGCGCTGGCCTACACCTTCGCCCAGCGCCCCACCGAGATCGAGGTCGGGCACGAGGAGCGCGCGGCCGGGCAGTCGAAGTATTCGCTGTACAAGCTGGTGCGGCTGAACTTCGACCTGGTGACCGGGTTTTCGGTCGTGCCGCTGGAGATGTTCTCGATCGTGGGCTTCCTGGTGTCGCTGATGTCGCTGGGCTTCTTCGGCCTCATCGCGTACCGCCGCATCTTCTATGGGCCGGAGGAGGGAGGCACGTTCACGCTGTTCGCCATCTCCTTCCTGCTGCTGGGGGTGGCGCTATTCGGCATCGGTCTGCTCGGCGAGTACGTCGGCCGCATCTACCAGCAGGTGCGGGAGCGGCCCCGCTACATCGTGCAGGCGATCCTCGAGGAAGGCGAGGCGCGCGGCGCGAGGCACGAGGCGCGCGCACCGGGCGTGCCCGCGTCGCAGGTTTGATGCCGTCGGCCGTCGTCTTCGCCTATCACAACGTCGGCTGCCGCTGCCTTTCCGTGCTTCTGGCCCACGGGGTAGATATCCCGCTGGTGGTCACCCATGACGATTCGCCATCGGAAACGATCTGGTTCGAGAGCGTGGAGCGGCTGGCGCGGCTGCACGACATCGAGGTCGCCACGCCGGATGATCCCAACGCCTCGGCGTTCGCCGATCGCATTGCAGCCCTGCGACCCGACTTTCTGTTCTCGTTCTACTACCGGCAGATGCTCAAACCCGCCTTGCTCGCCCTCCCGGCGCGCGGCGCGCTCAACATGCACGGGTCGCTGCTGCCGAGATACCGCGGCCGCGCACCGGTGAACTGGGCTGTGCTGCACGGCGAGCGGGAAACCGGCGCGACCCTGCATTACATGGTGGAGAAGCCCGATGCCGGCGCCATCGTGGCACAGCAGGCGGTACCGATCCTGCCGGACGATACCGCGCTGGAGGTGTTCGGCAAGGTGACCGTCGCCGCCGAGCTGGCGCTCGACCGCGTAGTGCCCGATCTGCTGGCCGGGCGTGCGCCGGCGATCGTGCAGGACCTCTCGCGGGGGTCGTACTTCAGCGGCAGGCGCCCGGAGGACGGGCGCATCGACTGGTCGCGCAGCGCCCGCGAGATCCACGACCTGGTTCGGGCCGTCGCGCCGCCCTACCCCGGCGCCTTCACCGACGTCCAGGGCCGCCGCGTGCGCATCTTGCGCACACTGCACGACGGGCGCCGCGGCGCGCATCCGCACCCCGTCGTGTATTGCGAGGGCGGCCGCTGCTTCGCCCAGTGCGGGGACGGCCGACTGCTGCGCATCCTGAGCATGGAAGTGGACGGTACAATGCTCGGATCGGAGAGCTTCGAGCGCATCGGCCAGACGCCGCCTACCGGGCTAGCCGGCGCTCCCAGCCAACCATAGCCATGAAAAGAATCTGCATCCTCGGCGTCAACGGCTTCATAGGCCACCACCTGTCCAAGCGCATCATCGAGACCACCGACTGGGAGGTCTATGGCATGGACATGCAGACCGAGCGCGTGGCCGACCTGATGGAGCACAAGCGCTTCCGCTTCTTCGAGGGGGACATCACCATCAACCGGGAGTGGATCGAGTACCACGTGCGCAAGTGCGACACGATCCTGCCGCTGGTCGCGATCGCCACCCCCGCCACGTATGTCAAGGAACCGCTGCGGGTCTTCGAGCTCGACTTCGAAGCCAATCTGCCCATCGTGCGCTCGTGCGTGAAGTACGGCAAGCGCATCCTGTTTCCGTCCACCTCGGAGGTGTACGGTATGAGCCGGGATGCGCAGTTCGACCCCTACGCCTCGGAGCTGGTGCTCGGGCCGATTCACAAACAGCGCTGGATCTACTCCTGCGCCAAGCAGCTGATGGACCGCGTGATCTGGGCCTACGGCTCGGAGGGCCGCCTCGACTTCACGCTGTTCCGTCCGTTCAACTGGATCGGCGCCGGGCTGGACAGCATCCACACGCCCAAGGAGGGCAGCTCGCGGGTGATCACCCAGTTCCTCGGCCACATCGTGCGCGGCGAGGAGATCAAGCTGGTCGACGGCGGCCACCAGAAGCGCACCTTCACCTACATCGACGACGGCATCGACGCGCTGATGACGATCATCCAGAACCCCGGTGGCGTGGCCAGCGGCAAGATCTACAACCTTGGCAATCCGAGCAACAACTTCTCGGTGCGGGAGCTGGCGAAGATGATGCTGGATCTGGCGCTCGAGTATCCCGAATACCGCGACAGCGCACGCCAGGTGAAGATGGTGGAAGTTACTTCCTCCGAGTATTACGGCAGCGGCTATCAGGACGTGCAAAACCGCGTGCCGAAGATCGACAACACCACTGCCGAGCTCGGGTGGGCGCCCAGGGTGAGCATGCAGCAGGCGCTGCGCCACATCTTCGATGCCTACCGCGGGCAGATCGCCGAGGCGCGCGGCTTGGTCGACTGAGCGGCAGTGAACCTGGCGCTCAAGATAGACGTGGATACCTTTCGCGGCACGCGCGAGGGCGTGCCGCGCCTGGTGGAGGTGCTGCGCAAGTACGAGGCCGGCGCGACGTTCCTGTTCAGCCTCGGCCCCGACCATACCGGGCGCGCCATCAAGCGCGTGTTCCGGCGCGGTTTCCTGCGCAAGGTGCGGCGCACATCGGTCGCGTCGCACTATGGCCTGACTACTCTGATGTACGGGACGGTGCTGCCAGGGCCCGACATCGGCCGGCGCTGCGCCGATATGCTGCGCAGCGTGAGCGACGCCGGCTTCGAGGTCGGGATCCATGCCTACGATCATGTGAAGTGGCAGGATGGCGTGCAAGCCGCCGATGCGGCCTGGACGCGCCGGGAAATGGAGCGTGCCTGCGAGCGGTTTCAGGAGATCTTCGGCGCCGACCCGAAGGTGCACGGGGCAGCGGGCTGGCAGATGAATCGCAACGCCTACCGCCTCACCCAGCAGCTGGGCTTCGACTATTGCTCGGACACGCGCGGCACCCATCCCTTCGTGCCGGTCTATCAGGCCGAGGTCATCGCCTGCCCGCAGTTGCCCACCACGCTGCCGACCTTGGACGAGCTGATCGGGACGGATAACCTGGACCAGAACAACGTCGCCGAGCATGTGCTGGGGCTCACCCGCAGTGGGCTTGCCAGCGGCCACGTGTATACGCTGCACGCCGAGCTGGAGGGCATGAAGCTCATGCCGGTGTTCGAGCAGCTGCTGCGCGGCTGGAAGGAGATGGGCCTCGCACTGGCGTCGCTCGGACGCTACTTCGAGGAGCTGCCCAACACGAACCTGCCGCGGCACGACGTTGTCACCGGCGAGGTGCCCGGCCGCTCGGGCACGCTGTGCTTGCAGGGGGGCGAGTTCCTCGCCTGAGCGACAGCCCGACACTCTTCTTCGAACCGGAGAAACTCGATGCTGGAGAATCTGACCGTGCCCGACTTCGAAGCCGCCTCCACGGGCGGCAAGGCGTTCAAGCTCTCGGACCAGCGCGGGCGCACGCTCGTGCTGTACTTCTACCCCAAGGACAACACCCCGGGCTGCACCGACGAGGGCATCCAGTTCCGCGATCTGTACGCGGAGTTCCGAAAGGCCGGCTGCGAAGTCCTGGGGGTGTCGCGCGACAGCATCAAGTCCCACGAAGGGTTCAAGGCCAAGATGAGCTTTCCCTTCCACCTGCTCTCCGACCCCGACGAGAAGTTGTGCGGGATGTTCGGCGTGATGAAGATGAAGAACATGTACGGCAAGCAGGTGCGCGGCATCGAGCGCAGCACCTTCGTGGTCGACCGCGCCGGCGTGGTGCGACGCGAGTGGCGCGGCGTAAAGGTGCCCGGGCACGCGCAGGAAGTGCTCGACTTCGTCAAGACCCTCGTCTGATGCACGGCACGCGTCAACCACCCCATCCCATGGCTCAAAGAAAACCCGCCGCGGTCCACCGCCTACATCCGTCCACCAAGCTGTTCGCGCTGGACACCAACGTGCTCATGCACGACCCCACCAGCCTGTTCCGCTTCGAGGAGCACGACATCTACCTGCCGATGGCCACCATCGAGGAGCTGGATGGCAACAAGAAGGGCATGTCCGAGGTGGCGCGCAACGCGCGTCAGGCCAGCCGCTTCCTCGACGAGCTGCTCAGCCACGCCGAAGCTCACATCGAGGAGGGCATCCCGCTCAACACCCAGGGCGACAAGGGCGCCAGCGGCCGGCTGTTCCTGCAGACCCACGCGATCACCGGCGAACTCCCCGCCACGCTGGCGATGGGCAAGGCCGACAACCAGATCCTCGGCGTAGTGCGCTATCTGCAGGAAACCCACCCCAAGCGGCAGGTCATCCTGGTGTCCAAAGACATCAACATGCGCATCAAGGCGCGCGCGCTCGGATTGCCGGCCGAGGACTACTTCAACGACAAGGTGCTCGAGGACACGGATCTCCTCTACACCGGGTTGCGCGAGCTGCCGGTCGATTTCTGGGACAGCCACGGCAAGGAGATGGAGTCCTGGCAGCAGGGCAGCCAGACCTTCTACCGCGTGCACGGGCCGCTCGCCCCGAACCTGCTGGTCAACGAGTTCGTGTACCAGGAAGGCGACCGCCCTTTCGTCGCCCACGTCAAGGAGGTGAGCGGCAAGACGGCGATCCTGTGCACGCTCACCGACTACGGCCATCAGCGCAATTCGGTGTGGGGGATCACCGCTCGCAACCGCGAGCAGAACTTCGCGCTCAATCTGCTGATGAATCCGGACGTCGACTTCGTCACGCTGCTCGGCCAGGCCGGCACCGGCAAGACGCTGCTTACACTGGCCGCCGGACTGATGCAGACCCTGGAGGAGAAGACTTACACCGAGATCATCATGACGCGGGTGACGGTCCCGGTCGGCGAGGACATCGGCTTCCTGCCCGGCACCGAGGAGGAGAAGATGACTCCCTGGATGGGCGCGCTGGAGGACAACCTCGACGTCCTCAACCGTACCGACGAGGATGCGGGCGAGTGGGGACGCGCCGCCACGCGCGACCTGATCCGCTCACGCATCAAGATCAAGTCGCTCAACTTCATGCGCGGGCGCACCTTCATCAACAAGTTCCTGATCATCGACGAGGCGCAGAACCTCACCCCCAAGCAGATGAAGACGCTGATCACGCGCGCCGGCCCCGGCACCAAGGTAGTGTGCCTGGGCAACATCGCGCAGATCGACACGCCCTACCTCACCGAGGGCAGCTCGGGCCTGACCTACGTGGTGGACCGCTTCAAGGGCTGGGCGCACAGCGGTCACATCACCCTGCAGCGCGGCGAGCGCTCGCGGCTGGCGGATCGGGCGGCGGAGATCCTCTAGCGACGCGCTGCGCCGTTTCTCCACCCGCGGTATAGTCCGTCCCACAAGCGCGGAGCCCGGCTCACACACAACGCACGCAACGCAGGGGGAGGACAGGTGGACCGAGGACGCCGGGAGTTGCTGGCGGCGCTGGGCGCGCTCACGTCGGGTCTGGTACTGGGCGGGCGCACGCGCGTAGCGCGTGCGCAAGCTGGCAAGCCGATCCGCATCGGCTTCTCGATGGCCCAGACCGGGCCGTTGAGCGGTACGGGCAAGTCGGGCCCGCTGGCGCTGCAGATCTGGCGCGAGGACATCAACGCCCGCGGCGGCCTGCTCGGCTGGCCGGTGGAACTGGTGGTCTACGACGAGCAGAGCAACCCGGCCATGACGCCTGGCGTGTACACCAAGGTGCTCGACGCAGACACGGTCGACCTACTGGTCGCAGCATATGCCACCAACCTCACCGCGGCGATCATACCGCTGGTCAAGCAGCGCGACCTGCTGCTGATCGGCAACTTCGCGCTCGATGCCAACGCGCGCATCCGCCACGACAAGTACTTCAACAACCAGCCATGGTCGTCGGCCCGGGATGCGCGACTTCCTCACGCGCTATCAGGCACGGGCGAAGGACGCGGGCGTGGACCCGCTGGGCTTCTACCTCTCCCCGTTCGACTACGCCATCGGCCGGCTCCTGGCGCAAGCGGTCAGCGCCACCAAGAGGCTGGATCACAAGCTGCTCGCTCGCTATCTGCGCGAAAACGAGATCAAGACCATCGTCGGCAACATTCGTTACGGCCCGACCGGCGAATGGGCCATCCCGCGCATGATCTACGTGCAGTTCCAGGGAATCGCGGACAAGAATCTGGAGCAGTTCCGCAGCCCGGGCAAGCAGGTGATCGTGGCGCCGGACGCGTTCAAGACCGGTGAGGTGCGCCCATTCGGCCGGCTGCACGGGTAGGTGACGCGGCGCGCACCGCCTTGCCACCGAGGGCACAGAGAGGATCCGCGACCTGGTGCTGGCGACGTCGGCGAGCTTTCTCCGTGTTCTCTGTGCTCTGCGTGGCCAAGGTTCTTCGAACTAGGCGCAAGCGGACATCGTGGACTCCAGTCTCCTTCTCGAGGCGCTGATTGCCGGGGTCCTGCTCGGCTGCTTCTACGCCGCGGTCAGCGTCGGCCTGTCGGTGGCGTTCGGCCTGCTGGACGTGCCGCACATCGCGCACCCGGCGTTCCTGGTGCTCGGCGGCTACGGCGCCTGGCTGCTGAGCGAGCGCGGGCTCGACCCGCTGCTCGCGGGCCTGTTGATGATGCCACTCTTCTTCCTGCTCGGGCTGGCGGTCTATCGTTTCTATCACGCGGTGTTCGAGCGCCGGGGCAGCGATGCGGGACTGCGAGGGCTGGCGTTCTTCTTCGGCGTCGCGTTCGTCGTGGAGGTAGCCCTGATCCTCGCCTTCGGGGTCGATCAGCGAATGGCGCAGGCGGCCTATGTCGGGAGGAGCGTCGCGCTGGGGGAGATGCGCTTGCCGCTGCGGATGCTGGTGGCGGTAGGCGTGGCGCTGGCACTGACCGGTACGCTCGCGCTGTATCTGTCGCGCAGCTTCACGGGACGCGCGATCAAGGCGGTCGCGCAGGATCAGACGGCTTTGAGCCTGATGGGCGCGGACCCGGTGCGCGTGAAGCAATGGGCCTTCGGCATCGCCACCGCCACCTGCGCGCTCGCCGGCGCATTGCTGGTGATCGTCGGACCGATCGAGCCAGGCCTGGGCAGGCTCTACATCGGTCGCACCTTCTGCGTGGCGGTGCTCGCCGGTCTGGGCAGCATGCTCGGGACACTGGTTGCCGGGGTGATCCTGGGCGTCGCGGAGAGCGTCGTGCTCACTTCCCTGGGTGCGTCGTGGGCCCCGGCAGTGGCCTTCGGGTTGCTGCTGGTGGTGCTGGCCGTGCGGCCCACCGGATTGTTCGGGCGCTGAGCCGGATATGCGGCGCCATTCTGCTTTCGTCGTCGGCGCCGCCGCTGCATTGATCGGCTCCCTGCTGCTGACGCGCATCGTCGGCAACGAGTACTTCTTCTTCGCCGGCTACGTCGTGCTGCAGTTCGTCGTACTCGCCACCGCCTGGAACATCCTTGGCGGTTATGCCGGTTACGTCAACTTCGGTTCGGGCGCGTTCTTCGCTTCCGGGGCCTACACTTCGGTTGCGCTGATCCAGAGCTTTGCCCCGCCGCTGCCGGTGTTGCTGCTCATCGCGATGCTGGTGACCGGTACTCTGGGCCTGGCGGTGGGCGCGCTCACGCTGCGCCTGCGCGGGATTTTCTTCTCCATCGCCACGGTGGCGATCGCCGTCATCTGCGAGACGGTAGTGGTCAACTGGCCGCTGGTGGGGGGTGCGCGAGGCATCGCCGTGCTGCAGCCGGCCGCGCCGCCCTTGTTCGCCTCTTACAACCGCATGCTGTTCGTGCTGATGGCGCTCGCCGCGATCCTGGCGGTCGCAGTGGCCCGTATCATCCAGACCTCGTGGCTCGGGCACGGACTGCAGGCTATCCGCGACAGCGAGGAAGCCGCGGAAGCGGTCGGCGTGCCCACGCTCAAGCTCAAGCTGTTCGCCGCCACGGTGTCGGGCGCCTTGATGGGCCTGGCGGGCGCGCCTTTCCCGCTGTACATGAACTTCATCGAGCCGACCTCTGCGTTCAGCCTGAACTACGCGGTATCGGCCCTGGCGATGCCGATCATCGGCGGCACGGCCAGCTGGGTCGGCCCGATCATCGGCGCGCTGCTGCTCGGCTCGGTGCAGCAGACCGTGGCTGTCACCGTGTCCTCGGAGCTCAACGTGCTGGTGCTCGGCGTGCTGCTGGTGATATTCGTGGTGGCGGCGCCGCAGGGCATCCTCGGATTGATCCGGCAGCTGCGCCGGCGGGGACCGGTACGGTGAGCGCGCCGCTTCTGGAGGTCGGCACAGTGTCGAAGCGCTTCGGCGGTTTCGCAGCGCTGACCGACGTGAGCCTGAACGTGCAGCCGGCCGAGCGGCTCGGCATCATCGGGCCCAACGGCTCCGGCAAGACCACACTGATCAACTGCATCGCCGGCGCCCTGCGGGCCGATGGCGGCGCCATCCGCTTCCACGGCACCGACGTCACCCGCTTCCCGGCGCACAAGCGCACGCGCCTGGGGCTCGCCCGCAGCTTCCAGATCCCGCGTCCGTTCGCCAGCATGACACTGGCGCAGAACGTCGCCGTTCCGCTGGAGTATGTCGCGCATCGCGGCGCGCTCAAAGCCGCGGACGTACGAGGCGAGGCGCTGGAGATCCTGCGGCAGATGGGGTTGGACGGGGCTGCCGACCGGCTTGCCGGCACGCTCACCCAGGTCGGCCTGCGCAAGCTCGAGCTGGCGCGGGCGCTGGCCGCGCGCCCGCGCTTGCTCATACTCGACGAGGTGATGGCTGGGCTCTCCGCGGGCGAAGTCGACGAGATGCTGCAGCTGGTGCTCGGGATCAACGCCCGGGGCATCGCGGTCATCATGATCGAGCACATCATGCGCGCGATCATGCGCTTCTCGCAGCGCGTGGTGTGCCTGGATGCCGGGCGGGTGGTAGCCGATGCGCCGCCGGGCGCCATCCTGGAAGACTCCATGGTGCAGAGGATCTACCTTGGCGCTCAAGCTGTCGGTTGACAACCTGCACGCGGGCTACGGAGCGGTGCGCGTGCTGCACGGCGTATCGCTCGAGCTGCGCGAGGGCGAGACCGTGGCGCTGCTCGGCACCAACGGCAACGGCAAGAGCACGTTGATGAAGTGCGTGATGGGCCTGGTGCGGCCTGGATCGGGATCGATCGTGCTGGAGCTCGACGGCGCGCGCCATGAGCTGACCGGGCGCCCGCCGCAGGACATCGTGGCGCTGGGCATCGCGCTGGTGCCCGAAGGACGGCGCCTGTTTCCCGGGCTGAGCGTGAAGGAGAATCTGCTGCTGGGCGCCTTCCGCCGTGCGGCGCGTGCGGCGATCGCGCGCAACCTGGAGCTGTGCTACGAGGCGTTCCCGGTGCTGCGCGACCGGCCCGGCCAGCTCGCGGGCAGCATGAGCGGCGGGCAGCAGCAGATGCTGGCTATCGCCCGCGCCATCATGTCGGCGCCACGCGTGCTGCTGGTGGATGAGCCATCGGTAGGTCTCTCACCGATGCTGGTGCGCCAGACCATCGACATCATCGGCGAGCTCAAGCGCCGCTTCGGCCTGACCGTGCTCATGGCCGAGCAGAATTTCCACGAAGCCAGCCGCATCGCCGACCGCGGATATATCATCGTGCATGGCGAGATCGCGTTCGAGGGTCGCGACGTGGGCGAGTTGCAGGACAGCGAGCTGGTGAAACGGCATTACCTTGGGGCATGACCACCCCCTCACCCCAGCCCTCTCCCCCACTGCGTGGTGGAGAGGGAGCTCTACCCAAGCCCCCTCTCCCCCGCAATGCGGGGGAGAGGGTTGGGGGGTGAGGGGGACAGTTGAAGAGCGAGGAGACCACATATGACGACAAAACCGACGATCGGCTGGATCGGCGCCGGGCGCATGGGCGTGCCGATGGCGGGCTTCATCCTGAAGGCCGGCTACCCGCTGGTCGTGTACTCGCGCTCGCCAGCCAGCCGGCAGAAGCTCGTCGCCCTGGGCGCGCGCGAGGCTACCAGCGTGGCGCAGTGCGTTGGCCAGGCGGACATTGTCTTCTCGTCGCTCTCCGACGATGCGGCGTTGCGAGAAGTCGCGCTCGGGCCGGACGGCGTCCTGGCGAACGTCAGGCCGGGTGCATTGTTTGCCGAGACCAGCACCGTTTCCGCCGAGGTATCGGCCGAGGTTGCGGAGGAAGCCCAGCGTCGCGCAATCGGCTACCTGCGCATGCCGATCTCCGGCAACGCCGCGCAAGCCACGCGAGGCGAGGTAACGGTCTTGGTGTCGGGGCCGAAGGAGGCATGGGACCGGGCGCAGCCCGTGTGCGCGACCTTCAGCAAGGCACAGCTGTACCTGGGGCCGGGCGAACAGGCCCGCGTCATGAAGCTGGTGGTCAACGCCCTGGTCTACAACTTCGCGCAGTCGCTCGCCGAAGCGCTCACGCTGGGTCGCAAATCCGGCCTCGAGTGGAACGCGATGCTGGACACACTGGCGCAGAGCGCGCTCGCCTCACCCTGGCTCAAGGTCAAGGCCGAGCTGATGAAGCAGCGCAACTTCGCTGCCACCATGACCCCGCCGCTGGTGCTCAAGGACATCGACCTGATGCTTACGCTGGCCCGCAGCCAGGGCGTCGCCATGCCGCTCACCGCGCTCACGCGCCAGCTCATGCAGATGCTGGTGGGCGAAGGGCTGGGAGACGAGGACTACATGGCTGCCATCAAGCTGGCCGAGAAGCAGGCCGGCCTGCCTACCGATAGCCCGCGCTGAACAGAGGACGCAACACATGGCAACCGATTCGCGGCCCAGGCGGCTGCTCGTCATCGGCGGTTCGCTCGCCGGCCTGATCAGCGGCAACCGCTTCCACCGCATGGGCTGGGACGTGCAAGTGTTCGAGCGGGCGCCCGGCGATCTCGAGGGACGCGGTGCCGGGATTACGATCCTGCCCGGCTTGATGAGCAGCTTCCGGGCGGCCGGCGCGCCGGAAACCGAAGCGTCCATCGGCGTGGAGCTGCGCACCCGCATGGCGCTGGATCGGGCCGGCAACATCGTGGCCCAGCGGGACTTCTCCCAATACATGACCTCGTGG
>Ga0335070_10001903_pt1 | contig 24242 bp, 18 predicted proteins | sample Lox_Sample_13_FD_206722 | JGI IMG/M metagenome (GOLD analysis project Ga0335070, IMG submission 206722) | Soil microbial communities from Loxahatchee National Wildlife Refuge, Florida, United States - Lox_Sample_1.3 | ecosystem: Environmental > Terrestrial > Soil > Wetlands | place: USA...
GGCCCATGCCACCTGACCAAGCACCGACAGGACGGCAAAACTGACGGGGCTTATCCACTGAAATGCGCGCATGCATCACTCCTGGCTACAAGACCAGGAGCCGACGCGGCGACACGATCGGATTCGTGACTGAACGGGCGCCGCGGCGACTCCCAACGTGTCGCCGCAGCGGATGCTCCGCAGCTCCCGACGCACCCCGGCCGGAAACAGGACGACAGCGCGAGGCAGGTCTCCTGGCTCCCGGGTCGCAGCTTTCGTCCGCCTTCCCAAGGTCTCGCGACCTCAGTGGCCTGCTGAACGATCACTCGCCGGTTACAGTTGCGGGGGCAGCCGCGGAATCGAACCGCGTTCCCTTTTCAATCCCCTCATCGAGGGGAACCTTGCGCGTTCACCAACCTCGGCAGTATAGCTCGGCCGCATGTCGTTGGCGACGGTGGCCCGGTCACGCCTAGAATGCGGCCATGCGAAAACATCTGCTGCTGGCCGGTACCGCTGTCGCGGGCTTCGTTCTGGCGCATTCCGCCGGATCGGGAGCGGTGACTGACATCGCGGGCACGACAGCGGAACTGCATGCATCTGTGGATTCCTCGGCGGCGCGTGACGAATTCACGGCCGCGATGCGCCGCGTGTCGCAACGAGCGGCCGAGCCTGCGGACTCCGAGTCCCTGCGCCGTTACGTGATTTACGACTACCTGCTCGCGGCTCGTCTGGATCGCGATCTGCAATTGAAACCCGGCGAGGATCTCGACGCCCGGATTGACAGCTTCCTGCGCGAGCGTGGCAACCAGCCGGTCACGCGCAACCTGCGCAATGACTGGCTGGCCAGCCTCGCCAGCCGACAGCGCTGGGACTGGTTCCTGCCCAGGTCGACGGAAGTTTCCACACCTGCACTGATCTGTGCGCGCCTGGCTGGCAGGATCGCCACAGGCGATACGCAAACCGTGCGCACACAAGCCCTGGCACGCTGGAGCCAGCCGCAGAAGCAGCCTCCGGAGTGCGATCCGGTGTTTGCGTGGCTCAAACAGCAGGGATTGCTGACTCCCGCGCTGGCCCTGCAGCGCACGCGCGCTGCGCTTGTAGCCGACAATGCCCGTTTGGCGCGAGATTACGCCAGCGGCTTGCCTTCCGATCAGGCTGCGCCACTGTTGCAGTGGGCACGATTGCTGGAGACGCCACGGCCCGCGCTGACGGCTCTGGCCAACACTCCGACCGCCCCGGTCGAACCTGAAGCGCTGGTTGCGGGATTCGACCGCCTGTCTCGCGGAGATGCCTCCGGCGCCGCAGCGCTGTTACCCAGACTGCTGGAGCGGCCGGACATGACGCCGGCGATGCGCGCGCGCCTGCAGCGAAGCGCTGCACTTGGCGCCGCGTACAGTCGGGATCCAACTGCCATGGCGGCATTCGAAGCACTGCCGGCCGACGCGGTGGATGGCGACGTGCAGGAGTGGCGCGTGCGCGCAGCGCTGTGGGCGGGCAACTCAGCCAAAGCACTTGGCTGGATACAGAAAATGCCAGCCACTCTCGCCGGTCAGCCGCGCTGGCGCTACTGGCAGGCGCGAACTCTGGCCGCGACCGGACAGGACGAGCCCGCCGAGGCCCTGTATTCGGACCTTGCCCAGTTGCGCGACTTCTACGGCTACCTGGCTGCCGATCGCCTGCAGCACCCATACTCACTGAATGCCCGATCCTCGCCCGACGATGCGCGCGCGCAGGCCGTCCTGGCCGCCGATCCGGGGTTGCTGCGGGCTCATGCACTGTTCGACTGTCAGATGGTGGATGAGGCGGGCGTCGAGTGGGCTGTCGTCGTGTCGGGTGCCGCCCCACCGGTCAAGGTGCAGGCCGCGAGGCTGGCCGCGCGCTGGGGCTGGTATGCACAGTCCATTGCCACCCTGGCCCAGACGGGCGAGTTTGATGATGTGGTGCTGCGCTATCCCCGGCCCTACACCGAAGCGGTGGCCGCGGCCAGCAAGCTGGCGCAACTGCCGCCGGACTGGATCCTCGCCGTGATGCGCCAGGAGAGCCTGTTCCGCAGCGATGTGGTCTCACGCGCAGGGGCGCGCGGACTGATGCAGATGCAACCCTCGACAGCGGCTGCCGTCGCGCGGCGCTGGCACCTGCCCTTGCCGGCGGATTCGGCTTCACGACCGGACCCCGACGTTGCGCTCGGCGCGGCGTATCTGCGCGAATTGCTGGATCGTTACGACGGGCAGCTGGGTCCCAGTCTCGCAGCCTATAACGCCGGTCCCGTGCCGGTGGCCCGCTGGCTGCCCGCAAAGCCGCTCGAGGCGGACGTCTGGATCGAGAACATCCCCTACGGAGAGACGCGCAACTACGTGCAGCGGATTCTCGAGCACATCGTGGCATTCGCCTGGGTGCGCGATGGTGACCTTCCTCGCATCACCGATCTTCTGCCGCGCGTAGGCACGACCGCCTCCTACGCGCAGGCTTCATCGCCCATGGCGACCAGCGTGCCCTCACCTGCCGCACGCTAGCCTCGGCCGCAGCCGGCGATGGCCCGCGGCAAATCCAGGCGATGGTTTATTCAGAGCGTTTTTCGTAACTGAACTTCTGCCCGGCGATCGCCGCTTCATACATGGCGCCGCCTTTCACGATAGTGAACACGGCCACCCCGCGAAAGTAGTGGCCCGATGTCACCGCATCGTGCATTCCACCGCTGGCGCTGGCACTGGCCCCGGTCGTACCGGCGCTGCTCGTGGCCGCGGCCGTGATGGCCACGGCGCTGGCGCTGGCGTCGAATTCGAAGTTGCCAGCGGTGAACCGGTCGAGGGCGCGCTTGTCCTCGAAGAAGATGATCTGGCTGTAAACCTGCCCGCCCAGCTGCAAGCCCACACTGAGCTGGTTCATCGACGTGTCACCGATGTACTTGCCGTGCTCGTATACACGCCCCGTGCCGTGAGCACCGCCTGCGATGAAGCCACCCTTGCCGATGGTCGGAAATACCGCGTAGCCGTAACAGTTGGCGAAGAAACCCGCGCTCTGGCCGGCGTTCTTGAACAGCGCCACCGTGTCGGTGTACCGGTTCGCCAGCACCACGGCCGGCACCAGCAGTGCCAGCAGGATCAGACCGCTCAACTTTCTCATGGCCAACTCCTCACGATTTCAAGGCTCACGACCTGCTCAAAACCCGGGCGCCCGCACCACCCTCTACGGTTCCCCACCGCCGATCTGCGCGCGCCGTTCATCCACATACGCATCCAGCGCTTCGCGCACGGCCGGGTCCATCGCCGGCTCCACATACTCCTGCAGGGCCCGCTTCCAGATCTCGGTGGCGCGCTGGGTGGCGTCCTTGGCGCCGCCGATCTGCCAGCTCTCGTAATTCTGCCAGTTCGAGACCAGCGGCTGGTAGAAGGCGTGCTCGTAGCGCTCCATGGTGTGCGGCTCGCCGAAGAAATGTCCGCCGCTGCGCACTCCCTTGATGGCCTCGAAGCCGAGCTCCGCCTCGTTCACCGGGATCGGTTTGAGGAACTCGGTCATCAGCTGGAGCATCTCCACATCCAGCACCAGCTTCTCGAACGAGGCCGTAAGCCCCCCCTCCTGCCAGCCGGCGGCGTGATAGATCAGGTTGCCGTGCCCGAGGATCGCGCCCCAGAGAGCCATCTGCGTCTCGTAGGCACCCTGAGCGTCCGCTGCGTTCGACGCGCTGGCGTTCGATGTCCGGTACGGCAGTCCGTAGCGGCGCGCCAACTGACCGCTGGCGATATTTGCTTTGGAGTTCTCCGGCGTGCCGAATGCCGGCGCGCCGGAGCGCATGTCGACATTGGAGGTGAATGCGCCATACATGACGGGAGCGCCCGGCCGCACCAGCTGCGCCAGCACCACGCCGAACAGCGCCTCCGCATTCTGTTGCGCCAGGGCCGCCGCAAGCGTCACTGGCGCCATGGCGCCCATCAGCGTGAATGGCGTGACCACCACGGCCTGGCCGTGTTCGGCCATGGTCATGAGACCCTCCGCCATCGCCTCGTCGAAGCGCCGCGGACTGTTTACCGAGATGATGGTGATGATGCCCGGGCTGGCGGCCAGTTCCTCCAGGGTGATGCCGCGCGCGATCGCTGCCATGCGGATGCCATCCAGCGCACGACCGGAGCCGATGGCCGAACAATGGAACACCTGGTCGGAGTAGACGATATTGGCGCGATAGGTATCGAGGTGGCGGCTGTTGGCAGGCAGCTCGACCGGTGCGCACACCTGGTTGCCGATCAGGTGGATGGCATTGAAGAACTGCGCCAGACGGATGAAGTCGCAGTAGTCGCGCAGGTTGCCGGCGCGCCGGCCGCGTTCGCAGTCGTGCACGGCCGGCGGACCCGCCACCAGACCGAAATTGATATGGTTGCCCCCCAGGATGATGCGCTTGGCGGGATTACGTGGGGTCAGAGTGAAAGAGGACGGCGCGGTCGCGAGCGCCTTGTCGATCAGGCCGCGGTCCAGGCGTACCGTGCCGGTGGAGTGTTCGACGTCCGCCCCCGCAGCCGCCAGGACCGCCCGCGCGCGCGGCGACATGACCTCGATCCCCAGTTCCTCGAGGATACGGAGTGAGGTCTGATGGATGGCCTCGAGCTGCTCGGCCGAGAGCACTTCCATGGGCGGATACGGATTGATGACGTCCTGCCAGGGAATCTGCGGAACCTGGCTGCCGCCGACGCGGCGGCCGCGGACTCCGGCGCGCCGCCGGCCGGTGTTGGTGCCGGGGCTCGGGCTGCCCAGGGTGGGCGTGGTTTCCATAGCTCCTCCGGCGGGCAGCCGGGTACATGCGCCGGATCGGCGTGGAATGTATATTCGCCCTCGCAAAACAGCAAATGGCGCCCCGGGGCGCGACTACCATCCCACGCATGCGGTATTCGATCTTCACCCTGATGCGCCAGGCGCTTGGCGCACATCGCGGCTGGCCCGCAGCCTGGCGCGATGCCGCGCCAAAAACCGGCTACGACGTCATCGTCATTGGCGGTGGCGGTCACGGACTGGCCACCGCCTATTACCTCGCGCGCGTGCATGGCATCGCCAACGTCGCCGTGCTCGAAAAGGGCTGGATCGGTTCGGGCAATGCCGGCCGCAACACGACCATCATCCGGTCCAACTATCTGCTGCCGGGCAACAATCCCTTCTACGAGTGGTCGCTGCGGCTGTGGGAAGGGCTGGAACAGGAGCTCAATTTCAACTCGATGGTCAGCCAGCGCGGCGTCCTCAATCTGTGCCATACCGATGCGCAACGTGATGCCTTCGCAAGGCGCGGCAACGCAATGCGCCTGCACGGCGTGGACGCGGAGCTGCTCGACACCCAGGCGGTGCGCCGCATGCTGCCGTTTCTGGATTTCGACAACGCGCGCTTCCCGATCCGCGGCGGTCTGCTGCAGAGGCGCGGTGGCACCGCGCGACACGATGCCGTGGTGTGGGGCTACGCCCGCGCAGCGAGCCAGCTCGGGGTGGACATCATCCAGAACTGCGAGGTCACCGGCTTCCTGCGCGAGGGCGAGCGCATTGTCGGTGTCAACACCACGCGGGGCACGATCCGGGCGGACCGGATCGGCATGGCGGTCGCGGGCAGTACGTCGCGGGTGGCGCGGCTGGCCGGCCTGCGCCTGCCGATAGAGAGCCACGTCCTGCAGGCATTCGTCTCGGAGGCCATCAAGCCGTTCCTGCCGGGAGTCGTGACCTTCGGGGCCGGACATTTCTACATCAGCCAGTCCGACAAGGGTGGCCTGGTGTTCGGCGGCGACATCGACGGCTACAACTCGTACGCGCAGCGCGGCAATCTGCCCACGGTCGAGGATGTCTGCGAGGGCGGCATGGCATTGATGCCCGCGCTGGGACGCGTGCGGATGTTGCGCTCCTGGGGCGGCATCATGGACATGTCGATGGACGGCTCACCCATCATCGATCGCTCGCCGATCGAGGCTCTGTATCTGAATGCGGGCTGGTGCTACGGCGGATTCAAGGCGACGCCGGCCTCCGGGTGGTGCTTCGCGCATCTGCTGGCGAGAGGCGAGTCGCATCCGGTGGCGCGCGCCTACCGGCTCGACCGCTTCGCCAGCGGCCACCTCATCACCGAAAAGGGTCAGGGACCGCAGCCCAACCTGCATTGACCCGCGCCCGAGCCGCATCGACCCCCACTCCAACCCGTATCGACCCCCACGGCAGCCATTCATGCGAATCCAATGCCCCTACTGCGGCGAGCGCGATGTCAGCGAGTTCGCCTATCTGGGCGATGCGCATGTCGAGCGGCCCGATCCGGGAGGCGCCGAGGCATCGCGTCGGTTCTACGAATCCGTCTACCTGCGCGACAACCCGGCCGGTCCGCACATCGAACTCTGGTATCACACTGCCGGCTGCCGCAGCTGGCTGCGCGTGGCACGCGACACGCTGACTCACGAGCTGCTGGGAGTGGAGCTGGCGCGGCAGCAGCCCGGTGCCGCACCCGCGGGCGGGGCCGGCGAAGGAGAGGTGGTTTGATCGCCGGCCAGCCGAATCGACTCGCGGACGGTGGCCATATCGATCGGACTCGACCCCTGGCCTTCCGGTTCGACGGCCGGGACCTGACCGGCTTCGCCGGCGACACGCTGGCCTCGGCCCTGCTCGCCGCCGACATCCACCTGGTGGGCCGCTCCTTCAAGTATCACAGACCGCGCGGCATCCTCACTGCGGGCTCCGATGAGCCGAACGCGCTCGTGGAGTTGCGCACCGGCGCGCGCCGCGAAGCCAACACCCGGGCCACCGTCATCGAGCTGTTCCCTGGCCTGGAGGCCGCCAGCCAGAACCGCTGGCCTTCGCTCGTGTTCGACGTCGGGGCGATCAGTTCGCTGTTCTCTCCCCTGTTCGTCGCCGGCTTCTACTACAAGACGTTCATGTGGCCGAAGCGCTGGTGGGAGCGCTTCTACGAGCCGGCCATCCGGCGCGCCGCCGGGCTGGGCCGCGCGAGTCACGCTCCCGACCCGGACTCCTATGACAAGTCGCATGCCTTCTGCGACGTGCTGGTGATCGGCGCAGGACCGTCAGGACTCGCGGCGGCGCTGCGGGCAGCTCGCAGCGGCGCGCGGGTTTTGCTGTGCGACGAGGATTCGATCCTCGGAGGCCGGCTGAACGGGGAGCAGCACGAGATAGACGGCCTGCCTGGCTCCGAATGGGTCCGGCAGATCGAAAGTGAACTGGCCGCCTGTCCCGAAGTACGAATTCTGCGTCGCACGACGGTCTTCGGCACCTATGACGGTGGTGCGGTCGGCAACCGGGTCGTCGGCGCGCGCACCTTCGGTGCCGTCGAGCGGGTCTCGGATCATCTGCCGGAGCCTGCGCCGCATCAGCCGCGCCAGCGACTCTGGAAGATCGTGGCCCGCTGCTGCGTTCTGGCGGCGGGTGCCAGCGAGCGCTCACTCGTGTTCGGCGGCAACGATCGGCCGGGCGTCATGCTGGCCTCTGCCCTGCGCACCTACCTCCACCGATATGCCGTGGTACCCGGTCGGCAGGTCGCTCTGTTCACCTGCAGCGATGATGGCTGGCAGACGGCACGGGACCTTGCTGCCGCAGGCACGCCAATCAGCGCAATCGTGGATTCGCGCGGGGAGATTCCGGCGCAACGCCTGCGCTGGTCGGAATCGATCGGAACGAGAGCATTTGCCGGCGCACGGATCGTGCACACGCAAGGCTCTACGCGGCTGCGTGGCATCACAGTGCGCGACCGCAACGGAAATGAGTCGCGCGTTGCTGCCGATGCACTGGCCGTGTCCGGCGGCTGGAATCCCAACATCGCTTTGACTACGCACCTGGGCGCGAGACCAGTCTGGTCGGATGCGGCTGCCGCGTTTGTCCCGGGCGCTGTGCCTGCGGGCATGCAGGTCGTGGGTGCCGCGCGCGGCGCCTATTCGCTCGGTGCAGCGCTGCGCGAGGGATCAGAGGCTGGGGCGCAGGCCGCCGAGTCGCTCGGGCTGGGTGGTGCGGCCGTCCCCTCATGGCGCGCCGACGACGAGCCAGTTGGCATCAGCGCGCTGTGGCAGGTGCAGGGTTCACGGTCCAAGGCATTTGTCGATTTCCAGAATGACGTCACGGACGATGACGTGGCTCTCGCTGCACGCGAGGGTTACCAGTCCGTCGAGCTCCTCAAACGCTACACGACCCTCGGCATGGCGACGGATCAGGGCCGCACGTCGGGCGTCAACGGGCATGCCATCATGGCCGCCGCGACGGGGCGTTCCATCGCCCAGGTCGGAACCACGACGTTCCGCCCCCCGTACACGCCGGTCGCCATCGGCGCACTGGCCGGACATCATCGGGGCAGGCACTTCAGGCCGACGCGGCTGACGGCCGGCCATTCCTGGGCCGCCGAGCGCGGCGCCACCTTCATCGAAGCGGGTGACTGGCTGCGTGCCCAGTGGTTCGCGCTCGCGGGCGAGACGGACTGGATGCAGACCATCGCGCGCGAAGTGCGGGCAACGCGCTCCGGAGTTGGTTTCTGCGACGTCTCGACACTCGGCAAGATCGACATCCAGGGGCCGGATGCGGCCACACTTCTCGACCGACTCTACATCAACCTGTTCTCGACGCTTCCCGTCGGCAAGACGCGCTATGGGCTCATGCTGCGCGAAGACGGTTTCGTGATGGACGATGGCACTACGGCCCGCCTGGGAGCGGAGCATTACGTGATGTCCACCACCACCGTAAATGCTTCCAGAGTCATGCAGCACATGGAGCACGCATGCCAGGTTCTGTGGCCCGGACTCGATGTACAGCTGGCCTCCGTCAGCGAACAGTGGGCACAGCTGTGCCTGGCCGGACCACGCTCGCGCGAGGTGCTGCAGATTCTGCTGGGAGACGCGCTCGACCTTTCCAACACGGCGTTTCCTTATCTCGCCTGCCGCGAATTCACGTGGCGCGGCGTGCGCGCGCGCCTGTTCCGGATCTCCTTCTCGGGCGAGCTGGCGTACGAGCTGGCCGTGCCCGCGCAGCACGGCGCTGCGACCATCCGCGCCATCATGTCGGCCGGCGAACCTGCCGGAATCACCCCCTACGGACTCGAATCCCTGAACGTCATGCGCATCGAGAAGGGACACGTGACCGGCAACGAGATCAACGGCACCACCACGGCGGATGACCTGGGCATGGGCCGGATGATGTCGGCCCGCAAGGACTTCATCGGTCGCGTGCTCGCGCAACGACCCGCGCTGACTGACGCAGATCGTGCCGTGCTGGTGGGCCTGAGACCGGTCAATCGTGGTGCTCGCCTGTACAGCGGCGCCCATTTCCTGGCGCGCGGCGCGTCCGCGACGCTCGAGAACGATCAGGGATACGTGACCTCGGTGACCTTCTCGCCGATGCTGGGCCACTGGATCGGGCTCGGCATGCTGCGCCGGGGTCGTGAGCGGCATGGCGAGATCCTGCGGGCGCACGACCCGGTGCGCAGCGGCGACACCGAGGTCGAGGTCGTACCGCCGGTGTTCTTCGATCCCGAGGGAGTCCGGTTGCATCAATGAGCGCGGCAGATCCACACGACACTCTGCAGTTGCAATCCGCCCTTGGCGCCCTGCACTGGGTCACCGCTCCCGGACGAGGCGTGCTGGCCAGCGAACGACCGGGCCTGTCGGCTGTACGCATGGTTGCCCGCAAGGAGGGCGCCGCCGCCCTCAGTGAGCGCATCCGATCGGACTTCCAGCTCGACTTGCCGGCCGGACCGGCCCGCGCCGAGGGCCGGCTTGCCGGTGATGCGGCAAGGCCGTTCGCCATCATCGGAATCGGCGTGGGCACGTGGCTCGCGGTTGGTCCGCGCGAGTCGGGAGATCTGCTGGACGCGCTGCGCGCGAGCGTGGGGTCACTTGCGGCGCTCACCGATCAGGGTGGTGGAATGACGGTGCTGCGGCTGACGGGACCGCAAGTGCGCGCGATGCTCGCCAAACTGCTGCCGATCGATCTGCACCCGCGCGCATTTCCTGTCGGTGCGGCCGCCTCCACCCTGGCTGCCTACATTGCCGTCACAGTTTGGCGTTTGCCCGACGGGCCGGATGGCAGCGCTGTGTTCGAGATCGCCGTGAGTCGCAGTTACGCCGTGAGCTTCTGGGAGGCGCTGTGGTCAAGCGCCGCCGAGTTCGGCTTCGTGCCCGGCTGAATCCGACGATGGTATCCCTGCTGATTCTCATCGCCATCGTCCTCATCAGCGCGGCAGGTCTCGCGCGTCCTGCGCTGATCGAGCGCGCGGTCCTGCGCCCGTATCTCATCGCCCAGGGCACCGGTTACGCGCGCCTCGTGAGCAGCGGATTCGTGCACGCTGACGTAGGCCACCTGCTCTTCAACCTCATTACGTTTTTCTCGTTCGCTTTCCCGCTGGAGCGGGTCATCGGTTCCGCGAGGATGTTGGTGTTATACTTCAGCGGGCTGCTGGTCAGTGGCCTGGGCACGTGCTTCCAGCACCGTAACGAACCCGGCTACGCCTCGCTCGGCGCCTCGGGGGCCATCCTCGCGGTGCTGTTCGCCTCGATCCTGTATTTCCCCAACCAGCGGCTGTACGTGCTGCCCATCCCGCTGCCGATTCCAGCGCCGCTGTTCGCGCTGCTGTATCTCGCCTTTACGTGGTACTCGGCGCGCAACTCACGCGGACGGATCAACCACGACGCACACCTGTTCGGGGCACTGACGGGCATCGTCTTCGTCGCCGTGACGGATCCGCGGCGCATCGCGGCACTGATGCGGCTGATCAACCCTGGCTGAATATCGCCGCTGCTTTCTGCAGCGTGATCCAGATTCCCCAGGCGAGCGGGACGAGGATGGGTATCCAGGCGGCGGCCACCATCCAGGCGGGCACCGCCATCGCGCTGCCGGTCGCGGTCACCGCCACGCTCGCGGCCTTCGATGCGGAGGTCCGGTCGAGTTCGGCGATCTGCGCGGCGGTCATGTACTTCGACGCCGGCACGGGACGGATCAGCAGGTTGCAGATGAACCCGATCGCGAGCAGCCCCGCGAGGATGTACATGGTGACGCTGTAAGCCTGCGCCTTGGCCACGCCGTGATCGAGCTGATACTCACGGATGTAGTTGACCAGCACGGGACCGAGGATTCCGGCCGTGGACCAGGCGGTCAGCAGCCGGCCGTGGATGGCGCCGACCATCTTCTCGCCGAACAGGTCGGCGAGATAGGCGGGCACCGTGGCGAAGCCGCCGCCATACATCGACAGGTTCACGCAGAAGAAGGCGACGAACAGCGCCAGGTTGCCTTGGGAGGCCGTCCAGGGAATGGAGGCGTACAGGGTGAGCCCGATCAGGAAGAACACCATGTAGGTGGCCTGGCGACCGATCTTGTCGGACAGCGAAGCCCAGAAGATGCGCCCGGCGATGTTGAACAGCGACAGCAGCCCGGTGAATCCGGCGGCGATGGTGGCGATCTGTTTGAGCTGATCGGGCGAGAGCTGGTCGAAGGAGGCCTTCACGCCGATCAGCCGGCCGCCAAACACCTCCTGCAGCAAGGGCGAGGCCATGCCCAGGATGCCGATGCCGGCGGTGACGTTCAGCATCAGCACGCCCCACACCAGCCAGAACTGGGGCGTTGCCAGCGCTACGTTCATGTGCACCTGGCCTTCCGATACGAGTACGCGCTTGCGCGGTGGGGTCCAGCCAGCCGGCTTCCAGTCCGCGGGCGGCACCCGGTAACCGAGGGCACCGCCGGTCATGAACACGAAGTAGATGGCCGCCAACACCAGAAATGTCTGCCACACTCCGACGTCAGTGGGGGTTGCGAACAGCTTCATCAGCCGGTCCGCCAGCGGTGCGCCGATCATGGCGCCGCCGCCAAATCCCATGATGGCCATGCCGGTCGCCATGCCACGCCGGTCGGGGAACCACTTCACCAGGGTCGAGACCGGTGAGATGTAACCCAGACCCAGGCCGATGCCGCCGATCACCCCAGAGCCGAGCCAAATGATCCAGATCTGATGCATCAGCACGCCGCCGGCGGCGATCACCAGGCCGCCGCACCAGCACACGGCGGCGACCATACCGGCCTTGCGGGGACCCACGCGCTCCAGCCAGCCGCCCCAGAGCGCCGCGGCCGATCCGAGCACGACGAAGAACAGGGTGTAGGTCCACCCGAGCATGGAGATCTTCCAGTCGCAGGTGGTGGTGAGGATCTGGTCGATGACACCCATGTCCTTCGGACAGGCCACGGAGCTGGTGATGCCGATCGCCTTGGACAGCGGCAGCCAGAACACCGAGAAGCCGTAGGCCATGCCGATACACAGATGGATTGCGAGCGCCGCGGGAGGCACCAGCCAGCGGTTGAATCCCGCGCCGGCGATCGTGCGTTCCTTGGTCAAGAATCCGGGCGGCGAGATCACACTGGTCGCTGACATCCGCGGCTCCCTCATCGACGCGCGCCTGTACCGGCGCTTGTTGTGGGACCAGTGTACGGCCAAATCTCGCGCCGGTTCAAACTGGCTGGCCCACAGAAAGCCAACACCACTGCTTTGCGCAACGGACTGGTTCGGGGAACGAACAACCCTGTGTCGGGGTCGCAACCTTATCAGTGTACTCGGGAAGGTCGGGCCCGGGCCCCTCTGGCCATGCGGGAACCTCTTTCTCGGATAGTGTGCGCCGGTTCCGGTACGGCAACTGTGACCTGGCGGTCGGGACCAGTACACTGCGGATCGGGGTCATTCGGGTGACAAGTCACGCCGTGCAGCAGCGTCGCAATCTCCGCTCCATCGCCTTGGCCGCCGTGCTGGCAGCAGGCCTGACCGCGGCGGCCGTGCCCTCGAGCGCGACGCCCGAACCACCTGCCCCCGGAAATGCCGCAACAGCGGCACCCGCACCGGTCACAGCGGCACCCGCGCCAATCACCCCATCACCGCCCTCGGTTCCGGTGGGAACAGGCGATAGTGCTGCTCCGGGCACCGGCGCGGCCACCGCGACTGCGGGCTCGGGAGCCGGCGCCGGTCCACCCAGCGCGGAGCCGACCCCGGAAGTCGTGGTCGAGGCGCCGGAACCCAAGTACGTAGCGCCCACGCTGCGCGATCGCATTGGACGGATCTGGGCTCCGGTGCTCATCAACGGCAAGGGGCCTTATCGGCTCGTGCTGGACACCGGAGCGAGTCACTCGGCCATCATCGGACGCGTGGCTGAAAGCCTGGGCATCTCGCCAAAGGACACCAAGCCCATCCTGGTTCGGGGCGTCACGGGCGAGGCCATGGTCGCGGCGATCAAGGTAGATCGGATGGAGGTGGGCGAGCTGCTGATCGCGCCGACCACGCTCCCGATCGTGGCCGACGTGTTCGGCGGGGCCGAGGGCGTGCTCGGACGGGAGGGCCTGCCTGACAAGCGGATCTACGCGGACTTCGCCCATGACCGGCTGGTCATCGCGCACTCGCACCGCGAGCGGGCCCAACCCGGCTTCGCCGTCATCCCGTTGAAACTGACACGTACCGGATTACTGGCGGCGGAAGTGCGCGTGGGCACGATCACGGCCGACGCCATCATCGATACCGGCGGCCAGCAGACCGTGGGCAATCTCTCCTTGCGGGATGCGCTCATGCGCCATCCACCCAAGGATGCGACCACGCAGGAGATCGAGGGGGTCACCCTTGAGATCGCGCGCGGCAATGTCCTCACGGCACCCCCCATCAATATGGGCTCGCTCAGGCTCAAACAGGTGCGTGTCACCTTCGCCGACATGTACCTGTTCGATCACCTCAAGCTGAATCGCGAGCCAACACTGCTCCTGGGAATGGATGTGCTGGGCTCCTTCGACGTGCTGGTGATCGACTACCGGCTGCGCCAGATGCAGATCCGGATGCGCAACGCGGACTCGGCCCGATCGGCGAGCGCGGCCTCGGGTGGCTGACACCCGCGGCCCTGACTCCCGCCTGTTCGCGAGGAGGCAGACCCAACCCTGAGCGTATGCCTATACTAGACACCCGCCCCACAACCAGAACGAAGGGGGATGTCATGATCCTGGGAATGTCGACCGCCGTGTTCACCCTCGTGCACGTGGTGATCAGCCTGATCGGCCTGCTGGCCGGCATCGTGGTGACCGGCGGACTCCTGCGCTCGCAACGCCTGCCGGAGTGGACCGCCCTCTTCCTGGTGACGACGATCCTGACCAGCGTCACCGGATTCCTGTTTCATTCCAAGGCGATCGGCCCCGCGCATGTGGTCGGGGCAATCTCACTGGTGGTGCTCGCGATCTGCCTCATCGCGCTGTATGGCCTGCATCTGCGCGGTGCCTGGCGTTGGGTGTACGTGATCACCGCGCTGCTGGCCTTCTATTTCAACGCCTTCGTCGCCGTGGCGCAGTCATTCGACAAGATCGGGCTGCTGCACTCCCTGGCGCCGACCCAGAAGGAGCCGCCTTTCGCGATCGCCCAGCTGATCCTGCTGGCGCTGTTCGTCTATCTGGGCGTGCTGTCGGTCAGAAGATTCCATCCAGCCGCCTGACATCGACACAGGCTGTGTCAGCTCGCGGCGAAGTCGGACTCGACCGCTTCCAGGAGTGTCGGCCCACGGCGGCGCAGTGCCGTGCGGACGGCTTCAGCCAGCTCGGCCGGACCACGCGCGCGTACGGCATGCGCACCGTAGGCCCTGGCGAGTGCCTGGAAGTCCGGGTTGTGCCCGACGACCCCGGTCGGCGGGATTCCCGCCGCGCGCATGTCGTCCCGGATCTGTCCCAGCGCGCTGTTGTTCCACAGCACGATGGGCAGACTCAATTCCAGCTCCACGGCGGTGGCCAGATCCTGTGAGGTGAACTGGAAACCGAAATCTCCGGCGAGCGCGATGATGGGTCGGCTCGGTTGCGCGACCTTCGCACCCAGAGCCGCGGGCAACGCGAATCCGAGCGTGCCGTAACCGCAGGGATGGAACCAGGTGCCGGGGCGTTCAGCGGGAAACAGGTAGTTGCCCAGATAAGCGACCTGAGTCATGTCGCTGAAAACGGCCCCCTCGTGCGGTAGTCCCTCGCGCAGCGCACGCAAAACACCAACGCAAGCACGCGCAGGGGCGTCCAGCCGATCCTCGATTTGACCGCGTATGACCGCAGCCATGGACGTTCGGCTGCGCCAGCCCTTGCCAGCGCGCACTGCACCGGCCAGCGCCTCGACGCTGTGTCGTGCGTCCCCCCAGATTCCCAGATCCGCCGCGTAGTGATCCGCCAGCTTGCTGGCGTCGATATCGATCCGGATCAACCGGCCGGTCAGCGGCAATTGTGTGCCGAAGTAGAAATCCGTCTCAGCCAGTTCGGTGCCGACCGCCAGCACGACATCCGCCGAAGCGACGAACTCGCGCGCTTCCCGGAATTGCAGCGATGCCCCGAGACTTGCGGGATGACTCTCCGGAAGCACACCCTTGCCCGCGACCGTGGTTACGACATATCCATCAACCGCCTCCACGAGCTGGCGCAACGCGTTCCCCGCGGCGCGCGCGCCGCCGCCCGCGATGATCATGGGACGCTCCGCGTTCGACAGCAGCGCAGCCGCTCGTTCAATCAGGGCGCCATCGGGCTGGGGTGCTCCGCCGACCTGTGCAAATTGCTCCGGGCGCAGATCGGTCGTCGCGGCGAGCAGATCCAGCGGGATCTCCACATAGGCTGGCCTCTGCCTGCCGACCTGGAAGCGGGCGAAGGCCTCGCGCAGATAATCGCGTGCGTCCTGCGCCGTGCGTACCGAGCGCGCGCTGCCACTTGCTCCGGCCGCGACCGCCCGTTGATCATCCAGCTCGTGCAGCACTCCCCAACCCTTGCCCAGCGACGCCTCCACCGGCGTGCTGGCAACGATCAGCATGGGCACGGAATCGCTCTTGGCCTGTGCCGCTGCCGTCATGATATTCGTGAGGCCAGGGCCCGAGATCACGATCGCGGCGGCCGGGCGGCCGCTGGCGCGCGCAAAGCCATCCGCCGCGAATCCCGCGTTCTGTTCGTGCCGCACCAGCACGTGACGGATGCCGGAAGCTGCGATCCCGCGATACAGCTCCAGATTGTGCACGCCCGGAATGCCGAACACGGTGTCTATCCCGTTGGCCGCCAGCAGTTCGACGATGTAGCGGCCGACTGACCAGGGCTGAGTACTCGCTTCCACCAACACCTCCGCGTCGCGTTTCGCATCGCGACGGCACTTGTGCTCCAATATGCAGCCCGGTCCTTCGCCAAGCAAGCACGATACCGCGCATGAAATATTCGTCTCTGGTGCATCGGATCAGCGGTGACGGCGCGGACGCGTGGCGCACTCATTACGAGGCCAGCGCGGCACGCGATCGAGGCGAGGACGTCATCATCCTCAGCGTCGGCGATCCCGATCTGGCTACACCGACGCCAGTCGTAGAACGCGCGATCGAACGGATCCGTGGGGGCGATACCCACTACACACCGGCATCAGGCCGGCACGCCGTGCGCGAGGCGATTGCCGCCGCCCACTCGCGTCGCACGGGGCAGGTTATCGACCCCGAAAACGTCATCTATCTGTCGGGCGCACAGAATGCCCTGTTCGTCGCCTCGATGTGCGTGGCCGGCCCAGGAGATGAGGTCATCACGTTCGATCCGATGTATCCGACCTACCCCGCCACACTGGAAGTGTCGGGCGCACGCCTGATCCGCGCACCCAGTACAGGCGGGTTCAGGCCGGATCTGAATGCACTGCGGGCTTGCGTGACTCCCCGGACCCGGGCCATTGTCTGGGCCACTCCCAACAATCCGAGCGGCGTGGTGTTCCATGAAGCGGAACTCGAGGTCATCGCAGGCCTCGCCCGCCAGCACGATCTGTGGTTGATCAGCGATGAGGTGTACGCGGGCCTCGCCCCCGGCGGACGGGTACCGAGCCTGGCGGCGCGACTGTCCGAGCGCGTGATCACCCTTGGAAGCCTCTCGAAGTCTCACGCCATGACCGGCTGGCGTGCCGGCTGGCTGGTGGGGCCCCATGAGATGGTGAGGCACGCCGAAGCACTCGTCATGTGCATGCTGTTCGGGCTGCCTGGCTTCATCCAGGAGGCGGCGATCACTGCGCTCGAAGTCGCCGATGAGGCGGAGCGACGGACGCGTGAGTACTGCGATCAGCGGCGCCGGCGTTTCGTGACGGGACTCGAAGGCATTCCGCTGGTGCGACCGGTCGTTCCCGAGGCGGGCATGTTCATGCTGCTGGATGTCCGCGGTACGGGCATGACGGGCTACGAGTTCATGCGCGCCCTGTACCGGGCAGAGCGAGTGAGTGTGATGGACGGCGCGGCCTTCGGTCGTGAGACAGCCAGCTTCGTGCGCATCTGCTTCGCCACCGACGAGGAAACCATCGATCGAGCCTGCGCCCGCCTGCGGCGATTCTGCGAACGGCTCGGAACCGGCAGCCCCCTTCGAGCGTAGTACAGCTGCGGCCACGCGGCATTCGTGGCCACTCCGGGTCACATCGGGAGGCCATATGACCGCCACGTTGTCCGTCGGACCGGTGATCGCGCTGATCGCCGGCATCCTCATCCTGGTCGCACCACGCCTGCTGAATTACATCGTGGCGCTGTATCTGATCCTGATAGGCGTGATCGGCCTGCTGGGACGCGGCCACATCGTCTGAGGCACCTCGAGCGGCGGTGCTATTTGATGCGCACCTGGAACTGACCCGTGCTCGAAGTGTTGGTCTGGGACTTGTACCAGCGCCACAAATTCCCGCCGGCACGCTTGGCCTCGTAGAGCGCAACGTCGGCGGACTTGTAAAGACTGTCGAGCGTGGCGCCGTGATCCGGGTACACAGCCACCCCGATGCTCGCGCTGCTGGTCACGGCGGCGCCGCTGACCGGCACGGGCATCATGAAACCCTCGATGATGCGGTGACAGATGTTCTCGATGTCGCTCGCCGCCGGATTGTGGGCCACGAGCACACCGAACTCATCACCCCCCAGGCGCGCCACGCAATCGGACTTGCGCACGGCGGCCTGCAGTCGGATGGCCGCCTCGATCAGCAGTGCATCGCCTGCGTCGTGACCGCGCGAGTCGTTGATCTGCTTGAAGCGGTCCAGATCGATCAGCAACAGTGCAAAGCGCTGGTTCTGCAGTCGCGCCAGCACCAGCAGCTCACGGAACTCCTCGGTGAAGCGCCGCCGGTTGGGTAGCGCCGTCAGCGTATCGAAGTAGGCGATCTGCTCGAGCTGCCGCTGGCTCTCGCGCAGCTCCGCGGTACGCTCCACGACCTGCCGCTCCAGGTCCCGCTGGCTGCGGCGCAAATAGACGGTACGGCCCTGCACGACGGCTGCGACGAGGGCCAGTGCCCCGAGAATCACCGCGATGCGGAATGCGGCGGTCTGATACCAGGCCGGCAGTACGTGCACCGGCACACGGAGTATGTTCTGGGCCCAGACGCCATCACGATTTGAACCGCGCAACTGCAGCGTGTAATCGCCAGGGGGCAGGTTGGTGTAGGCAGCGAGCCGGTGCTCAGTGGCCGTGTCGATCCAGTTCGCGTCGAACCCTTCCAGCCGGTACGCGTAACGGTTGCGCTCCGGCGCGGAGAAGTCGAGTGCCGCGAACTCCACGGCGAGGCTGTTGGCACGCGAAGTGATCGTCAGCGGGTGGCCGGGATCGTTGAGGCTGACGCTGCCCGGCGGCACCGGTTGACCGCCCACGCGGATGTCGGTAATCACGAGCGGCGGCTGGTACTGCCACTGCGCGAGGCGCTCGGGCCGCACGACGGTCAGGCCGCCGACGCCGCCAAACAGCAGCTCGCCCTGTGGTGTCGCGGCCCCTGAGCCCACCCAGTAACTGGTGATGGGCAGGCCCTCGGCACGGCGGATGGTGCGCACGGCGAAGGTCCGCTCATCGATGGTGGCGAGCCCGTCGTCGGTACTCACCCATATGGTCCGCTGCCGATCCTCCAGCAGCTTGTTGGAATTCTCGTTGTTGAGTCCCTGCGTGATGCCGATGCGGCGGAAGTGCGGGCGGCCCGCCGCATCGCGCGCTTCGAGCACATTGACGCCGCCGCCGAAGGTCGCCACCCACAGCCGGCCGTGCGAGTCGGTCAGCAGGGAGGTGATGTAACCGGCGGCCAGCGCCGACGGATTGGTGGGGTCGGGCAGGATCTTCTCGATGTGATGGCTGGCGAGATCGATCCGGTTCAGGCCGTTCTTCGTCCCGACCCAGAGTGCATCGCCCTCGCCGCGCTCGATGACCGTGATGCGCTGGTCGGTCAGGCCGCTGGCGGTCTCGGCGTGAGTCACGATCCGCGCACGGTCCTGGGCGAGGTTCAATGACCACAGTCCGTCGAATCCCCCCACCCACAGGACGTTCCCGTCCAGAAGCAGTGCCCACACCTGGGCGCCCGCATCACGCTGCGGAATCGGGATCCGGGTTGCGCCCCGGACCAGACGATCGACGCGGTACAGGCCCTGCTCCGAGCCGACGTAGACATCGCCATTCGGCGCGGCGGCGAATGCATTGATGTAGTCGCGCGGCAGCGCGGACTCGGGTCGCGACGGATCGGGGCGCAACTCGGCCACGCGCCCAACGGTGGGATCGATGATGTCCACGCCAAGACTGTCCAGACCGAGCCAGACACGGCCGTCGGGCATGGGCTGCACTGCGTTGACGTTGGATTCGGAAATGCTGTCGGTGCGGCTGGACGCGCCGAACACGGTGAGCACCGCGGATTGGGCGGCGTCGTAGCGACTCACGCTGCGATCGGTGCAGATCCAGATCGTGCCCGCGCGGTCCTTGAACATGGCCTGGATGCTGTCGTCCGGGAGGCTTGCGGGCAGGACCGCATCATGGCGGATGCGGCGGCTGTGACCGGTCGCCGTATCGATGGCAACGATTCCCCGGCCGAAAGTGCCGATCCAGATCTGTCCGGGGACCGTCTCGACGATCGCCGAGACACCCTCGTTCTGCAGCGCGGCATGCGCGGTATCCAGCTCCTCGACGAGCTTCGCCGGCGCGTTGCGTGATTCTATGACGTACGCGCCCTGGCGAAGCGTGCCCACCCAGATCCGGCCGGCACTGTCTTCGAGAAAGCTCCACGGCGAAGGCAGCTTGCCGTGTGCGATGGGCAGCGGAACCGGGACGAATTGCGTTGATCCGCGCTCCAGGCGGGACAGCCCCGTGGCCGTGCCGACCCAGAGCGTGCCGGCGCGATCGCGCAGCAAGCCGCGCACGCGATTGTCCGGCAGGCTGTCCAGATCCCGATCCGAGTGCCTCATGTGGGCAATGGGACTGGAGTCGGGACGCACGTGATCGAGACCGCCTTCCGTGGCAACCCAGACTCCGCCATCACCGTCCTCGGCGATGGCGCGCACGCTCACGTGACTCAGGCCGTCACGACCCACCGGATAGACCACGAAGCGGTCATGCTCGCGGTCGAAGCGGGCAAGGCCGCCGGAAGTGGTTCCCACCCACAGGATGCCGCGGCTGTCGGTCAGCAGGGTCTGGATGAAATTGTCCGGCAGCGCTCCGGGCTTGCCGGGCTCGGACCGGTACACCCGCAAATGGTAGCCGTCCCAGCGGGCCAGCCCGTTCTGCGACCCGATCCACAGAAAGCCGTCACGATCCTGGGACACGGCGGTGGGAGTGGCTGAATTGGGCAGCTCGTTGTCACGCGCCAGGTGCTGGAACACGGTATCGGACAGACCCGCCCAGCGCTCGGCCGCGAAAGACAGCGGCGCCGTGGCCAGCAGTGCCGCGGCAATCACGAGTCGGCAGAGAGTCTTGACGAAAGCAGCCCGCATCCCGCTTCAAATCAGTGAGGCACAGCATCCGGATACTACTATCCAGAGCGCTTGAGGCAGGGTGGCAAAGCCCGAAGATGTGCCCCGCATCACGCGTACGGGAACGCGTGTTGCGCCGCGTGAGAAAGCTAGGAGACCGGCGTCACATTGACGCCTTCGGCAGCGGTTGCCCGGAAGGGTTCAGGAAGCTGGAAAAGCGGCTGTCCCATGCGGATCACATCACCGGTTTTCCAGCGCTCGCAGAGCGTTACGCCCGCCGGCGCGAACACGATGATGGTCGAGCCGTGCTCGAACCAGCCCATCTCCTCGCCCTTGCGCAACGGCGCATCGCATTCGATGTGGTTCGGGCCGCGATACCGCAAGTGCAGCAGCACATCGAGAAAGCGCAAGCGGATGCTCGCCACCAGAATGGCGGCCACCGGCACAAGTGTGATCAGGTGCCTGCCCTGTGCGAGGCGGCAGCGGATGGCCGCGCGTTCGTTCTTGCAGAACAGCCGCTCGATGCGCTTCAGCGCAATCGGGTTCACGTTCCACGTGTCGCCCGAGATATACGTGACTCGCTCCACCCGGCAGTCCGCGGGAGCATGGAACCGGTGGTACATGCTCGAGGTGAGCCGCAAAGTGACATATGACCCGTCACGGTACTGCTCCGCCAGCCAGGCGTCTCCGAGCAGGTCCTGCACGGAATAAGGGAAGCCCTTGGCCTGCAGCACGACACCGTCAACCACACGACCACCTTCACCGACGATGCCATCGCAGGGACTCGTCAGCACGGCAGGATCCGGATCCACCGGTCGCACGCCCTCCTTGAGCTCACGAGTGAAGCAGTCGTGCAGGCTCTCGAAGCGCGCCTTGCGGGCCTCGCGCAGATCCAGGTCCGAGAACAGCCGCCAGATCGCGATGGAAGCCGCGCGCACAGCGGGCTGGCGTACCCGGCTCAGGCGCCCTACGCACAGCGTCACCCAGCGCCGCGGAATGCGGTTGGTGAGCAGGAAGTTGAGTTTTTCGTGCCGCGTCATGCGGCTGATCAGTGATCGGGCAGTCATTGAATCGTCATCGTTCTGAAATAAAGTGACTCGCCATGAATCCAACCCTGTTGCTGTCCATCCCGGCCGCCGTCGCGGCAGCGCTCCTGCTGCGCAAGGCACAACTTCGCCTGGAACTCTCGCTGGCGAAGCATCGCTCGCTCGCGGGGCATGCGCGCATGTCGCGCCGCTTTGCCGCGCTGGTGCCATTCTACGAGTATGACCCCAGTGAATTCTTCCGTGCCGATTCGGCACCCGAAGAAGTAGCGGCCCAGCGGCGTGCGGGCTTCATGCGTCTGGCGGAGTTGTTCGCGCAGCGCTTCCCGCACACTGCACAGCAGACTGCCGAACTGCAGGGCTCCATTTCCGATATGCAGTTCACATCGCGCTACCGGGTGCCTTTCCAGTTCAGCCGCTTCGTGCGCCAGCACTTCAAGCTGGGCTCGCTGCTCGCCTCGTCCGCGGGACCCACCGTGACCGATCTCGACGGCAACCGGTTCTATGATCTGACCGGCTCGTACGGCGTCAATGTATTCGGGTACGACTTCTACAAGGAGTGCATCGCACGCGGCAGCGAGCGGGTCCGCGACCTGGGACCGGTGCTCGGCGCGTACCACCCCCTGATCGCCTACAACGTGCGGCGGCTCAAGGAGATCTCCGGACTCGACGAGGTCTCTTTCCACATGTCGGGCACCGAGGCCGTGATGCAGGCCGTTCGCCTGGCCCGCTACCATACCCGGCGCCGCTACCTGGTGCGTTTCTGCGGTGCCTACCACGGCTGGTGGGGAGACGTGCAGCCCGGCGTTGGCAATCCAATCGATGCGGACAGCACCTACACGTTGCGCGACATGGACGACGCTTCGCTGCGGGTACTGCGGAAGCGGCGGGATATTGCGTGTGTGCTCGTCAACCCGCTCCAGGCCCTGCACCCGAATTCGAGTGCGCCCGGCGATTCTTCGCTGATCGACAGCGGACGCAGCGCCCACTTCGACCGCGTGGCCTACACCAGGTGGCTGAGCAGGCTGCGCGAAGTCTGCACGCAGAGAAACATCGTGCTGATCTTCGATGAGGTGTTCGTCGGCTTCCGTCTCGCACCCGGCGGGGCGCAGGAATACTTCGGCGTACGTGCCGACCTGGTCACCTACGGCAAGACGCTCGGCGGGGGTCTGCCTGTCGGCGCGGTGTGCGGACGTCACGATCTGATGCGCCGGTTCCGCGCGGATCGCCCAGCGGATATCTGCTTCGCGCGCGGCACATTCAACTCGCACCCCTACGTCATGGGCGCGATGCACGAGTTCCTGCAGCGCCTGGAAACCCCGCAGATCCAGGCGAAGTACGTCGGCCTGGACACTCTTTGGGACGGACGCGCTCAGACGGTGAACGACAGCCTGCGCGCGGCCGGCCTGCCCGTGCAGATCGCCAACCTCTCCTCCATCTGGACGATCAGCTACCTGCAACCCTCGCGCTACAACTGGATGTTTCAATACTACCTGCGTGCGCAAGGACTGGCCCTGAGCTGGGTGGGCACGGGGCGCTTCATCTTCAGTCTGGATTATTCGGCGGAAGATTTCGCCGCGGTCGCCGCCAGGATCCTGGCGGCGGCCCGGGCGATGCAGGCCGATGGCTGGTGGTGGGGCGGTGAGGCCCTCACCAACAAGGCCATCAGGCGTCGTGTGCTGACAGAGATGCTTCGAGCCCGCTGGCGGCGTGCATCGGCGCAATCAGCTCACCCCGCAGCAGATACAGCGGCGCTTTGTGATAGAGCTTGATGTCGTGGAACGGGTCGGTGACGATCTTCGTGATCCACACCAGCCCGGTCTGCACGTCCTTGACGAAGAACAGCTGCACGGTGCGGAACAGAAGTCCGCCCAGACCGATGGCCAGCCACATCTGTCCCATGTGCTGCACGAAGTCGGCACTGGTGGCCTGCGGGTATAGTCCCAACAGCGTCGGATCCACCAGCAGCAGCAACGGTGCGGCCGCCCAGATGGCCAGCAGCACGACCTTGCGGCGCAGGTTGTAACCGACCTTGATCTGTTCCTTGTACTCGTGGGTCGCCTGGTTCACCTCGTCGTAGCCCTTGGGCTCGAAGAAGAAATGCCCGGCCTGGCGGGTGACCATCGCCACGAGCCAGCCCACCAGCGCGGCGGCGACCGGATTGGTGAAGATCAGCACGTACGAGGTCAGGAAGCTCATGGCACTGACGAGGTGCAGCGACTGATTGATGCGGCTGTGGTGGTAGTAACGGTGATCGTCCCAGCGTTGCGTCTGCAGAGCACTCGAAAAACTTTGCATGATGGTTCCCGGACTGTGGCAGCAGGGTTTCGGCCGTGAATGAAATATCGCAATGCTGTTGCAGGGATGTTACAAAATGCCGGGAAAATCACGAGGTTGGGAGTTCGGACACACTCCCGGGGCATCCGATCCGCGTGAACCAGGCGTGCGGTCCGGGGTGAGCGGGCACGCGGTCCGGGTCGATCGGCACGCCGACGGCGGAACACGGCTTGCTGTCATTGGGGTCAGCCGCGTAGTAGCCTCGGGAGGCGCCACCGGGGCGTGC
>Ga0335070_10001905_pt1 | contig 24235 bp, 21 predicted proteins | sample Lox_Sample_13_FD_206722 | JGI IMG/M metagenome (GOLD analysis project Ga0335070, IMG submission 206722) | Soil microbial communities from Loxahatchee National Wildlife Refuge, Florida, United States - Lox_Sample_1.3 | ecosystem: Environmental > Terrestrial > Soil > Wetlands | place: USA...
GCCGCTTTGCAGAGGCGAAAGAAAGGCCGATCAGGCCTGTCAGGAGCCAAACAAGAGCAAACCACAGTAGAGACCCGTAGGGAAACGGCTGCCTCAATGGGGCAGGTCTCCATCGGTACCAGATCAAAACGAATAGAAGGATCGTCCAAGGCAGGGGGACCGTCAGGGCTTGAGTGAAATAATAGTAGAACGGCTTTGCATGATCCGCTGTCGGAGAAGAAAAACGCCAGATGCTTTGCCGGATGATCTCCTTAAAAATATCCAATCCCTCAAGCCGCCAAACGCTGACAACCCAGAGAAAAATGGGCAGGATGAGAAAGAGAATCGCAGGGTTCAACAGAAGTTTTCCGATTGCCTTAAAATCCTTTTTGGTGACGAGAAACACGACCACCGTCGCTGCAGGGATGGCTACCCCGACAATTCCCTTGGAAAGGAACGCCCCGGCCATTGCGAGATAGAAGACCGAGAGGAAAACGAACCTTTTTCTTGATCCCGGGTAGCCGACCACAAACCCATAGAGACTCAGCGTCGTGAAAAAGAGCAGCACAGGGTCCACTCTGAAATGTCGGTGGAAGGTAACAAAACTCGACATGGTTGCCAGGATGAATCCCGCCATCAATCCGATTCGCTCTCCAGCCAATGTTTTTCCAATGAGATATGTGAGGAGAACCGTTCCCGTTCCCAGGAGTGCGATGGGAAGAAAGGCAAGAAAATCCGAGGGGTTCTTACTCATGGAAAGGCTCAGCGCAATCGGCCAATAGCCCAGAGAAGGGTATTCGAGAAAATTCTCTCCGTTGAGGCGGGGAATCAGATAATCCGAAGTGACTGCCATCTCTCGGGCAATTCCAGCCACCCTCGGGGAATCCCGACCGGAGAGATCAAGCCCCCAAACGGAAAGAGTGAGCAAAGCCAGAGTAAATATCAGAAGAACGACCCAAGTCCGGGAGGCCTTTCTGCCGGAATCTTCAAAGAAAGACTGTGACCATGTTTTAAACCTCAGCATCAAGTCTCATTCCCCTTTCGCCATTCAATTCCATTCCTTTCTTTCTTTTCTTAGAAGAAAGCCCCGCGTTTGGCCCGGGTTGTTACCGGTTAGACACAAATATCACATCCCTGCTTCCTACGCTTCGTCGCGTGACCAGGTTTAGAGAAAGACCGGGATATTTCTTGATCAGAATTTCATAATCCTCGTAATTGACCAAGCAGAATATTTTCTCCTCTGAACGGAAGAGATCGATGATCTCTTTCTCATCTTCAGTTTCCAAAATGGGGACGATCCCTGTATAGAAATTAAATTGAGCGGTACCGGCAGACCCGGAGTCTCCGTAGATGACCAGCCTTCCACCCGCCTTCATCTTCTCCATGATCTCTTGTGAAACGAAACGGGCGGATTTGTAGGGATTCACCAGCGGAAAAATCACCCGGGTTGTGTAAAAGAACCCCGTTCCCGCCGTGGCCACCAGGAGGATAAAGACGAGCGATTTGTATTTTAAGCCCTGCGCCAGAAACAGGAGAATGCCCGCCCCCCCGGCCAGGAAGATGAAAGGGACAACACTCCAGCGAGGAACATAAGAAAGGTATTTCGCTCCCGCTGCTGCTCCCTTAACAATCACCTTCAAGATCATCGGGGTAGAGGTCTCTACTGGAAAATGGGCTAAGGCAGGGGCCGCGTAAAGAAGGATTCCCGTCAAAAAAAAGACAATGGCGAGGAGATAGACCGGAAGGGTCACCCAGGTCTTTCGAACCGAAAACGGGCCCGAACTCAAAAGATAGCCGTCCCAGAACCTCCCCACCATCAGCGACGCCGCAGGGTATAAAGGGAGAAGGTAGAGAGCTCTTTTCCCTTTTGAAAAACTGAAGAAAACGAAGATCACGGCAAACCAAACCAGAAGGAAGAGAAAATCTCTTGAGATTCCTTCTCTTCTCTTCGAGAAACCATAGACGACGGCTCCCGGAAGAAAAAGGAACCAGGGAAGAAAGTCAGCGGGAAAATTGGCAAAATAATAGTAAATCGGCCGGACGTGGCTCGTCCCTTTTGCAAAGCGCTCGAGGGTTTGATGAAACAGCGTTTGGTTCAGGAAGTCTTGTCCCCCTTTGAAGACAGCAGGGACATACCAAGCTAAGACGATTACAATCAGCAGGGCCATCCCGGTCAAGAGCCTCATCCTCTTCATCGCCTTCCAATCCTTTTGAACCAAGAGATAGACAAAACTAACCAAGAGAGGAAGGATAAACCCCACCGGTCCCTTTGCCAGCGTAGCGAATGCCATACCGATATAGAATCCATAGATAGGAAGGCCCTTTTTAGCCCCTTTTCCACCCTGTTTCCCATTGCTAGCCTGGTACCACTGAAAAAAGAAAAGGATCGAAGCGGTTGTAAAAAAAGTAACCGTGGCATCGATATTGGCCCGCGTTGAGAGATAGGCAAATTCAAAACTTGTCGCCAGGATCAACGCCGATAGGAATCCGGCCCGTGAGCCGTACGCTCTTTTCCCGAGAAAGAAGGTAAGAAGGACCGTCAGGGTACTGAAAAAGGCGGAGACAAACCTCGCCGAAAAAGAGGTAAACCCCTGCCAGAGAAACGATGAGAGAGCAATCAGCCAGAAAAAGAGGGGGGGCTTATCCGCATAGGTGTTTCCATTCACGTGCATGAGAATCCAATCCCCTCTCGCCACCATCTCCTTGGCCACCTGGGCATATCGGGGTTCATCCGGATTCCAGAGGTCCCATCGTCCCACTCCCAGCACAAAAAGGAGCGAGCAGAAAACCAGAAGAAGGATGACCTGGGCCCAGGAGCGTTGAGCGTATTGCCTCACCTTCAAAGACTCCTGTTCGTAACCCATTTTAGATATCACGAGAGACACGATTCCCCTTTCCAACTTTTGCCCAATTATAACCCATAGGCAGAAAATCTCTGCTGATTTTCTTACAACGGGGAACAAATCTGGGGGGATCAACCGGGCAATCTCAGAAGATAGAATTCGCCGTTATTCCAGAGGACCTCCAGGGTGGGAACCATTATTTTCAATTCCTTCACATTTCTGTACCGCGTCACACAATAAGCGCCCCCTTCTTCTTTACAACGCTGAATAAATTCTTCGTGGGATGGATAATAGTGGCGCCTCTCTTCGTCGCGGAGTTGCTTAAAACCCAATTCCAGCTCTCCAGAGGGATCGATCATCGGTGTTCTGATCTTATTATAGAAATCGATTCCATAAAGAGATATCCTAAATTGAAACAACTCCCGGTTTGGAGGAACGAATGTTTGAATGGCCCTCGAAACAGGGTAGGCAGATTTGTAAGGAGTCAGTAGCTTGGCAACAGGAAAATGCGCGGATATCAAGAAAAGGCAAGCAAGGACAACGATGGTTAGAAACCAACCGCTACCCCATCTCCGTTTCACGAAACCTGGGAGGAACATCATCATCATCTGGAATAAAATGGGCAAAACGATCAACGGCCACTCGTTCTCGAAATGCATATTCCCCCAATCTTTACTCGGTTTCAAATATTTTATCAAAGAGGGCAAAATCAGTGCAGTGATGAGCAGGAGGGACTGAAAAATGATTGGCAAATTATAAAGGAACCTCCTTCCTCTTCCGATTTCAAAACGGATCTTCCGTCCTTCATACAACCTAAAAAGATGACCAAACATAATGGCAATGGGCAAGAAGACAGGGGCTATGTAGGGGACAAGTTTCGATGAAGAAATGGAGAAAAAAATAATGATAAAGAAGATCCATACCAAAAAGAAGCGTTTTTCTTTGCCTCCGAAGATAGGAGTCCCCTCATTTGTCCCTCCCTTTAACGCCTTCCATAAAAAGGCGGACCATGGCAACGTTCCCAATAGGACAACAGGGATATAAAACAAAATGGTTTGGGATCGACCATGGAATCTCGTACTATATCTCAGGAGATGCTCCTGGATGAAAAAAAACCACAAGAAGTCCTTATTGGCTTTTTGAACCAGAATGATCCACGGACATGAGATGAGAAGGAAGAGGATCATCCCGGCCGGTGAAAAAAGTCTTGACACACTTCGCCATCTCCCGGAAATAAGAAACCACAGGACCAGGATGGCAAAGGGAAAGACAATTCCAATCAAGCCTTTCGTCAAGAAACCAAGGGCGCTGCTGATATAGAGGAGATATACCCAGCCCTTCCTCTCGAAGTCTCCGGCGAGGTATCGATATCCCGCCCATGTGGCAAGGGACACGAAGAAAGTAAGAGGTATATCAAGTACATTTATTTTCCCGAGGACAGAAAAATATAGAAACGTGCTCAATACCCCGGCCGAATAGAGCCCGGTCTTTTCATCATGAAAAAAGGTTCCCATACGGTAAACGAGGAAGATGCATCCCCAGGCACACAAGGCGGCAAATAATCTTGCCGAGAATTCATTTTCTCCAAATATCTTAAACGCGAGTGCCGTCGCCCAGTAACACAGAGGAGGCTTTTCAAGGTAAACGAGATGATTCAATTGAGGAGTGATGTAATCCCCCGTACGGTTCATGAGGCTTGGGATATCGCTGTACCTCGCCTCATCCGGCTCGATCAAGGGCAAGACCGGCAACAAGGAGATATACAGAAAGACGGGAATGATGAAAAGGAAAAACACTTTACTCCAATTCCAATTTTTCATTTAGATTTGAATCCAATCTCCCACCCGGTTGAAATGCGGTGGTCTTTGTGACAGTCCTCCACGTTGCCTCCCTTGGGTGGCTTGAAAGAGATGGTACAAGATGGAGATTAAAAAGACATTAAATGAAGATGAAGATTTCTTAACCCTGAGAAATAGATTTTTCTTTTTCTACCCAGCGCCTGAATAGACTAACAATTCTCCGTGGGATTATAGAGATAGAAAGAAATTCCTTGAATATCTTTTTTTTCTGCGCTAAGTCTCAGTGCCAAAAATTCTCACGTAATGATGAGCAAGCACGACGGCTCTCATCCGTCGGATAAATCCTCTCAATCATATACTCTGGCCTTTTCCTGACTTCCCTGTAAATTCGGCCGATATATTCACCCATCACCCCTAAGGCAAAAAATTGGAACCCGACAAAGGCAAAAAGGAAGGCGAAAAGCGTAAAGACCCCTTGGGCGGCCCAAGGTGCGCCATAGACCAAGCGGGCAATTCCCAGGACAATACCTGACGACACCCCCAAAAGCGCCGTCCCGATACCCGTATACATGATGAACTTCAATGGAAAATCAGAGAAGGAGGACACCAGGTCAAATTGAAGATTGATAAGCTTTCGGAGAGAGTAGTTGGATTCTCCGGCATGCCTCGCTTCATGAACAACTTCAATCTCTGTCATCTTTTTGGAAAAGTAGGTCGCCAGAGCTGGAATGAATGTCGAGTGCTCATGGCAAGACACCATCCGCTCTACGATATTTCTCCGGTAAGCTCGCAGCATACATCCCCAGTCTGACATATTCACCTTCGTGATCTTTCGCGCGACCAGGTTGATAATGCGGGATGGGAAAGTCCTGAAGAAAAAATCCTTTCGTTCCTTTCGAATCGTACCCACCACATCGTAGTCTCCCTCTTCCATCACTCTCACGAGATTTGGAATCTCTTCTGGGGGATTTTGGAGGTCAGCATCCATAGTGATGACGATGTCGCCGCGGGCGATAGAGAACCCTGAGAAGATGGCTGCATGTTGCCCGTAGTTTCTCGTTAATTCTACCACCCTAACTTCGGGGTAGATCAAGAAACTTCTCAGAATGGAAAGGGTATTATCTCGGCTCCCGTCATCCACGAAGATGGTTTCATAACTCTTTCCCATCTTTTGCATGACAGGTCTGAGTCGTTCAATCAAATGGGATAGGTTTGCTTCCTCATTGTATACGGGAATTACTAAAGAAATCATCACCCCTCCATCTATTCCTATTAATGAAGGATTGGTCATGCGTAGGAGCTATCCTTTTCCTCGATGCCTTCGAAAAAGTAATCCTCCCCGGTAAGGTGGGTCGGGAAATATAGTAGACGGCTCTCTTTTATGAATATCCACCGTAAGATTACTCTGCAAAAAAACGATGCTGGTTTCATGCCAGATAGTTCACTGATGGCCGTCATCTCCTGAGGAGCCATTCGAGTAAGCATAAACCCCAACCGTCTTTCCGTACTTCCTTTGTAATAGGAGGCGGTATCCCTTCGATTGGAGCGCTGAAAAAAGCTGATTGTCTCCGGTATAGGAATCAATGAGCAAAATTGTTCCTGGCCGGTGGTCAAACCGTCCCGATAACACATCCTGACCATTCAGGAGGGGTATCCTTTTCCCAAGGTAGAAGAAGGATGCGCCTCGGGTGGTCTCTGAAGGATTGACTAAGTAGATCGTCCCATTGCTTTGTTGGCTTGAAACCATCTTGAACACCGGCCGAAGACTCTCTTTCCTCTCCATAGGAGTAATGGCAAAGAGGTAAACTGCAACGTACACCAAGAAAACCACGATCAGGGCGTAGGCCTCCGAGCGTTTTACCTTAGGGAATTTCTCTCGAATGCGGTCCCATCCCAGGGCTGCAAGGAGTGCAAAGGGAGGATAGATTGGCCCAAGGTAGAGGGTCCGTTTGGCGGAGGAGAGAGAGAGACCGACAAAGATGATCAAGGACCAACCGAGGGCAAATTTGAGAAGAGGACCATGGAGTAGTGGCTCTCTCGATTGGGTGGGTCCCCATCGATACCATAATAAAACAACAAACAGAAGAGTCCAAGGCAAAGGAGCTACGAAGACGCGAGTGAAATAATAGTAGAAAGGCTTTGCATGATCCGCCGAAGGGGAAAGAAAACGGAAGAGGCTTTGCCGCATTACCTCTTTAATAACCTCTGGTCCTTCTAACCTCCAAACGCCAACAACCCAGAGTAAGACCGGCAGAAGGAAAAGGAAAACTTCTGGTCTCAGAAAGAGTTTTCTGATCGCCTTAAGATCCTTTTTGATGATTAGAAATACCGCACCGGTGCCAAGGGGTATAGCCGCCCCGATGATGCCCTTAGAAAGGAATGCCCCAGCCATTCCCAGGTAGAACAGTCCACTAAAGAGGGGCTTTTCCCATGATGCCTGGTAGCTTGCCACAAAGCCGTACAAACTAAGTGTTATAAAAAAGAGAAGTGCCGGATCTACCCGGAAATGCCGGTGGTAGGTGATAAAAGCCGGCATCGTCGACAAGATGAATCCCGCCATCAGCCCAATTCGTTCTCCGGCCAGTTTTTTCCCAATGAGATACGTGATAAGGACTGTACCCGCTCCCAACAGCGCCATGGGAAGAAAGGCAAGGAAGTCCGGCGGGTTTTCACTCATTGAAAGGGTGAAGGCAATAGGCCAATATCCCGAAGAAGGATACTCAAGAAAATCCTCTCCGTTGAGCCGAGGAATGAGATAGTCCGAAGTGACCGCCATCTCACGGGCAATTCCAGCGACCCTCGGTGAATCACGGCCTGAGAGATTAAGCCCCAAGACAGAAAAGATCAGCAAGGCCAGAGTGAAAATGAGAAGGACCACCCATGCCCGGGAGGACTTCGTTCCAGAATCATCAAGAAAAGACTGCAACCATAATTTACACTTCAACATAACTCATCGTTCTCCTTTTCATACCTAAGTTCTCATTCTTCTCGACGCCTTCGCCCTGAGGTGCTCCAGCTTAATCTGGGCTGTCATCGGTTGGACACAAATACCTCATCTCTGCTTCCTTTCATGCGTATACGGAGTCCATTTTCATATTTTATTGCAACAGGATCAGATATTCTTAGACTTTTATTTGAGGCCATTCTGAAAAGAGAAAAATGCCCTATAGATTTCAACTTGTTAAATTGAGAGTCAAGAACGATTGAAAGGCGGACCTGGAATAAGGATAGCAGTAAAGTAAAAAAAAGATGAAAGCCGGTGTATCCTTTGCAAAACCATACTAACGATAAAACTCTTTTTGATTTTATAAACCAATTACTCATAAGAATCTTTCCAAACTTCGGTCGATCTCCTGAACTTATGATAGAAGTTCCCAAAAATATCGGCATTTTTGATTCCCTCCTTTCGCCTATCCCTTCTCGAAGAACGATTGTTTGTTTAAACATTTCGATCCTATTAAAATCCAAAAAAGTTAGACACAAGAACATTAATTTGATAAGAGGTCGCTTTGGCTAAAGAGAATCTGATAAGAATATTTAGCATAAAGGAGTTAACCGGATGATTAAGGAAAGATTAAGAAAACGTAATCTTATCAGGAGGGACTTGTCATTGGGAGAACGACTGTAAATGTGCTTCCCGTGCCAGGAGAGCTACTGACCTTAATCTCGCCCCCATGTTTTTGGACGATGGCATGAACAAGGCTCAGACCTAAACCTGCCCCGGGCAAGGAGCGGCTTTTATCAACTCGGAAAAACCGGTCAAACAGGTGCGGAATCTCACTCGATGGTATCCCTATACCCGTATCACAAACGGAAATAATCACTTTTTTATTATGCTGTTCGGCTGAAACCGTGATCTTACCCGATGAGGCGTACTTAACGGCATTATCCAGCAGGTTTGTGACCACTCGTTGAAGTTTATTTTTATCACACCGTAGGACGCACAGACGGGGGACATTTACTTCGATTGAAAGACCCTTGTCCTCCGCCAGAGGCTGGAAAAGGTCACAAGCTTCCTCGATCAGCTCGGAGATATTCACCTCACTTAGACTCAGAGCCACCACCCCCGCCTCGGTCTCCGAGATCTCCAGCATCGTATTAACCATCTTTAGAAGGCGATCACACTCTTCGATGGCGCTGACGGCCATGCTCTGGTATTCATCGAGAGATCCCGCAGAAGTAAGCGTCACCTCCACAAGGCCCCTGATTCTGGTGATCGGGCTTTTAATATCATGAGCGACGTTGTCTGTCACCTCCTTCATTTCATTCATCAGAGATTGAATGCGATCCAGCATAAAGTTAAAAACCCCAGATAGCCGGTCAATTTCGTCACCTTTTCCTGTAACGGGGACCCGTTTTCCCATCGCTCCGTCAGCGATGGCCATTGCCGTCTGCGTTACTTTCTCCACGCCCGAGAGACCTCGTTTTGCCACCAGCCAACCTACCAAACCCCCAAGAACGAGCAGAACAATAATTACAGTTCCAGAAAACTCCCTTAAATCCTCAAAGAAATGCTCATCATCCCTTGTCGACTCGCCGATCTGCATTACCGTCCCCGGTCCTACGATTCCATAGAGCACCCTCACCTTATACTTCCCGTCAGTGGGCTTAACGCTTTCAAAAACGGACCGCCCTTCTGCCAGGTTTTTAAGAGCAATCCTGTTTATGCCGACTCCATCCCAAAACCTAAGGTCGTCCGAGGAGGCCATTTCGTTCCCTTCGATTGTCAAAAGCCGGAAAAATATCTTGTCAGTCCCAATAGATTTGGCCTCAGCGATAATTTCTTCTTTGATAGCACCGATTCCATTCGAAACAATAAGTGATGAGTACTTCTTTATCTTTGCCTCAAGGGTACTATCCAAACGGGTGTGGACTCTGAAGATAATCATCTCGTAAAAGATGAGGAAGACGACACAGGTAGAGAGCGCAAACATCACTGCATAGAGAAGTGTCAGGCGAAACGCTAGAGATTCCCTGAATTTATTGATTCTCTCGAAGAACATAGCCTACGCCTTTTATAGTGTGAATAAGCTTCTTATCAAACTCTCTTTCAACCTTTTCACGTAATTTACATACTCGTGTCTCTACCACGTTTGTCCCCGGATCAAAATTGTATCCCCATATGTGTTCCATAATCATCGTCTTGGTGACAACCCGCCCAGCATTACGCATCAGGTACTCAAGCAGAGCAAAGTCGAGAGGTTTAAGATCGATTCGCTTGCCCTGGCGCGTAACTTCCCGGCTCAGAAGATCCATTGAAAGATCCTCTACTCTTAATCGAGTTAATTCGCTGGCTCCGGTACCACGACGGATTAGGGCCCGAATCCGTGCCAGAAGCTCGGAAAAGGCAAACGGTTTTGTGAGATAATCATCGCTTCCCTTTTGAAGGCCCTTCACTCGGTCGTCCACGGAGCGCTTAGCGCTCAGAATGAGTACTGGAGTACTAATCTTCTTGCGACGCATCTCCTCAATTAAGCTGAGGCCATCCAACTTGGGGAGCATAATGTCGATAACGGCCGCATCGTAAGGTTCGTGCAGGGCTAGATGAAGGCCGTCCTCACCATTGGTCACATAATCCACGGCAAAGCCTTCCTCTTTCAGACCTTTAATAATAAAAGAGGCGATCTTTTTGTCATCTTCCACAATCAGTACTCGCAAAGCTCGGCCTCCTTTCCTGGTGCTTGTATTCTATCTTGGATTATTGGATGATAGACAACTGATCCTCAACAAGGATAATATTATGAACTTTGTGAGTCAAGAAAGGGATCCAGGTTAATTTTAGAGAGCGGCTTGTAACTCCCCCTGAGCCAGTATCTCAGATATAGGAAATTTACCAATGATTCCAACCCTCCCTAACTGAGCCAACTCGACGCGGCAGATATCTATTGTGGTAGCAATCAAGAATCCGCTTTTTGCTTGGTACAAAGATTTGCATCCCTTTTGTGCAAATGTCGTGGCGTGCGCTAGAAACACTCGGGACTGCCGGAAGTGATTCCACCGGGGGGAGGGGGAAATAATGTCATCGGTGGATGAAATGCAATGCGTGTATCCTTATATCAAGGAACCTCATCGGGCGATATTCAAGAAACGGGGACCTCGGATCCAAAATGAGCCTGAACCTTGAGTTCGGCGGCGCCCGGCAGGGCCTCCCTTGAATGTCTACTTCGTCTCGGTAGGGGCTTCAACCTTTTCCTGATCGCTGGTCTCATTGTTTTGCTTTTGCGCACAATCTCCTAGTGCCCCCAGCGAGTCGGCATTCCGGCATTCGGGGTGATTACGGAAAAGGATCAACCCCCCGGTCACCATGATCACCGGATAGAGCGGCCCGATAATAAATCCTATATCAAATGCCTCCGCTTTTTTGTCCGTAATGAGACTAAAGGTTAGTGTCATTAGGATCGCCAACACAATAACAATTGCTTTCTTCATTTTCTATCCTCCGTTTGAATAGGTTGTAATTCTGTGCTGGGTCTCAACAGACTATCCCTCCAGGTAGGGAAAGACGGCTAAAAAATACTGCTAAATACATCGACTGTCAGCAAAGAATTTACTGCAACATCCTAGATCTCTTCTTCGTTCCTGATCGAAATATTGAATCGAAGAATAGGAATCAAAAAACATTTTCGGGGACTACCGATCAGGTTTTTTCTTAAAAGGGTCCGGTATTGTGAAGGTAGCCTGTGCCTTATTCGACAGGAGCAACAACGTCCGACCCGTTCCCATCTCTTGTTTTACTAAGATATAAAGCTTCCCCATAGATAGTAACTCCTTTTCTTGCCGTGTTCTTTGGTCCCTGGCCACAATAAAAAAATCGTCAATAGGCTGGAGAATCGTTTCCACATTGCTAACATCTTCTATCTCAGCAATGTAACGCCCCGTGTAAAAAGGCACGAAGCCCTCCAGAGTTTCATCGGGCTGATAAGCGTAGAGGGGTTGATCAGGAGGCACGACCGTGCTGATTTTCCGGCAGAAGGGAACAAAGCTTTTGTGAAGATCCAAAACAGGGACAACGGACACTAAGATAAAGATAAAGGCGAACAGGATTGCGACATGGACTGAAATCCAGTATCTTATCATGTTCCTTTGCAGAAGATACCAAATCGCCCCAAGGGAAAGGGCGGTAACAAGTATTGAAATGGCGACGGCAGAAACCGAGAGATTGCCAGGAAAGTCCAAAAGGTAGACTTTTTTGACGTAGAAATAAATCGGTGTTAACCCCAGGCTCATGACGAGCAAAACAATGTTCAAACTCCAGACAAAAATTTTCCCGATCTTATTTAAGGGTTGGGAACTCAAGCTGTAATTAATGTACAGTGCGGTGATCATCGCAAAGGGTGCGAAGATGGGCAAGAGATAAAGTGTCCGTTTCGTCGACGCAATGCTGAGAAGGATGAATACCGCAAAAAACCAACACTTCGCCAAAAGACGGCCTTTTTCCGATGGGCCACGGCGCTGACCTGTTTTTGAAAAGGCGTAGGAGAGAGCCGGTACAATCAGGATGCTCCATGGGAAAAAGGCTGCCGGAAACTGATAGAGGTAATAATAAAACGGATTGCGGTGTCCGGAGAAAAACTTTCCGGAGATACTCCCGGCCATGCTGGCCGGAAGGAATCTTAGAAGCTGGTTAGATATCACATAGTCACTAAGATATTTCATACCGCCTTGATGCCATAAGGCAAAGAACCACGGAAAGGCCAGGATGATAAAGATAAGAATACCGAGCCAGAGCCGCATTCTGAGAATTTCTTTCAAGTTCCTGTCTAATATCAGGAAAGTGATGATGCTCAAGCCTGGCATCACAACACCGATGAATCCTTTTGTGAAGAATGCAAGGGTGCATGAAATATAGAGAAGGATGTAGCAAAAAAGTTTTTTTCTGTTATTTTCCGAAAGGTATCCTTTGATAAAGAGTCCCATGGTACAGATGACAAAGAATGTAAGGGTGCTGTCTACAAGGACCCAGTGGGAAACTCGAAAATATTCGAATGTGGTTGCCAGGATGATGCCAGAGAGAAGAGCGACTTGCGGGCCAAAGAGGAAATTGGCGATAAAGAAAACCGCGACGATGCTTGCCAAAGCGAAGAAAGCAGATGGAATTCTTGCCATTTGATCGGAAGCCCCACCGAACACTTTGAATGTAAGGGCCAAAAAACTGTAGTACAAGGGAGGTTCTTCAAGAAAAGGTTTCTGATTTAGGGTTGGTACGGCCCAATTCCCGGTGAGAGCCATCTCTCTGCCAATCTCGGCGACTCTTGGCTCATCAGCAGACCAGAGTCCGTGGTTGGAAAGACCCAGAGAAAAGTACGGCACCAACACGATTAACAGAAGAACAAGGTTTCTTAAAATCTGATTCTTCGGATCGGTCATCATGTCATGTCTCTCCCCATAAGTAACGATTTCTCAAATAGGCCATAAGATTAAACGTTCGAAAAAATGGTATTCATTAAAACCCTGCCCTCTCTGTTCTCAGTCAATTACTGTCTAATGCTCATTAAGGTGAAGATTCCGGCTAGGCCGAAGAGAAGCGTAGGAATCCAACAGGCGAGGACAGGGGGCAGAACTCCCGAATTTCCGAAAGAGATGAAAACATAGAATACGATCCCGTACAGGAAACCGATCATCACGCTGGCCCCAATACTTAAGGCCACTCCTCCGGATTGTCCCGTCTTCAAAGCAAAAGGGATTCCAATCAGGACCATGATCAAGTTTGAAAGGGGATAGGAAAGCTTCGAGTAAAGGTCAACCAGATATCGCGAAGCGTCGTAGCCCGAGGCCTGGATCTTCTGAATATAAGTCCGAAGCTCCGCATAGCTCATTTCATCTGAATCCGATGCGGAGTTTTGGAAAGATGCCCAATCTTCCTTCATGGGAAAGTCCATTTCTTCAAAAGGAGTCACCCGCACAGAGCCGCCTGCATCAAACTGTCTCACCGCTCCCCGGTAGAATCGCCACTTTTGATCGACCCACCTTGCCTCATTCGCGTCGATTCTTTGAACGCATCGAAATCCATCGTCAAATTCGTAGAGGGTGAATCCTTTTAACGCTTTTTGTTTTGGGTCGAGCAATTGGATGTTAAAAATGCGGCGATCGCTGCGGTACCAGATCTTATAATTCCTGAAATAGCTCGTAGGGGATTCTTTTCGCACCTTCACATCGAGGAAATATCGGGTTTTTTGGTTGGTGAAGGGGACGAGGTAATCGTTTCCAAGGAAGGACAGGAAGCTAATGACTAGGACGATGAAAATGAGAGGAAGGGTGATCCGATAGAGGCTGATCCCTCCCGCTTTAAACGCAGTGATCTCGCTGTAGCGGGAGAGGGTGCCCAGCATCAGGAGGGTGCTCAGGAGAGCGGCGTAGGGGATTGTCCATTGAAAGATGGCTTCTGGAATCTGATAGAGGAGGTATTCGAACATCAGGTAAAAGGGGGCGTGATATCGATTGAAAAGATTCATCTTCTGAAAGAACAGGACAACAACATAGATTAGCACCAGGCTGCCCAGGCTCAAGCCGAAGATCTTCAGGTATTCCCGTATGACATATCGGTGAAGGACGCGGTGGCTTTCAAACATCTTCAGAAAACCTTTTTCATTTCCGCTGAATAAAATCGAGCGCTTGCAGTCAACCAGGCGATTGGGCTCAAAGATGATTCTTTTGCGGCTTTGATCAGGACGTAAGTGCTAAGACATCCGAAAAGGAAAGTAGAGCCTAACCCTCCTAAATAGGATGAGAATGCTTTATTCACGGCAAGGAATGCGAATGCAATGAGGGACATATAGTAAGCTAAAATGAAGGCGCCGATGATAAGGAAAGAGACGAAAAGTGTCAGGATGTGCCAGAGGGTCATCTCTGTATCAGGTGTTCGGTAAAATTTTGCCCCTGTCTTCCAGGACATATCCGACCCCTTTTACCGTATGGAGAAGCTTCGGATCAAAATCCTTATCAATTTTGTTTCGGAGCCGAGAAATATGGACGTCCACGACGTTGGAAGAAGTGTCGAAATGATAGTCGAAAATCCTTTCAGAGATCATGGTCCGGGTGATGATCTTTCCTGGGTGTCTCATAAAGAATTCAAGAAGGGCGTATTCTTTCGGAGTAAGGTCGATCTTCTGTTTTTCCCGAAAGACCCGATGTCCCTCCGGTTCTAAAATGAGGTTGGCCATTTGCATTCGCGAAGAAAGGGGAACTGCATTATTCCTTCTCAGGATTGCCTGAATCCTGGACAGTAATTCATTAAAAGAGAAAGGTTTAATGAGGTAGTCATCTGCCCCCAAATCTAAACCATGAACAATGTCTGCCTCCGAATCCTTGGCAGTCAAAAAGATCACAGGGGTTTGAATATTCACGGATCGGATCCTTTTCAGAACTTCCCGCCCATCGATTTTTGGGAGCAAGATATCAAGGACGACCAGGTCGTATTTCATACGAATGGCTGAGCTCAGCCCGTCTTCCCCATCGGCGGCCACATCTACCAAAAACGAATTTTCTAAAAGCCCTTTACTGACGAACCGAGCGATGCCTTTGTCGTCCTCGACCAATAAAATCCTCATCGGTTTTTACCCTAACAAGTCCCTTTCTTATGCCACTCTGTTGCGCCTGTGGATTGTGGAATTCCAAAAAGGCACTGCCACAGCACGGACACTTGGCATATATATATATTCGCAAGGGACTTTGGCAGGAACAGACCCAACCCCACAGGGCGATGTCACTGAGTCATCGTAGGGATTCCTTTGACGTCCTTCGTCCTTTCTGTCTTTCCTAGGCAAATCTTTTAAACAAAACAATATTAAAGAAAGGTTAAGAAAACATTAAGATCTTGTAATCCTATGGAGTGAGGACGCTCAAGTTCACTGGAATTATTTCTGATCAGGGCAAATCAATTCTCTATTCATCAAAGAAAAGTCGCTATTCAGGATTCCCAAAAAGCCGTGCAGACTGCTCTATCCATTTCACAGACTAAAGAGGACTTAGAAAATGCAACAAGTATTCTGGTTGGAAAAATCAAAGAGTTAATTGTTCCATTAAAGGCCGAGATGGAACGGAAGATGAAGGACAAGATTAACGAAGGTTATGAGATTGGACAGAATCAAATTCTATGGCTTGACTCTTTATTTAAGTATCACAATTTAAAAATAATCATCCCGTATTGGAAGCAAGAAGCCATGTTTAGGATCCACATTACCTCCGGTGCGAAATTGGCATCGATGAGAATGAGAGAACTTTTGGGGCTATCTAAGGAGTAAATATGGGGCAACCACAAGTCTCGTTAGAAACAGAAGAGCGGTCGGTTATCTTTGAGCCTGTATTTTCTTGGCGAAATGGACGTTCCTATGGATCGGGTTGATCAACTTTACAGACATATCAGATAAGCCATTATGTTGATTTCTTTTTTCTGAGGCCTACAAGTCTTCGCTCTATTGCAACTAGCGGGGTTAGCGTTTATGAGTAGAAATCATACATCCCGATTCAGTGGATGCGAACAAAATTTAAAATTTTATCTCCGCTCCAATCTGGCCCAACGGCCCCATGTTGGCTTTGATATGGTTTGGCACTGTTTGGTTATCCTTAAAGTCAACCCAATCATATTCAATACCCATGAAGAGCGAGATTTTGAAGCGATTTATGTCCATAAGATTATATTTTCCTACCAGTCCAACCGTATAGATATGTGGCATATTGTTCAAAGGCAAAGACCCAATGGCTTTACCGAATACTGAGAAGCGCCTCAACGGAAACCATTCAAGTTCCAACCCAAGACGTGGGGTTCCTTTAATGTAACTCCTGCTATTTCTCCCACTGTTTGATTCCAACTCGGTGCTAAAGTCCCAAAGAGTATATGCAAGCGTTGGAGCCATACGAAAATTCGTTCGTTCTTTGCCAAAATGGATATTGTATTGATACCCTATATCATACCAACTCAAATTTACGTCCGATTTAACTCTCGTACCTGCTGGATACACCGTGCCATGGAAAATCAGTCCCTCATCAAGAGTGCTCTTCCCACTGAGATTCACCAGGTGGGCTGAACCATAGATATAATGTGAATCCAGGCCGGCCGAAAGGGAGAGTTTGACCATCGTCATCGTCATCGTATCGATACCCAACTCATCGAATTTTGGCCGTTTGTCACTGGTCGACGCTGGCACTCCTCCAAGGGGAGTCTGCATATACCCACTAATCGGACCATAGGAACCGGATGCATCAAAATTTAGGTGAAAACCCTTCTCTCTCTCTACTTCAAGATGAGTCCAACCAAAAAGACCTATTGGGGCCCTATCTTCCTCCGGACTATTTGGCTCAGCATAAACCGTTCTTCCTGGAGACATCACATAGAGTGTCACAAAAATAATTAGCGTTGTTTTATTCATTGCTTTCGTCAGTTGAGCAGTAGCTTTTTCGACATTTTGTCTAACCAAAGGTGGTTTCCTCTCTTTATTAAAACTTTACTCCCAACTTGATACCAACTTGTAAGGAATGATTTCCCGGTTCCTGCCACACAAGACCCGTAGGACTTCCAGCGTAGGGAAGGATATGAGGGCTTAGCTTCTCAATATTCCAGTAGGTTACGAAGGGCCCTCCTTCAAAAGCCACTTTCTTGTACTTCTTCTCAAGTGTTACAGAACCTCTCAACCCATACCCGTCTCTCTGGTTGACTACAATATCGCCTGTTAAGCCGGGTAACTCATCCATAGGGTGACTCGTTTGATGTCCCCACCAGAAGTAATCATACTCTGCGGTTTCTCCAAGAGACCAACCCCTCCCCAAGTCGGTAATGAAACCTATGCCGATAGGGGTATAAATGTAGATCGACTCCCTTTCATAAGGCTTCGGCAGCACATCGTTATTCAAATATCTCACTGCAACCCCGAGGTAAGGAGTAAGGATCGATGATTGAGATATGGGGAAATCGTAGCCTCCTAATCCTCTGAGTTCCACCAGAACGTTGAGGCAGTTATTTTCAATCACCCGTGTTCCCGCAAGGGTCATACCATCCCACTTGACTCCCCCGTAACTCGCCCTCAGTTCTGTCTTCAACATAATCTTATTGTGATACGTATAGGAACCAACTAAACCATACATCACCCCTTGAGTCTTCAAATCCGGTTCCTTGTAGGTAAGGTAGGAAACTTCAAGTCCCACCTCATAGGCACTTTTTTCTAAAAGTGCACTTGTTTCGGTTTGAGCAAATATGCTTCCTACTCCAACAAACAAAAAATAAGCTAGCAATAGCAAAAACCTTTTCATCTTCTCCCCCCCCTCTAAGACAGGGTTTTGATGATATTCAGAGCCTCAGGACAACGCGTCTTTGGCTAATGAGCGTGCAGGAATAAACAGGCAAAATTGAGTTTTCAGGACCAAGGAGTACGGGTTTAGGTAATACTCAACGCCGGCCGTACCCGGAGCTATCCCAGGTATCCTATAGATCAGATTTAACGACCACGGTCCTTCGCCGTCGAACTCCGATAGATCTCACTAGATTGCTGGATCGCACCGGATTGGAGGGTGAAGTACAATTCAGCCTTTGCTCCCCTATGCAGGGGAGTGACACAAAAACCGAATCCTTTGCGCTCGGGAAGACCCATGAAGGAGTCATGCACCGTTGTACTCAGGAAATTTCCGAGGGCAAAACCCGCCAAAACATCCGATGGGAAATGGGCTCCAGCTTCCACTCGTGCCAAGCCAACACCCGTCCCCAGTAGAATGTTAACGGCTTTCAGCGGGATTCTTACCTCTTGGGGTAATTCAATAGAATCGAGGTTCCGATTGCTCAGGACAGCGGATGAACCGGCAGCAGAGGCCTCTCCTGAGGGAAAACTATTATTGCTATTCCCGTTCGGTCGAGTACGACCCGTGGTATCCTTCAACAAGCTTGTCACTCCAGCTGTCGCCAACTCGGCAGCTCCCTCGACGGCGAGGCCTTTCAGCTTCGAAGTGACCCAATCTTTAGAATCGCCCCCGCTCGGAGTAGCCAGGGCGGTGACCAATACCTCTGTATAGAGAGGAATTTCCAAATAGATTGCGTCATTCTTCGCGTTTTGGACAGATCCAAAAATGGGCGTATGTTCGATAGCCCAATGTGAAGCTTTCTTATCCCATTTACTCAAGCCGAAAACGAGGGCTCCGGCCGCAGGGGCAAGAGTCATCGGATCTACAAGAGCATTCAATACGGCGCGAGGGATCTTCTTAAGGTCTACTGGATAGAGCGCATCTTGGCCCCAACCCCGACCATTACTCAAAGTCCCACACCCCGCCACACTAAAAAGCATGAACGTTACCGCGGGCAGAACCATCAGATTGGAACGTTTTAGACCGCAGTAAGTCGACATGGTCTCCTCCTTTTCCTTTCAACGATGCACTCCGAAAGCATCTAAAGGGAACTGTCCCGACGATATTCCCCCGGAAACAACGACGGCTTCGAGGGCTTTCTTACCTGCTTGAACAATTACTCCTTGGGACCATGCCCTAACGGTGATTTGCTTTCTCAGCAATGAGGGCTCAAGAAATGGAATGAGAATTAAACACGAATACCAAGCGAGGTTTTCTAACAACGGAGGACGAGAGTTTTTTGTTCGAAGCAAGACGATAGGGAACAGAAGGGAGATACCTGTTTGATAGCATTGGTTTCCAGAGGGAAGACGGGAAACAGAGCATTCGATTCGATTGATCCGGAGAATTTTAATTGGCTTTCACAATTGGGTATGCTGAAGAGATCATCCATATCCCCATTCTCATACTGTGCATCTGAAGAAAAGGGATCATCGTCTGCCAAATCGCAGTAAAGTAAGTAACCCGAAAGGATTGGGATAGAAAGACAAATCATTAAAGCGAAAAGACTTTTAGGGTATTTGATTCCTCCAAGCATGTCCACCTGTTGGCTAAATATGGTATCTCAGTAAAATTAACTTAATATTTCATTAGAAAAAGATTAACTTTCCTTAATCAGAAACATTCGGAGTAGGTTTACTTGGTGCCCAACACCGCCACCGCTTCGTTCCGGGCAGGTTAAGATCGCCATGAATGCTGGTCAATACCCCTGAATAATTAAAGGAGGCTATCTCTTAGATTTCTTTAAATTTCTTAACTTGATTATTAAAGGATCTTTAGTTAATTCAAATAACCCTAGCCATGATGGATATTTTCCCAAAAGAGTAATAGCCCTTTCAAGGCAGGGTTTTCGAATGTAATGATCTATCGCATCCACAAATTCTTTCATCCCAATATACCGAACTCCCTCTGATTCTACTTTTTTTGCTGTTTCTCGAAACGTATATGCGATGTATTCTGCGGCAGCCTGAAAGTCAACTCCTTCTATCCTAGCTATAAGTTCTTGTCTACTGAACTTTGGGTTTCCACCCAAACTTTCATTGAAGAATCCCAGGAATAACTGGTCGAACTTAGCAGAATGATATTTTTGGGCCAGATATACGTAGGCTTCTTTGGCATTTTCAAAACCAGCTCCCTCAAATCCAGCATGGAATTTTATCTCGGTATACAAGAATTTATAAAAATCTGCCATTGAAGGGAACTGAATATCCCGCAATAGGAAATGAACCTCACAATCTAGCATCACGCGTTCCAATGCTTCCCTCTCTTGATCTGCAACTAATTCTATCTGGCGTTTTCCTGCCTCATCTAGGAGATCAAGCGCGTGTTTCACCAAGCCTGCCCTTTTTATTGCCAAACTGCGGTTTCTGGATAGAGTCAATCCACACGTCCTTCTAAATCTGATAGAAATCTTACCAAATAAACGTTAAACGGACATTAAACTTTGATGAAGATTTCTTAACCTTAGAAAATAGAATTTTAGGCTTTTTGGAGAGGGAAATTAACAAAGCGTGGGTTGGACCCTTACCTAATTCCCCTCACACCTCAATTCCCCGTACTATAGAGAACTAATACAAACGCGTTAAAGAATTTGTCATTGCGAGGAATGAAATGACGAAGCAATCCCAAAAAAATCGAGATTGCCACGCCCTTTGGGCTCGCAATGACATGTCAATAGATTAAATGCGTTTGTATTAGTCTATCTTATCGATTACTGTTTAAAATGCAGTATGGTGGAACAAAAATGTAAAAACAATATTTCCCCTGAAAATTACTCCTATGTGTGGTTGGTTTTTGGTGCCATTTGGACAGACCCGAAAATGGGTGTATTTTCGGTAGCCCAATGCGGCACTTTTTTGTCCCATTCACTCAAACCGAAGACGAGGGCTCCTGCCGCAGGGACGAGAGTCATTGGATCCAACAGAGCATTCAATGCAGCGCGAGGAATCTTTTTAAGGTTACCGGATAGAGAGCGTCCCGGCTCCAACCCCGATTATTGCTCAAGGTCCCACACCCCGCAACGGAAAGTGAGATCAATACTACGGCCAGAAGAACTATCAAGTGGAAATGTCTCAGACGGCCACTTAACAATATGGTTGCTCCTTCCAATTGATCTGTTAAAGAAGATCCGCACCTGGTCACAAAACCTTCTGGAAATAATCGGCAGCGGAAAACCAGCAACATTAAATCGAGAGGATCTCTTTGCCTCTAGATTCGGTGGCGATCTTACCAAACAAAAAATTAGACGAGCATTAAATTTGGATGAAGATTTCTTAAGCGTGAAGGATGGAATTTAAGCGGTTTGAACGGGGAGATAGACCGTGAAGGTGGAACCTTTATTCAATTCACTTTCGACTTCTATTTTTCCGTGGTGGGCGTGCGCAATCCATTCGGCAATGCTTAGCCCCAACCCTACCCCGCCGGTTTCCCTCGACCGGGATTTATCCGTCCGGTAGAAACGTTTAAAGATTTTCACTTGCTCTTCTTTGGGAATGCCAATTCCGGTATCTCTTATTTTAACCAAGGCAGTCCCTTCATTCTTTTCAACCGTGACACGAATAAACCCCTTCGGAGTGTATTTGATCGCATTGTCAATCAAGTTGGTAAAGAGTTGCTGAAGCCGTATCTTGTCCCCCATCACGGTGACCTCTTCCAGAGTGCCAATCTCCAGGACAATATTTTTCTGTTCAGCAAGGACTCGGAAAAGATGGGACAGGTCCTGAATCAGAAGGTCCAGGCGTAGGGGAGCTCTTTTCAACTCCACCTGCGTGGTATCGAACTTGGAGAGAAGGATCAAGTCGTTGATCAGCTGGTTCAGATGGTCAAATTGCTCTATAAAATGGGCCAACCCTTCCTGGTACTCTTCGCCACGTCTCTCTTTTAAAAGCAATACCTCCGCTTCTCCTCTCATAGCACAAATGGGCGTCTTCAATTCATGAGAGGCATCCGCAGTGAACTCAGCCATCCGTCTGAAGGACTCCTCCAGACGGGAGATCATTTCATTGATCGTGCGAATGAGGTCGTCCATCTCATCGCCCGTTCCTCTCTGTTTTAATCTCTCGCTAAGGTTTTGCGAAGTGATGTTCTGAGTTTTTGAAGCGATGTATCCGATCGGAGAAAGGGATCTTCTGGCCAAGATCCACCCCCCCATTGCCCCCAATGCCAGTAGGATCGGAAGTGCGACCAATATATTATTTCTGAAATGAATCAGGTTCCTTCTCACAAAACGGAGATGGGTCCCCAGTTGAATAATTTCTGCCAGCTCTCCATTCTTATAAATGGGGGTACTGATAATACGCTGGGGTGTTTTTCTCCCGGGGGAGCGGAATTCCTCCCGGGTCTCCTTCGCGTTCCTGGCGTTCGTCAACACCCGCTCGCCAGCGACGTATCCCATCTCTCGAAACTCTTTCGATACGAAAATCGGTTCCCCTTCTTTGTCCAAGATCTGAAAAAAGAAGGGATAATACTTTCGAGCCATCACTTCGTCTTCGAATCTCATCAGAAAATAGGCCTCCTGGGGCTCCCCGGACAACACCTTCTCCATCTCATTCGTCTCATCAAGGAGAAATTGGTCGATCTCTCCAAGGAGTTGATGCTCCAGCCTGAAGTAAAAAAAAGTACAGATGACAAGCGCAGAGGTCAAGAAAGTCAAGACATACCAAAGGGTCATCTTGAAGTCGGTCCTTCGATAAAACTTACCCCCTGTCTTCCAGGACATATCCGACCCCTTTTACAGTATGGAGAAGCTTTGGCTCAAAATCCTTATCAATTTTGTTCCGAAGATGAGAAACATGGACGTCGACCACGTTGGTTGACGGATCAAAATGATAGTCGAAAATTTTTTCAGAGATCATGGTTCGGGTAATAATCTCACCGGGTCGTCTCATGAAGAACTCAAGGAGGGCGTATTCTTTCGGAGTCAGCTCCACCCTTGTTCTTTCCCGAAACACCCGATGTCCATCCGGTTCCAAAATCAGGTTGGCCATTTGGATTCGCGAAGATGAGGGGACGGCCCTCCCCCTTCTCAAGATCGCTTGAATCCTCGCCAATAATTCATTAAAAGAGAAAGGTTTGGTGAGATAGTCGTCTGCCCCCAAATTCAGGCCGTAAACAACATCACTCTCCGAATCCTTCGCGGTCAAAAAGATCACGGGGGTTTGAATATTCGCAGATCGGATCTTTTTCAGGACTTCCCGCCCGTCGATTTTGGGAAGCAGAATATCGAGGACAACCAAGTCGTAATTCATATGAAGGACAGAATCTAATCCCTCTTCTCCATCGGCGGCCACATCGACAGAGAATAAATTTTCCAGCAGCCCTTTCCTGACGAATCGAGCGATGCCTTTGTCGTCTTCGACTAACAGAATCCTCATTGAATTTTATTCTAACAAATCCCTTCAGAAATTTAAACCTCTCTTTAAAAGCGGCACCTTGGCACTGTAAAAAAGTCTTACGACAACGGACATGGGCGAACGGGTTGGAAAGACCTGGCGGCGAACCCTTTCATCGAATGAGCTCCTACCTCCCAACCCCTCAAGGAGATCCCTTGAGGTGATTTCCCTCCTTTCAAGGTGTCGGAGGAGAGACTCCCCCGATCCGGCGGCAGCCGGGAGAGAGGAACCACCTTGAAAATTGCCTTCTGATTGCTTAAGATGAAAACCATGAAAAAAAGGGATCTCCTCTTGAGTTTCCTCTCGGGAATTCTCCTCATCCTCTCTTTTCCGAATTTTGATCTTGAATTCGTCGCCTGGTTTGCGCTGGTTCCTCTCTTCTTTTCCGTGGAGGGGAAGGGATTACGCCATAGCTTTCTGCTCGGGTTCTTAACCGGCGTTGTCTCCTTTCTCGGAATCATCTATTGGATTATTGTCGCAGTCCACACCTATGGGAACGTCCCTCTGATCCTGAGCAGCTTTATTCTCCTGCTTTTTGTGGTCTACCTGAGCCTCTTCTTCGGGGCCTTTGCCTGTCTGACCCGATTCATCCAAATGCGCTCAGGGCTTCACACCCTTCTTTTCACCCCTGTCCTCTGGGCGGCATTAGAGTATCTTCGTTCCTTCCTCCTCTCAGGGTTCCCCTGGGCGAACCTGGGTTATTCTCAATATCTCAACCTTCCTCTGATCCAGGCGGCAGATATCACAGGGCCCTATGGTCCCTCCTTCGTCATCCTCTTGGTGAATGCCACACTGTTTGACGTAGCCCGTCAACGGCCAAAAAAGAATTTCCCCTTCCATGAAGCGGTCATCACCGTCATCCTTCTTCTGGGTTTTCTAAGCTACGGATATTTTAAGATGG
>Ga0335070_10001907_pt1 | contig 24224 bp, 13 predicted proteins | sample Lox_Sample_13_FD_206722 | JGI IMG/M metagenome (GOLD analysis project Ga0335070, IMG submission 206722) | Soil microbial communities from Loxahatchee National Wildlife Refuge, Florida, United States - Lox_Sample_1.3 | ecosystem: Environmental > Terrestrial > Soil > Wetlands | place: USA...
CGGCTCGGCGCCGGGCCGGTCACCGCTGCGTGCGCGCCACCACTGCTCCCACTGCTCACCGAACCGCTGCTGCGCGGCCGCCGGGTCGCGCGCGTACAGCGCCAGGATCTGCAGGTCGTTGGCGTAGCCCGGCAGCGCCGACAGGCCGCGCGCGCTGATCCATGGCCGGATGTTCGAGCCGCCCCAGGCCGCGCTGACGAGGCCCACCGGGACACCGATCTTCGGCTGCAGCTCCCGCGCGAAGAAATAGCACGCCGCCGACCAGTCGCCGACGGTGGCGGGCGAAGCCGGTTGCCACGCGATCGCCGCGGCGAATTCCGCCTGCGGTTCCGAGCTCGCGCCCTGCGGTATCGTCACCATGCGGATGGCCGGATTGCCGGCCGTGGCGATCTCGGCCGCTGCGTTGGCCGCCCACTTCACCGGCATCTCCATGTTCGACTGGCCGGAGCACAGGTAGACATCCCCGACCAGCACGTCGTCGACCGTGCGCCGGCTGCCGCTGTCGCTGCGCACGTCCAGCGTGTACGGACCGCCGGGCCCGGCCTCGACCGACGTGCGCCAGTCGCCGCTCGGCCCTGCCTGCGCGCGGACGGTCGCACCGGCGAACGACACGCTGACGGACTCGCCCGCCGCCGCGCGTCCCCAGATCGCAACGGGCCCGCCGCGCTGCAGGACCATGTGGTCCTGGAATATCGGCGCCAGCAGCGCGCCACCGCCGCTGCCCGCGATCACCGTGCGCGCGAGCGCGAGCAACAGCAGGCCGGCGCCGGTGGAGCCGAGTCCCGCACCTCGCCGCCGCATCGCCATGCTCAGGGCTCGACCGTCAACAGCGTCTTCTTCAGGTGCGCGGAATCGGCGCCGACCAGGACCGTGAACCGGCCGGGTTCGACGACCCGCTGCATGTCGGCATTCCAGAACTGCAGCGCCGCGGGCGTGATCTCGAAGCGCACGCGCCGCGACTCGCCGGGCGCGAGCGTGATGCGCTGGAATCCCTTGAGCTCGAGCACGGGCCGCGTCACCGAGCTGACCTCGTCGCGGATGTACAGCTGCACCACTTCGTCGCCGGCGCGCGCGCCGGTGTTCTTCACCTCGACGGCCACGCTCGTGCTGCCGTCGGGCTTGATCGTCGCGCTCGACAGTTCGGGCGCGCCGATCTCGAAACTCGTGTAGCTGAGGCCGAACCCGAACGGAAACAGCGGCTCGACCGTGTCGAACAGGTAACCGCGGCGGGCGCTCGGCTTGCGGTTGTAGAAGATCGGCAGCTGCCCCACCGAGCGCGCGATCGACACCGGCAGCTTGCCGCCGGGATTCACGTCGCCGAACAGGATGTCGGCGAGCGCCGTGCCTCCCTCCTGCCCGAGGTACCAGCCCTCGACGAGCGCATTCGCGCGCTCCGCGACATGACCCACCGACAGCGGCCGGCCGTTGAGCAGCACGACCACGATGGGCTTGTGCAGCGCGAACAGCGCATCGGCCAGTTCGCCCTGCTGCCCGGCGAGCTCGAGGTCGTCGCGGTCGCCGAGGTGTGTGTCCGCCCAGCCTTCGCGGCTGGTCTGCTCCGTGTCGCCGACCACCAGCACGATCTCGTCCGCGGCCGCCGCCACCTGCACCGCCTCGGCGATGCGGCGCTCATTGTCACGCGGGTCGGCGAGCGCGACCTCATCGGCCCACCAGTCGTCGTTCCGGGTGATCTCGACGCCCTGCGCGTAAGCGACCGGCTCGCGCCCCGCGAGCTTGGCGCGAATGCCCTCGAGCGCCGTCACGACATGCAGCGGCGAGGCCGAGTAACCGCCGAGGCGCACCGCCGCCGCGTTGGGCCCGATCACGGCCAGCTTCTTGTGCGCGTCGATCGACAGCGGCAGCAGGCCGTCGTTCTTCAGCAGCACGACCGCGCGGTGCGCGGCCTCGAGTGCCAGCGCGCGCGCCTGCGCGTTGCCGGTCAACGCCACGGCGGCATCGGCATCGGCGTACGGATGCTCGAACAGGCCCGCCTCGAATTTCAGCTTCAGGATGCGGCGCACGGCCGCGTCGACCTGCTGTTCCGGCACCTTGCCATCACGCACCGCCTGCACGAGCGTGGCGTAGGCGGCGCCGTCGGGCAGGTCGATGTCGACGCCGGCGCGCAGGGCGCGGATCGCGGCGGCCGGCAGGTCCGGCTCGACATGGTGCAGCGTGACCAGCTGCTCGATGCCTTCGTAGTCGCTGACGATGGCGCCCTTGAAGCCCCACTCGCCGCGCAATACGTCCTGCAGCAGCCAGCGGTTCGCATGCGAGGGCACGCCGTCGATCTCGTTGTACGAGGGCATGAGCGCACGGATCTCGGTGTGCTTCACGATCTGCTCGAACGGCGGGAAGAAATTCTCGCGCAGCGTGCGCAGCGAAATGCCGGCCGGCCCGACGTTGGTGCCGTTCTCGGGCTGGCCGTGGCCGGTGAAGTGCTTGAGCGTGGCGTAGACCTTGCCGTCGGCGAGTGGGAGCGAATCACCCTGGAGGCCGCGCACGGCCGCGATGCCGAGCTGCGACACGAGGTACGGATCCTCGCCGAAGGTTTCCTCGATCCGTCCCCAGCGCGGGTCGCGTGCGACGTCGACCACCGGCGAGAGCACCAGGTGCACGCCGCGCGCACGGATCTCGCGCGCGACCACCGCATTGACCCGCTGCACCAGGTCGGGATCCCAGCTGCTGGCGAGGCCGATCGCCTGCGGGAAGTTCGTGGCGCCGTCGGCCATGTAGCCATGCAGCCCCTCTTCGTGGAACAGCACCGGTATGCCCAGGCGCGTGTGCTCCAGCGCAAAATGCTGGATGGCGTTGGTCATCGCCACCGTGCCGCGCGTGTCGCGGCCCGGCGCAATGCGCGGCGACACCGCGCCGCGCCGGTCGCTGGGCCTCGCGAAACTGCCGAAACCATGGGGATACAGCGCCGCCGCCTTGGTCGCGTCGAACTGCGAGTGCTCGTCCAGCAGCGCCACCTTGCCCTGCCACACCGAGAGCATCTGCGCGACCTTTTCCTCGAGCGTCATCCGGCCGAGCAGGTCCGACACGCGCGCGTCCACGTCGGCGCGCGCATCGCGGTACAGGGGCTGCCCGTCGGCCTGCACTGTCGCAGCCGGCCATCCGGCGAATGCCAGGACCGCAAGCACCGCGGCACTGCGTCGCCACCACGCCGCGCACGGGATCCGCTTCATCATGTCGTCCATGGGGATTCACCCTCCTCGAACATGCACCGCGCGGGCCGGCGCAACCGCCGGCCCGGAATCTTCAGCATGCCTCCACCGACACGCGCAGGCTGATCGCCGCGCGCTCACCGGGCTGCAGCACCTGCAGGCTGGCACCGTCCCGGTTCAGCGCGCCGGTCGGTGCACTCTGCGGTTCGATGCACAGGTACTCCTGCTGCGCGGGCCGGTACAGGTGCAGCCAGCGACAACCGCTCGCGCGAATGCCGATCGTGCAGTCGGAGCGGAACAGCGTGGCCGCGCCGTCCCATCCGGAAAAGCAGTTGTCGACCGTGGGCAGCTTGCCGGCAGCCGGTGAACCCAAGCCCCACTGCGGCGGCGTATCGGCTTCCACGCCCGGCAGGTTCGTGTCCCCCGCGACCCAATAGCGCGGCAATCGTGCCTGCAGGTGCGTGCGCGGGTCGGTGGCAAAATACGGATGCAGGCCGAGCATCAGCGGCATGCTCTCATGGCCCGTGTTGACGGCGGATAGTTCGATGCTGAGGCCGTCCGGCTCGAGATCGATCCGTTGTTCGGCACGGTAGTGCCAGGGCCAGGCGCCGCCGCCCGCGGCCAATGCCATGTGCACGTGCCGGTCGGAACTGTCGACCACGGACCAGGGCGCGCGCCAGCCCTCGCCGTGGATGGTGTGCGCATCGCCTTCCCAATTGCGCGGCAGGTGGATCTCGCGGCCCGCGAAGGTGAAGCGGCCGAACGCGACCCGATTGCAGAACGGCACCATCGGGAAACAGGACTGCTCGAGCGGATCGTCGCCGCCGCCGGCGGCGGCCGGCCTGAAGATGTGGCGTCCGCGCCAGCTGAATGCCTTGAGCACGCCACCGTGGCCTGGATCGACCACGGCGGATACGGCATCGTGCTGCAGCCGCAGCAAACGCGCGGTCGGGTGAATCGGTTCGACGGTCAATCTTCCCCCGGTGGAATCCGGCGACTCGGGCGCCCCGGTGCGGACCGGCATCTTACTGGTAGCGCTATCACGCCACAAGCGGCGAGCGCGCGGCGGCCGGGCCGGGGCGACGATGACCGGGCCTTCAGGGCGGAGCCGAAGACTCGCGCTTGATCAGGCTGAAATTGACGAACTGCTCGAGCGGCTCGAGCGTCTGGCCGAAGCGCCGCAGGCGGATCTCCTCGAGCAGCAGCTCGGTGGCCTGGCGCGCCATCGCCGCGACCGGCTGGCGGATCGTCGTCAACGCCGGCCAGATCGTGGTCGCCAGCCGCGTGTCGTCGAATCCGACGATGGAAATGTCCTTGGGCACATCGAGGCGATTGCGGTGCGCCATCGCGATCGCCGCCGCGGCCATGTCGTCGTTGCTCGCGAAGATCGCCGTCGGGCGCTGTTCGAGCGCGAGCAGGCGTTGCGCGGCCTCGAGTCCGGAGCGGTAGCTGTATTCGCCGTGTTCGACCAGTTCCGTCGGCACCAGCTGGCCGGCCTCGTGCAGGGCCGCGACATAGCCGCCGTAGCGCTGCGAGCTGGCGACATGCTTGGGCGTTCCGGCGATGAACCCGATGCGGTTGTGCCCGAGGCTGATCAGGTACTTGGTCATCGCGGCGGCGGCCTCGAAATCATTGATGCGCACCGACAGTCCGCCCATGACCGGCAGCCCGGAGGCGACCGCGACGAATGGCAGCTGCGCGGTCCGCAATGCCTCCCACACCCCTTTCGAATCCGACATCGGCGGAGTCAGGATCACGCCGCCGACGCCCTCGCGCGCCAGCCGCTCGACGATCGCGCGCTCGCCGCGCGTGCCGCATTTTTCCACCACGATCTGGCTGCCGGCCTGGCTGCTGTGCTCCAGCACGCCGACCAGCACTTCGTCCAGGAACGCGGCGCTGGGATTGTTGTAGAGCAGGCCGATGTGCACGCTCGAGGCGCTGGCCAGGTTGCGCGCCGCCGTGTTGGGCGAGTACCCGAGCTGCTTGATCGCCAGCTGCACGCGCTGGCGCGTCGTGTCGCGCACCTTGGGATCGCCGCTCAGCACGCGCGAAACGGTCATGGGCGAGACTCCCACGTGCCGCGCGACTTCATGCATGGTCACAGCGTCGCGCCCCCTCCGGCGCGCCCGCTTCATGGTCTTGTTCATCGTGACCGCCCGAACCCCAGGATCTGCCTGCAGTATAGCGCGGACCACCCGGGACAAAGAGCCCCGGCCGGCCCCGTCCCGCACCCGTCCGCCGGCGATGGCCCGATCGATCCGCTCGACGCCGCTGCGAGTGAGCGCTACCATCCAAACAGCGCGTCACGTCGGCCTTTGCCGGCGACTGGAAGGCTTCATGGACCGCCGCAAACTGCTGGAATCGATGCTGGCCCTGTCCGGCACCTGGGCATGCCGATCCGCCCTCGGTCTGGCGCTGCCCGATTCGCTGGCCTCGCAGCCCATCGAGCACGCGCCCGGCCCGGCCGAATTTCCTCCCGGGTTCCTGTGGGGCGCAGCCACGGCGGCCTACCAGGTCGAGGGTGGCTGGAACGCGGACGGCAAGGCCGAGTCGATCTGGGACCGGTTCGTGCACCAGCCCGGCCACATCCACAATGGCGACACCGGCGACGTCGCCTGCGACAGCTATCACCGCTACCGCGACGATGTCGAGCTGCTCCAGCGGCTGAACTGCCGCAGCTACCGCTTCTCGATATCGTGGCCGCGGGTATTGCCCGACATGCGCGGCGCCCCGAACCAGAAGGGGCTCGATTACTACCGGCGGCTGGTCGACGCGCTGCTCGCCAGGGGCATCCGGCCGCTCGCCACGCTGTATCACTGGGACCTGCCGCAGCAGGTCGAGGATGCCGGCGGCTGGCCGGAGCGCGACACCGCCGATCGTTTCGTGGACTACGTCGACTGCGTGGCCCGCGCGCTCGGCGATCGCATCGACCACTGGTGCATCTTCAACGAGCCGAAGACCTTCACGCAGCTCGGCTACTGGATCGGCAAGTTCGCGCCGGGCCGCAAGGATCCGCTGGCGTTCCTGCGCGCGACGCATGTCGTCAACCTCGCGCAGGGCCGCGCCTTCGCGGCCTTGAAGCACCACAACCCGCGCTTCCAGGTGGGCAGCGCCTTCGATCCTGCGCCGACGATTCCCGCGACCGCTTCCGAGGCGGACCGCGCCGCCGCGGACCAGTGGTTCCGCTTCAACAACCTCTGGCACGTCTGGCCGGCGCTGACCGGCGCGTATCCCGACGGCGTCCTGCCCGCGGCGCAAATGCCGGAGCTGCTCGGCTTGCGCAGCGGCGACGAAGCGCTGGTGCGCGCGCCGTTCGATTTCGTCGGGCTGAATTACTACACCCGCTGGACGGTGCGCGCCGCGGCGACCGGCGCGCAGGGTATCCCGGGCCTGATGGCCGATGCCGAGTGGGCCAGCGGGCCGCACCTGAAGGCCGACAACGGCTGGGACATCTACCCCGGCGGCCTGTACGACATCGTCACCCGCATGTCGGCGCTGATGGGCGGCCACATGCCGATCGAGATCACCGAGAGCGGTGCGGCGTTCAATGACGCACCCGATGCCCGCGGCGTGGTCCACGACCGCCGCCGCATCGCCTACATGCGTGCCTACCTCGGGGAATTGGCGCGGGCCATCCGCGACGGCGCGCCGGTGCGCGCGTACCATGCCTGGAGCCTGCTCGACAACTTCGAGTGGGCAGAGGGCTATTCGCAGCGTTTCGGCCTGGTCAGCGTGCAGTTTGCCGATCGCCAGCGGCGCACGATCAAGGAGTCCGGAAAGTGGTACGCGCGTGTCGCGGCCGCCAACCGCGTGTCCTGAGCCAGGCAGCCGCACGCCAGTCCGTATATGCCACGAGTGTGTGGTAGCGCTACCTTGTGGTATACAGGTGCGCTCGGGCGCGCGCCCGAGCGCCGGCTCCGCATGAGGAAAGACAGGTTCCATGTATCTGGGCATTGATGTGGGCACGTCCGCCGTCAAGGCTGTCCTGGTGGATGACACCGGGGCGGCCATCGACCAGGCGAGCGCCGCACTCGACATTTCACGGCCGCAGCCGCTGTGGTCGGAGCAGAACCCGGCCGACTGGTGGGCGGCCACCAACGCCGCGGTCAACTCGCTCAAGCGCCCGTTGCGCGCGGCCGTGCGGGCCATCGGGCTCTCCGGGCAGATGCATGGCGCCACGCTGCTCGACAGGGGCCAGCGCGCGTTGCGTCCCGCGATATTGTGGAACGACGGCCGCAGCGCGCCGCAGTGCGCGCAGCTCGAGGCCGCCGTGCCGGACATGGGCGCGATCACCGGCAATCGCGCGATGCCGGGCTTCACCGCACCGAAGTTGCTGTGGGTGCGCGAGCACGAGCCGCAGGTGTTCAAGGCGACGGCGACCGTTGTATTGCCGAAGGACTACGTGCGACTGCGCATGACCGGCGAGCTCGCATCTGACATGTCCGACAGCGCCGGCACGCTCTGGCTCGATGTCGGCGCGCGGCGCTGGTCGCAGACGATGCTCGCGGCGACGGGGCTCGATGCCGCGCAGATGCCGGCGCTGTTCGAGGGCAACGCCATCACCGGCGAGCTGCGCGCCGAACTGGCCGAGGCCTGGGCCATGCCGCGCGTGCCGGTCGTCGCCGGCGGCGGTGACAACGCGGCCGGCGCCGTCGGCGTCGGTGTCGTGCGGCCCGGCGATGCGTTCCTGTCGTTGGGCACCTCCGGGGTGCTGTTCCTGGCCGACGACGGCTTCCATCCGAACCCGGCGCGCGGCGTGCACACCTTCTGCCACGCGCTGCCCGGTCATTGGCACCAGATGTCGGTGATCCTCAGCGCGGCCAGTTGCCTCGACTGGGCGGCGCAGCTGTGCGGCGTCGGGAGCGCCGCGGCGATGTTCGAGCGGGTGGAGCAGCGCGCGCGACCCGCGGCCACCGAGATCTTCCTGCCCTACCTGTCGGGCGAGCGCACGCCGCACAACGATCCGCACGCCAAGGGCGTGCTGTTCGGGCTGACGCACGAGAGCGATGCCGCGGCGATCGGCCAGGCGGTGCTCGAGGGCGTCGCGTTCGCGCTGCGCGACGGGCTCGATGCGCTGCTGGCCAGCGGCAGCACGATCGGCGAGATCACCGTGATCGGCGGCGGCGCCCGCTCCACCTACTGGGGCAAGGTGCTCAGCGCCGTGCTCGGCCGTCCCCTGACCTACCGCGACGGCGGCACCGTCGGCCCCGCCTTCGGCGCGGCGCGGCTTGCGCGCCTGGGCGTCGACCAGGGCGCCATCGAAGACGTGTGCGTGCGGCCGGCGATCCTGCAGGTCGCCGAACCGGACGACCGGCTCAGCCATCATTACGCGAGCGTGCAGCCGCGCTTTCGCGATCTCTATCAATCGCTCAAGGGTTCATTCTTGGAGGCAGGAACATGACGCGCTCGTATTTCGGCGACATTGCGCCCATCCCCTTTGAAGGGCCGCAGTCCACCAATCCGCTGGCCTTCCGCTACTACGACAAGCGGCGCGTGGTGCTCGGCAAGACGATGGAAGAGCAGCTGCGCATGGCGGTGTGCTACTGGCACAGCTTCTGCTGGGACGGCTTCGACGTGTTCGGCGCCGGCACGTTCCGCCGCCCCTGGCACGGCGGCCCGCTCGACCAGGCCGCGGCCGACCTCAAGCTCCAGGAAGCCTTCGAATTCTTCACGCGCCTCGGCCTGCCGTACTTCTGCTTCCATGACGTCGATGTCATGGCGCAGGCGCGCACGATCTCCGAGCACGTCAACCACTTCAGCCACATCGTCGACAAGATCGAGGCGAAGATGGCGGCCACCGGGGTGAAGCTGCTGTGGGGCACGGCGAACCTGTTCAGCCATCCGCGCTACATGGCCGGTGCCGCCACCAATCCCGACCCTGATGTGTTCCGCTTCGCCGCCACGCAGGTGCGCCACTGCCTCGAGGCCACGCACCGCCTCAAGGGCGAGAACTACGTGTTGTGGGGCGGCCGCGAAGGCTACGACACGCTGCTCAACACCAGCCTGAAGCAGGAGAAGCAGCAGCTCGGGCGCTTCCTGTCGCTGGTAGTCGAGCACAAGCACAAGATCGGCTTCAAGGGCACGATACTGATCGAGCCCAAGCCGCACGAACCCACCAAGCACCAGTACGACTTCGACGTCGAGACCATCTACGGCTTCCTGCAGCACCACAAGCTCGACAAGGAAGTGAAGGTCAACATCGAGGCCAACCATGCCACGCTCTCGGGCCACAGCTTCGAGCACGAGATCGCCACCGCGGTCGACCTCGGCATCTTCGGCTCGATCGACATGAACCGCGGCGACCCGCAGAACGGCTGGGACACCGACCAGTTCCCGAACGACGTGCGCGAGATCACGCTGGCGCTCTACTACGTGCTGCAGGGTGGCGGATTCGGCACCGGCGGCTGCAACTTCGACGCGAAGGTGCGCCGCCAGAGCATCGATCCGGTCGACCTCTTCTACGGCCACATCGGCGCCATCGACACGCTGGCGCGCGGGTTGCTCGGCGCCGCGGCGTTGATCGAGGGCGGCGAGCTCAAGGCCTTCGTCGACAAGCGCTACGCCGGGTGGCGCAGCGAATCGGCGCAGTCGATGCTCGCGGGCAAGCAGAGCCTGGCGGCGATCGCCGACGCGGCGGTGGCCGGCAACGTGGCGCCGGTGCCGGTCTCGGGCCGCCAGGAGCTGCTCGAGAACATCGTGGGCCGCTACACCTGAGGCCGCAGTGGCGCCCGCGACGGCGCGCAACCCGGCGCGTGCCGGGCGAACGGAGGACATGATGCGCCACCTTACGATGGCTCGGGCGGTACTGGCCTTGCTGCTGCTCGTGCCCGCTGCCCAAGCGGGGCTCGTGCGCAGCGCCAACGACACGCTCGAGGAACACGGCCTGAGCGTCCTCATCCACCAGAACCGGTTCCATCCGGTGTTCTTCGACGAGAAGAATGCGGCGATCCAGATCGTGCTGCACGATGAGCGCATCGCCACCGACGGCGAGGTGCGCCTCAATCCCACCCCGGAGCAATGGGACCCGGTGCCGTTGTTCGTCTCGCGCAGCCACGGCGCCTTGCCCGACCAGGTCGTGGTGCGTTCCGGATACGCCGAGCGCGGGCTGACCTACACCACCGAGGTCACGCCCGAGCCGGGTGGCTTCCGCATCGTCGTGCACCTCGACCAGCCGCTGCCGAAGGCGCTCGAGGGCAAGGCCGGCTTCAACCTGGATTTCCTGCCGTCGGCCTATTTCGGCAAGAGCTACATCATCGGCACGACACCGGGCATCTTCCCGCGCACGCCGGTCGGCCCGATGCTGCACGACGGTTCGGGCGATCCGACGCCACTGGCGCAGGGCGCCGCGACGATCACGCTCGCGCCCGAGGATCCGCTGGTGCGCGTGTCGATCACCTCCGACGCCGCGCCGCTGGCGATCTACGACGCGCGCAATCGCGCCCAGAATGGCTGGTTCGTCGTGCGCTCATTGATCGCGGCGGGCAGGACGCGCGACGCGGTCGTCTGGCACGTGCATCCCCATGTCGTGCCCGGATGGACCCGCGCACCGGTGGTCAGCTTCAACCAGGCCGGCTACACGCCCTCGCGCGACAAGGTCGCGATCATCGAACTGGATCCTGCTTCGCACCCGCCGGCGACGGCCCGGCTGTTGCGCGTCGAGGCCGACGGGAGCACGGCCACGGCACTGACCGCACCGGTCAGGACCTGGGGCCGCTGGCAGCGCTACCGCTACGCGACCTTCGACTTCTCGGGCGTGCAGGCGCCGGGCATCTACGAGATTTCCTACGCCGGCCGCAACACCAATCCATTTCGCATCGCGGCCGATGCCTACGATCACATCTGGCAACCCTCGCTCGACACCTACCTCGCCGAACAGATGGACCACATGTCGGTGCGCGAGCAATATCGCGTGTGGACCGGCCTGTCGCACATGGACGATGCGCGCCAGGCACCGCCGAACACGATCCATTTCGATGGCTATCGCATGGGACCCGACCTCGATTCGCCGTTCAAGGCGGGCGAGCATATCCCCGGCCTGAATGTCGGCGGCTGGCAGGATGCCGGCGACTACGACATCCAGACGCCCGACAACGCCTGGGTGGTGCGCAACCTCGAATGGATGCGCGAGCTGTTCGGCGCCGACTGGGACGAGACGACGATCGACGACGCGGCGCATGCGGTCGAGATCCGCAAGCCCGATGGCATCTCCGATGTGCTCCAGCAGATCCGCCACGGCACGCGCCAGCTGCTGGCGCAGTACCACGTGTTCGGCCACGCGATCGTCGGCATCATCGATCCGGTGCTGCACCAGTACACGCACCTGGGCGATTCGGGTTCGCAGACCGACCGCCTGGTCTACGATCCCGCGCTCGGGCCCCTGGAGGTGCGCGATGGCCGCTCCGGCGTGCCGGATGACCGCTGGGCGTTCACCGCCGACAATCCGGCCAACGATTGCCACGTGGCGGCGGCGCTTGCGGCGGCCGCACGCGGCCTGGCCGAGCTCGATCCGCCGATGAGCGCCGAGGCGCTTGCAGCCGCGAAGGTGCTGTGGGCCAATCAGCGCGATCCGGGCGCGCGCGTCAATCGTCCCGACCGCGGCGACTGGATACCGCGCATCGACACCGCCTGCGTGTCGGGCGCCGTCGAGCTGATCCTGTCGACGCACGGCGATCCGCTCTACACGCAATGGCTCCAGGGGCAGATGCCGGTGATCCGCGACCAGTTCGAAGAGCTCGCGCCGCAGGCGATCCGCGCGCTGCCCTTCATGGACGAGCACTATCGCACGCAGCTCGCCGACCTCGCGCGCGCGGCCAAACAGAAGTGGGACCATGAGCTCGCGGGCACGCCGTTCGGCGTGCCGATCACGCTGGGCACGTGGGCCGGGTCGGGCGTCGTGGCGCAGTTCGGTCTGACCGCCTACATGCTGCACCACGCGTTCCCGGATATCTTCGGCAAGCAATACACGCTGGCCGCGATCGACTTCCTGATGGGACGCCATCCGGTCACGAACCAGTCACTGGTCGCCGGCGTCGGCGCCTATTCCAAGCAGCTGATGTACGGGCACAATCGCGCCGACTATTCGTTCGTGCCAGGCGCGCTCGTCCCGGGCGTGATCGTGCTGAAGCCGGATTTTCCCGAGCAACAGGTCGACTGGCCGTTCACATGGTTCGAGAACGAGGCCACCGTCGCGACCACCAGCGCCTTCATGCTGGAGGCCAATGCCGCACTGGCGGTGCTGAAGGAGTGAGGGAGCGCCCGCGCCGTGCGCTGCTCAGCGCGGGCACTTGTCCTGGAAGCACAGCGTGCGGCTCATGAACGGCAGCACGTGGTTCTGGAACCGATCGGCGACCGCGCTGGTATGCGTGCCGGGGTACACGTCGAAACTGTTGGCGATGCCGTAGCGATCCAGGATCTCGTGCAGCCTGCCGGCGTCGACGCGCAGTCCGTCCTGGTCGCCGACGTCGATGGCGATGCCGCGGTAGCGCCGCAGGTCCGCCACGTACTGGTCGACGAGCGCCAGCGGCGCATTCGCCGCCCACCGCGCCAGCACGTCGGGCTGGCTGGCGCCAGCCTTGATCGGCAGGTCGAGATACAGCGGCGGATTGCCCGGGTCGGGTGACCACGCCGCCGCGGTCGCGAGCAGCGGGCGCAGCATGAGCGGCAGCTTGCCGGCGTCCTCCGGGCTGCGCACCGCGGCCAGCAGCGGCTCATCTTCCGGCCTGGGCGGCCCGGCAAACCCGGGCGACAGGCAGCAGGGGCTCATTATATAGAGGCTGCCGAACACATCGGCATGCTTCATCCCGATGCGGGTCGCGCCGTAGCCACCCATCGAATGCCCGGCCAGTCCGCGGCTCGCGCGGTCCGGCAACGTGCGGTAATGCGCGTCGATGTAGGCGACGAGGTCACGCGCGATGAAATCCTCGAAATTTCCGGTGGTCACGGAGCGTGAATACATCGATCCCATGAGCACGGTCTTCGAATCCGGCAGCACGACGATCATCTCGCGCGCGCCCTGGGCGAACGCGCCCTCGATCGTCTGCGGCACGTGGATCTCGTGCGTCCACTGTTCCGCGCCGATCCAGAATCCATGCAGCGCATAGACGACGGGATACCGGCGGTGCTTCTGCTTCGCGTAGCCCGGCGGCAGGAACACGTACACGTCGCGATCGACCGCGTCGCCTTCCAGGTTGCCCTCCAGCGCGGCGCCGTGCACGCGAATGTGTTCGACGGAAACCGGCCGTGCGCCCGCCACGACGGGCGGCAGTTCGGTCTGCACCTGCGCATGCAGCCCCGAACCCAGCGTGAAACCGGCCAGCAGCGCAATCGACGTGCACCTTCGGATCATGGCTGCATTACTCCGGTAGCGTCACGGAACCTCGGATGCGGAACTGGCCGGTAACGGTTGCAGCCCCCGTGCCGGGTTGTCCGCCGCCAATCGACAGCGCATAGCCACCGGCGGGAATGATGATCTGCCCGGCGGTGCTGACCATGCTCAGGTCGCGCTGCCGCAGCACGAAGCGCACGGTCCTGGATTCGCCGGGCCCGAGGTGGATGCGCTCGAACCCACGCAGCGCGCGCAGCGGCGCACCCGCCACGGGCGGGAACGACAGGTACAACTGGGCGACTTCATCGCCCGCGCGCGTGCCGGTATTCGTGACCCTTGCGCTGACCGTCACGGGCTCGCCGGCCCTGACGGCCGCCGATGGAACCGAGAGCGCGCCGTACGAGAACTTCGTATAGCTGAGCCCGTAGCCGAAGGGATACAGCGGCTTGCCGGTGAAATAGCGGTAGGTCCGGTTCGCCATCGAGTAGTCGTCGAAGGCCGGCAATTGCCCGACGCCGGAGTAGAACGTCACCGGCAGCCGCCCGGCCGGATTGTTCCTGCCCGACAGCGTTTCAGCGACTGCCGCTCCGCCCTCCTCGCCGGCATACCACGATTCGAGGATGGCATTCACATGTTCGTTCGCCCAGTTGACCGCGAGCGCGCTGCCGTTCGCGAGCACGAGCACGACCGGCCTGTTCGCCGCGGCCACGGCCTCGAGCAACGCCTGTTCCGCTCGCGGCAGGTCCAGGCTGGTGCGATCGCCTCCCTTGAAACCCTCCTCGCTCACGGGCATCTCTTCGCCCTCGAGCTGGCTGGTGATGCCGAGCACGGCGACGACGACGTCGGCCTGCTTCGCTGCCGCGACCGCTTCCGGGTCCGGCGTCGGATCGTAGCGGGACCAGATCAGCTGCGCGTGCATGGGCCCCGGCGAGTTGCGCGTGTAGATGACCTGGATGGCCACGCGCTTGCCCTGCTCGAGGTGCACGTGGCCCATGGCGGAGTGCGTGCCCGGCTGGTCATCGATGTATTCGCGCACGACTTCGCGCCCGTCGACCGACACGCTGGCGAAGTCGCCCTCGGCGTTCACGCCCAGGTTGTAATCCCCGCTGGCCTGCGGCTCGAGGTAGCCATCCCATTCGACGCGCAGCGGCCATTGCCCGACGGACTCGGCGGGAAAGCCATCCGCCGCCAGGTCGGCGACGGCAACCTGCCGCTCGGCCAGCAGCGTGCCGGCAGGCCCGAATGCACCGCCGTGCAGGAATCGCTGGCGCAGGCCCGCGTGGCCATCCGCGTCCGCCAGCGCCGCCGCCGGCACTGCCGTGCCCTCGTCGCGCAGGAACTGCGTTCCCGGCACGAAGCTGATCTTTGCCGCGGGAAATTCCGCCGCCAGCCCCTCGAGCACCGACACGACATGGGTCGGGATGCCGTTGTAGTTGCCGAGCAGGTAGCGGGTCTGGTCGGCCAGGGGGCCGACGACCGCAATGCGGCGCACGTCGGCGCGCAACGGCAAGGTGCCGTCATTCTTCAGCAGCACCATCGATTCATTGGCCAGCGTTCGCGCCAAGGCGCGATGCGCCGGGCTGTCAAGCTCCCGCTCGTCGATGTTCGAGTACGGCACGCGCTCCGGCGGATCGAACATGCCCAGCCGGATGCGCGCCGTGAACAGCCGGACGAGCGCCGTGTCGATGTCGGCTTCCGGCAGCAGGCCCTGACGGAACGCGTCCAGGTACGGCCGGTAGTCATGATCGTCGGACACCTTGGCGAAATCGATGCATTCGTTGTCCATGCCGCGCTTGAGCGCGAGCGCCGAGGCTTCCGCCTGCGTCGCCGTGAAGTGGTGGTCGCGGTAGATGTTGATGACCGCTTCGCAGTCCGAGACCACGTAACCCTGGAACCGCCACTTGCCGCGCAGCTGGTCCTGCAGCAGGAATTCGTTCGCACAGGCGGGCTGCCCATTGATGCTGTTGTAGGCGCACATGACCGATGCGGCCTTGCCCTCGACGACGGCCGCGCGGAATGCCGGCAGGTAGGTGTCCAGCTCGTCGTGCCTGCTCACGACGATGTCGGCGGTGTGGCGCGCGGGCTCCGGGCCGCTGTGCACGGCGAAGTGCTTGGGCGTGGCGATGACGCGGTAATACGCCGGGTCGTCGCCCTGCATCCCGGTGACGAAGGCGACTGCCAGGCGGGCGCTCAGGAAGGGGTCCTCGCCATAGGTTTCCTGGCCGCGCCCCCAGCGTGGATCGCGGAAGATGTTGATGTTCGGTGCCCAGAAGTCCAGCCCTTCGAACACGTTGCTGTGGCCGGCGCGCATGGCCTGGGCGTGCTTGACGCGGGCCTCGGTGCCGATGGCGACGGCGATGCGGTGGATGGCATCGGCGTCGAAGGTCGCCGCCAGGCCGATGGGCTCCGGGAACTCGGTCGTGCCGTTGCGCGCCACGCCGTGCAGGGCTTCGCTCCACCAATCGTAGGCGGGCACCTGCAGGCGCGGTATCGCGCGCGACTGGTTGACCAGTTGCGTCACCTTTTCCTCGACGGTCATGCGGCCGACCAGGTCGCGCGCGCGTTGCGCTGCCGGCAACGACGGATCCAGGTAATCGGGTGGCGATGCGCCATGCGCCGGCAGCGCGCCGGCGAGCACGACGAAGGGCAGCAGGAATCGGCCGGGTCGGATCATGGGTGCATCCCGCAGCGGCGTGTTGACCGCCGTGATTAACTCAGACAATACTACGACAGCTGCCGGAGCACCAAGACCTGCCGTGGCTTTCCAGCCCCCCGCCTTCGCGCTTGCTTGCCGCATGAACCCGCCGCGCCGCATGGCATGGCGCGCCACGCTGTTGCTGGCGGCGATGTCGCCGATTGGCGTGGCAGCGGCCGGACCGATCGCGGTATCGATCGACGCGCGCGCGCCCGCCGAACCGGTGAGCGCGTATGAATACGGCATGTTCATCGAGCCGATCGGCAACCTGATGGCGCGCAGCCTGTGGGCTGAAATGCTCGACGACCGGAAATTCCATGACCCGATCGTCGCCGCCTCGCAGGACGCGCCCGCACCAGCCAACGTCGGCGGCCCTCCGGGGATCGCCTACCGCAAGTGGCGGCCACTCGGGGGCGATGGGGTCGTGACGATGGACACGCGCTCGCCATTCGTGGGCGCGCACAGCCCCTGCGTAGCCACCGACGCCGGCGTGCGGCGCGGCTTCGGCCAGGCGGATCTCGGCATCGCGAAGGGCCGGCACTACACCGGGCACATCGTGCTGCGCGGCGATGCCGGTGTTGCGGTCGAGGTGGCGCTCGCGTGGGGCGCAAGCGCGGCGGATCGCGGGGTGGCGAGCATGCCGGCCGCCGGTTCCGGTTGGCACGCAACCGACTTCGAATTCACGGCGGGTGCGGACGCGACCGACGCGCGTTTCGAGATCACCGGCGTCGGCAGCGGCAGATTCTGTGTCGGCGCCGTCTCGCTGATGCCGGCTGACAACATCAACGGCTGGCGCGCCGACACGACCGCGATCCTGCGCACGCTGCACTCGGGCTTCTGGCGCCTGCCCGGCGGCAATTTCCTCTCCGGCTGGGACTGGCACGGCGCGATCGGGCCGCGCGACCAGCGCGCGCCGGTGTTCGACCATGCCTGGAACTCGCTGCAGTCCAACGATCTGGGGATGGACGAGTTCATGGAGCTCACGCGCCTCGTCGGCGTGGAACCCTACGTCACCGTCAACGCAGGTCTCGGCGATGCCCACTCGGCCGCCGAGGAAGTCGAGTACCTGAACGGTTCGCCCGGCAGCGAGTGGGGAGCAAAGCGGGCGGCCAACGGACACGCGGCGCCCTACGGCGTCAGGTTCTGGAACATCGGCAACGAGCCCTACGGGTGGTGGCAGATCGGCAAGACCTCGCTCGATTTCTTCATGATCAAGCACAACGACTTCGCCGCCGCGATGCGCGCGGTCGATCCGGCGATCACGATCATCGGCTCCGGGGCCATGCCCGACCAGATGCACGCGCGCGACGCCCGGGAGAACGCGACGCTCGAGAGCATCCAGCCGCGCTTCGGCACCGAGGCGGACTGGACCGGCGGACTGTTCGCCCATGCCTTCGGCACGTTCGATGGCGTATCGGAACACTGGTACGACCGGGTCGAGAAGCGGCCGGACGCGCCACCCGCCGACGAACTGATCGAATTCGTCCGCTCGCCGTCCAACCAGGTGCGCATGAAGGCCGAGGAGTGGCGCATCTACGAACAACGCTTCCCGGCGATCCGCGACCGGCATGTGTTCCTGTCGATCGACGAGTACGCGTACATCGGTTCGCCGGCCAACCTGAAGCTGGCGCTCGCCTACTCGATGGTGCTGCAGGAGATGCTGCGCCACACCGACTTCATCAGGATGGCGGCATTCACGATGGGCGTGTCGACGCTGGATATCACGCCGACCGGCGCGACGCTGAACTCGACCGGCGAGGTGTTCAAGCTCTATGGCGAGCACTTCGGCGAGGGCACGCTGCCATTGCCCGTGGACGGTGGTTCACCGCAGCCGGCGCCGAAGTTTCCGGCGGGATTCGATCACCCGCTGGTGCGCGCCGGCAGCCCGACCTATCCGCTCGATGTCATCGCCGCATTGGCCGCCGATCGACGCACGCTGAAGATCGCCGTGGTCAATGCCACGCTGGAGCCGCAGCACATCACGTTGCGCCTCGCCGGCGCTCGCGTGCTCGGCCACGGCACCGCCTGGGTGCTGACCGGCCCAAGTCCGGAAGCGCAGAATGTGGTCGGGCAGCCGCCGCAGGTCAACGTGACCGCGCACGCACTGCGCGCCACTACACGCGCGCTGGCTGTTCCGCCCGTCTCGACCTCGATCTTCGAGTTCCCGATCGCGCTGCGCTGAGGCCGCGGTCGCGGCCGCGGTCAATCCAACCGATACACGACGCTGGCGTGCGCCGGGAGCTGCACGTCGACCGTCGCGGCGCTCGCGACGGGCGCGCCGGTCATGAGGTCGGCGACGGAGCGTGGCGGCGCCTGGACTCCGAGCGCGCTCCAGGGCATCTGCACCGACACGGGTTCGGCTCCCACATTGAATATCGCGAGCACCGCCTCGCCGCGATGCGCGCGCGAAGGGGTCGCGATCCACGCGCGCAGGTTGTCATGCCCGGGCGGGAGGCCGGTCACCGGGTGGCTGTGCCACGCGCCCTGGTCGAGATCGATGAGGGCGCGGTTCGTGACCAGCGAGCGGGTGAGTTCGTCCAAGCGCGTCAGGTTGCAGCCGAGGATCAGCGGCGAGCGCGCGATCGCCCAGAGCACGAACTGGGTCTGCTGCTCGGCGGCGCTGAGGCGCGTCGCCCGCGGCTCGCCCCATCCCGGATGCGGCGCCAGCACGCCCCACGGCAGCATGTCGGCGTCAGGCCATTGGCCCGGCCGCGCGTGTCCTGCCCAGTCCGCGAGGTGGTCGAAGGCATCGCGGATGCCGTTCGGGAAATCGCCTGACGCGGCGGTGTGCTCGAACGTCCAGCCGTCCCACACGTCGTTCGAGATCCGCCACAGCTGCGCGTAGCGCGCGACCTCGGTGGCGTGCGCGATGGCGGTGGGACCGGGCGAGAGGCTCAGCACCAGGGGCCGGCCCGCGCGGCGGATCGCGGTGGCGATCTGGCGGATCTCGGTCGGGCGGTACGGATGGGCCGCGATGCAGTCGACCTTGACGAAATCGATGCCCCACGAGGCATAGAGCCTGAAGATGGAGTCGTAATAGGCCTGGCCCGCGGCGTTGTCGCGCACGCCGTAGTTGCCTTCGTCCCACGGGCAGGTATCGGTTTCGTCGGCCGCATCGGCGGCGCGGAACGTCGAGCCCGCGATGCGCGCATTCGCCCGCACGGCGGCCCGCGGAATGCCGCGCAGGATGTGAATGCCCAGCTTCAGCCCTTGCGCATGGGTCCAGTCGGCCAGCGGCCGCAGGCCGGCGCCGCCGGCGGCGGACGGAAAGCGATTCACTGATGGAACGAGGCGCCCGGAATCATCCAATTGGTAGTGTCGCGACTCGAGGTTCCCGCCGGATGGATCGCGCATGTACCAGCCTTCGTCGATCACGGCGTACCGCCACCCATGATCCCGGAACTGCGCCAGCACCGTGGCGTTCGCCTTGAAGTCCGCCTCATCGATCGTGAAGCCGTAGGCGTCCCAGCTGTTCCAGCCCATCGGCGGCGAGGCGGCAAGGCCCTCGGCCCGCAGGCCACGCGCCGCGGCGGCGCACAGCGCGATGCCCAACAGCGATCCGCGCACGCCGGCGCGCCACCGTGCAGCAGCCCGGCCGATCCTGCGCGAGGCGAGCCGAGCCGCCGCCTGGAATCCGATGGTCATGCTGCAATCCCCCGGCCGGTCAATGATTGTGGCGCGGCGTGCCCTTGCTGCTCGCGATGCGCTGGAACTTCACCGCCGTCTCGAGCACGGCGCCACCGCCGAACTGGCCGACGGCCGCACGCTGGATTTCCTGCCACGGCGTCTGGCTGGCCGGATACCGGTAGCCGCCGGCCCCGGCAAGCTGGCGCTGCCGCTCTGCCAGTTCCGCGTCGTCGAGCAGCACGTTCACTTCGCGGCGGCGCAGGTCGACGCGCACGCGGTCGCCGCTGCGCAGCAGTGCCAGGCCACCGCCCACTGCCGCTTCCGGCGAGGCATTCACGATCGAGGGCGACCCCGACGTGCCGGACTGCCGACCATCGCCGATGCAGGGCAGCACATGCACGCCGCGCTCGAGCAGCCGCGCCGGCGCGCGCATGTTCACGACCTCGGCGCCGCCCGGGTAGCCGACCGGCCCGGTGCCGCGCATGAACAGCACGCAATGCTCGTCGACGGCCAGCTGCGGATCATCGATGCGGGCGTGATAGTCCTCGGGGCCGTCGAACACGATGGCGCGCCCCTCGAAGGCATCGGGGTCGCGCGGATCGGACAGGTAGCGCTCCCGGAATTCGTCGGAAATCACCGAGGTCTTCATGATCGCGGAATCGAACAGGTTGCCGCGCAGCACGAGGAACCCCGCATTGGGCTTCAGCGGCCGTTCGAATGGACGGATGACGTGCTCGTCCAGGATGCGCGCATCGCGGCAATTCTCGCCCAGCGTGCGGCCGTTCGCCGTCGGGGCCGCCGCGTCGATCAGGCCATGGCGCATCAGCTGCGCCACCACTGCCGGCACGCCGCCGGCGCGATGGAAATCCTCGCCGAGATATTCGCCGGCCGGTTGCAGGTTCACCAGCAACGGCACTTCATATCCGAATGCCTGCCAGTCGTCGATCGACAGCTCCACACCGGCATGGCGAGCGAGCGCGATCAGGTGCAGCGGCGCGTTGGTCGAGCCACCGAGCGCGGAATTCACGCGAATCGCATTGATGAAGGATTCGCGCCTGAGGATGTCGGAGGGCTTGCGATCGGCGCGGATCATCTCGACGATCTGCCGGCCCGTCTCGTACGCGCACTCCTGCCGGTCGCGGTGCGGCGCCGGAATCGCCGCGGATCCCGGCAACGACAGGCCCAGCACCTCCGTCAGGCTGTTCATCGTGGTGGCCGTGCCCATCGTGTTGCAGTAGCCGGTGGACGGCGCGGCAGCGGCCACCCGCTCGATCACCTGCTCGCGGGTGATTTCACCGGCGGCGAAGCGCTCGCGCGCGTTCCACACCACGGTGCCGGAGCCGACGCGCTTGCCATCCGCCCAGGCGCTGAGCATCGGCCCGACGGACAACGCAATGCACGGGATATCGACGGTGGCGGCCGCCATCAGGCAGGCCGGCGTCGTCTTGTCGCAGCCGATCGTCAGCACCGCGCCGTCGATCGGGTACCCGTAGAGGATCTCGACCAGGCCGAGGTAGGCGAGATTGCGATCGAGGCCGGCCGTCGGCCGCTTGCCGGTTTCCTGGATCGGGTGCACCGGGAATTCCAGCGGGATGCCGCCCGCGTCGCGAATGCCCTCGCGGACCCGCTGGGCCAGCACCAGGTGATGGCGATTGCAGGGCGACAGGTCGGAACCGGTCTGCGCGATGCCGACGATCGGCCGGTCGGACTGCAGTTCGCGCAGCGACAGGCCGAAATTCATGTACCGCTCGAGGTACAGGGCAGTCATCTCGGCGCTGGCAGGATCGTCGAACCAGGCCCGGGAGCGGAGCCGGGATGTGCGCTTGGGTGAAGTCATGTGGTTTACTCAGACAAATTGCCACAGCGTCCGGACATTGGCAAGATTGCCGTCCCACCGTACGGGATCCGCGCCATGGAACATGCCGTCAAGACTCTGCTGCGAATCATCGGGTGCGCGCTGCTGGCAGCGTGCGGCCCGTGGGCCTGTCCCGCTGCCTGCGCCGCCGTCACGGCGGAGCGCTTCGGCACGCTCGATGGCCACGATGTCGAGATCTACACGCTGACCAACGCCCACGGGCTCGAGGCGCGCATTACCGCCTACGGCGCGACGCTCGTGTCGCTGAAGACGCCGGACCGCGATGGGCACCTGCAGAACATCGTGCTCGGCTTCGACAACCTCGCGAGCTACCTCGCCGCCGCGGTGCCGTACTACGGCGCCACGGTAGGCCGCTACGCGAACCGCATCGCCGCGGGGCGCTTCACGATCGACGGATCCAGCCACCAGCTGCCGCTCAATGACGGCCCCAACAGCCTGCACGGCGGCAAGCGCGGATTCGACAAGCGCCTGTGGACGGCGGACCGCGACACGTCCGGCAACCGCCTGCGCCTGACCTACGTCAGCGCCGATGGCGAGGAGGGCTACCCGGGTGAGTTGACGGCGCACGTGACGTATCGGCTCGGCGACGACGATTCGCTCCACATTGACTTCGAGGCGACGACGACCGCGCCAACGCCGGTCAACCTCGCCAATCACGCCTATTTCAACCTGAGCGGTGATCCGGGCCGATCGATCGTCGATCACCTGCTGCAGATCAATGCCGCCGCTTTCACGCCCGTCGATGCGACGCTGATCCCGACCGGAGAACTGCGGCCGGTCTCGGGCACGGTGTTCGACTTCCGCCGCCCCACGCCGATCGGCCGGCGCATCGGCGCACACGACGAGCAGCTGGCTTTCGGTCACGGCTACGACCACAACTGGGTGCTGGCCCCGGCCCCGATGAAGGGCGCACTGCGCCGGGCCGCCGTGCTCACCGATCCAGGGAGCGGCCGCGAGCTGGAGGTCGACACCACGCAGCCCGGCCTGCAGTTCTACTCCGGCAATTTCATGGACGGCAAGCCCTCGGGCCAGGGCAGCGTGTTCGGCTACCGCACGGGCCTGTGCCTGGAGACACAGCATTTCCCGGACTCGCCGAATCATCCGGCGTTTCCCAATACGATCCTGCGGCCGGGCGAGACCTACGCCGAACGCACGGTGCTCCGCTTCCGCACCACGCGGAAGCGCTAGCGGCGCACCGCGACGGCATTACTGCAGGCGCAGCACCACGACGGATTTCGCGGGCAGCGTGACCGAGAGGCGCTCGCCGTCGAGGCGCGCCGCGTTGAACGCCTGGGTCTCGATCGCATGCGGCGCCTCGAAGGTGTTGCGGGCATCCATCGCCGCCGCCGTCAGCACGCTGCCGCTGACATGCTTTGCCTTCGAACCCGGCAGGCGGCCGTCGATGCCGAGCGGGTGCTGCGGATCAAGGTTCACCAGCGCGATGACGATGGCGCCATCCGTGCTGCGCGCCGCGGACAGGCTGAGCGCCGGCACGGACTGCGTGCCGTGGCGGTAGTCGGGCGCCTGCGCCTCGGTACGGAGCGACGTCGCATCCTGGAACGGGCGGAACATCGAGAACACGTGGTACGTGGGCGTCAGCACCATGCGCGGGCCGTCGGTGAGGATCATGGCCTGCAGCACGTTCACCATCTGCGCGATGTTCGCCAGGTGCACGCGGTCGGCGTGATGGTGGAAGATGTTGAGGTTCACCGCCGCCACCACCGCATCGCGCAACGTGTTCTGCTGGAACAGGAAGGCCGGTTCCCGGCCGGGCTCCGGATCGTACCAGGTGCCCCACTCGTCGACCGCCATGCCCAGCTTGTTGCCGGGATCATTCTTCGCGAGCACCGCCACGTTGCTGCTGATGAAACCGTCCATCTTCAGCGTGTGGGCCAGCGTCGAGATCCATTCGTCCTCGGCGAAACCGGTGGCGGCGCCCTTGTGCTCCCACTGCCCGGTCGGCAACGTGTAGTAGTGGAACGACACGGCACTGATGCCGGCGGCGGCCTTGGCGGAAATCGCCTCGCTCCAGCTGGTGTCAACGTCGTATCCGCCGCTGGCTATGATCTGCGGCCGTGCGCCCGGCGGCGCCTTGAGGAAGGTCTGGTATTGGCGCAACAGATCGACGTAGTGATCGGTGGACATGTTGCCGCCGCAACCCCAGGATTCATTGCCGACCGCGAAATACGCCACCTTCCACGGCGCGGGGTGCCCGTTGCGCGCCCGCTCGGCGGTGATCGAGGTGTGCTGGTCGGAAGTGAGGTACTGGAGCCACTCCGACATTTCGCGTGGCGTGCCGGTGCCGAGGTTGCCGTTGATGTACGCATCCGCGCCGATCAGCTCGGCAAATTCCATGAACTCGTGGGTGCCGAACTGGTTGCTCTCCGGCACGCCGCCCCAATTGGTGTTCACCGTCACCGGCCGCTTGTCGCGTGGCCCGATGCCGTCGCGCCAGTGGTATTCATCCGCAAAGCATCCACCCGGCCAGCGCACCACTGGCACCTTGAGCTCGCGCAGCGCGTCGACCACGTCCTTGCG
>Ga0335070_10001908_pt1 | contig 24213 bp, 27 predicted proteins | sample Lox_Sample_13_FD_206722 | JGI IMG/M metagenome (GOLD analysis project Ga0335070, IMG submission 206722) | Soil microbial communities from Loxahatchee National Wildlife Refuge, Florida, United States - Lox_Sample_1.3 | ecosystem: Environmental > Terrestrial > Soil > Wetlands | place: USA...
CACCGGCGGCGCATGTACGACCGGATCGTGGATGTGCCGAGGCTCGTGGCCGGTCTGCCGGACGATGGCCCGGGCCACCCGTTGATTCCGGGCCTGGCCGATGCGCTCTCCTCGCGCTACGGCCGCTCGCTCCATCGGATCTCGCTGGCCGCCTACCGTGACGGGCGCGACAGCGTGGCGTTCCACGGCGACAAGCTTGGAGCCGCGCGCAACGATGCCATCGTGGCCATCGTGGGTCTCGGCGCGCGGCGGCGGTTCCTCCTGCGCCCGGCAGGCGGCGGCCGCTCGCTGGCCTTCGATCTCGGCGGTGGCGACCTGCTGGTGATGGGCGGCAACTGCCAGCGCACGTGGGAGCACGGTGTGCCCAAGGTCGCGTACGCGGACCTGCGCATCAGCGTGCAGTTCCGCTCGGCGCCCACCGCCCCCTATGCCGACGACTGAGCGCGGATGGCGTCCCTATGCGGTCTTGGCGACTTCTCGATCCTGCTCGGCGGGCGCGAAGACCTCGCGGATCAGATGGTGCCGGATGCCGCTGCTGAACAGGAAGGCCAACCCGTCGGAGTCGACTCGCCACACGGTGGCTGCCACGCGGAGCGGCGGCCCATCGGGCGGCACGACCTCCACCTTCACCGCGGTCCCGACCTTCAGCCGAGTGTTGGTTCTGACCTTGGCGCCAAACGGGCTGAGGTTCAGGGAGCGCGTCAGGTAGCGCTTCGCTCCGGCGTCGACCAGAACCGGCCACGACACGCGAGTCCTGGGGTACTGCCGTCTGTCCTGGGGTCGAGAAGTCTCCATGGGCGCTATAGCTGGCAACTCGAATGCCAAGCCCGAAGCCGATCAGAATCAGCAGGTTGCGACGAGATGGGAGAAGCTCTGTTCGGCCCCGGCCGTCAGCGGGGTGTCACGTGTCCGATGTACGGCGGCCCCGATGTGTCCCGTCAGCTCCGGACCGTGCTGGTCATGAACCGATCGACCAGCCGGGCTATCTCGTCAGCCTTCTGGTCGAGGGCGAAATGTCCGGCCTCCAGCAGGTGAACCTCGCCCCGGGGACGAGCCTCACCGTGAATCATCCAGGGCGCGTCCGCGCCATCAGCCGGGATAGCCCGGCGCGATCAGATGGTAGCGGCCGCCGAGGCTGGCCAGCAGCGGATTGAACATGCGGGACGAAGAAGGGAACCCGTGGAGGAGCAGGATCACCGGGGCATCCGGCGGGCCCGCCTCGCGGTAGAAGATCTGCAGCCCGTCGACCTCGATCGTCTGGTAGCGGATCATGTCTCGTCTTTATCTCGCAACCGAGCGCCGCGGGCAAACCGAAGCGGAGGCCGATCACGGCGTGCTATCGTTCACGACCACGAGACGAGGAATCCGCATGAACGAGCATCGTCCTGACCGCCGCGAGTTCCTGAGTCGGATGACTGGGCTGGCCGTCGCCGGCGCCGTCGCTGGCCGATCAGAGCTCGCGCGGGCGGCAGAGACCCTGGGGAGGTCGGGCATGAAAGCGTCCTACGATCCGGCCGGACAGTTCGAGGTGAAGGTGAGCGAAGTCGAGTTCCTGCGCACGCCCGCCGGACGGCAGCTGATGGCCCGGGTGTATCAGCCGCAGGGCACGGGACCGTTCCCCACGGTGCTCGATCTGCACGGCGGCGCCTGGCGTCGCAAGGATCGTCTGGCCGAGGAGCCGATGGACCGCGCCATCGCGGCGAGCGGCGTGCTGGTGGTGGCGATCGACCTCAGGCTCTCCGAGGAGGCACCGTACCCGGCCTCCGTGCAGGATGCGAACTACGGCGTGCGCTGGCTCAAGTCGAGAGCGCCCGAGTGGAACGGCGATCCCTCGAAGATCGGCGTGTACGGCAGCTCGAGCGGCGGCCACGTGGCCGAGCTTCTCGCCATGCGCCCGCGCGACGCCCGCTATACCGCGGTCCCGCTGCCGTCGGCCCCGAGCCTGGATGCGACGGTTGCGTACGTGGCGACGCGCTCGCCCGTCAGCGATCCCTACGCACGCTTCCAGCAGGCCGAGAAGATGAACCGCAAGGAGATGATGGAGAACAGCCGGATCTACTTCAACCCGTGGGACGCGATCTACGAGGGCAATCCGCAGCGTATCCTCGAGCGCCGCGAGGCGGTCACGCTGGCGCCTCTCCTGATCATGCAGGGTGCGCTCGACGACAACGTGCTGCCGGCCCTGCAGGAGAAGTTCGCCGCGACATACAAGGCGGCCGGCGGCGTGTGCGAGCTCTCGGTCTTCGAGGGCAGCGAGCACGAATGGGTCGCCAAGCCCGGACGGCAAACCGACCGCGCCCGGGAGATGGTCAAGGCGTTCATCGCGCGGCAGCTGAAGGCGTAGCCGCCCGATGCGCCCGTCCAGCAGGTTGCGCGCGCTGCTCCGCGGCGGGGACGTCGTCGTGGCGCCCGGTGTCTGGGACGGTCTCTCCGCGCGCCTGGTGGCTCGCGCCGGCTTTCCCGCCGTGTACGCGACGGGCGGCGGCATCGCGCGCAGCATGGGGTACCCGGACCTGGGGCTCCTGTCGCTGAGCGAGATCGCGGCCCGCCTCGCCAACATCGTCGAGCACGCCGAGGTGCCGGTGATCGCGGACGCCGACACCGGCTACGGCAACGCGCTCAACACGCAGCGCGCCGTGCGAGAGTTCGAGCGGGCCGGGGTCGCCGCGCTCCATCTCGAGGATCAGACGTTCCCGAAGCGCTGCGGGCACTACGACGACAAGTCCGTGGTGCCCACCATCGAGATGGCCCAGAAGCTCCGGGCCGCGCGCGACGCCATGAGCGACGCCGACATCGTGCTGATCGCGCGCTCGGACGCGCTCGCCGTGGAGGGGCTCGACGCGGCCATCGAGCGCGGGCAGGCCTATGCGGAGGCCGGCGCGGACGTGATCTTCATCGAGGCGCCGGTCAGCCTCGAGCAGATCGAGACGATCGCCCGCCGCGTGCCCCAGCCCAAGCTCATCAACATGTTCCAGGGCGGCAAGACGCCGCTGGTGCCGGTGGCGCGGCTCAAGGCGCTCGGCTACCAGATCGTGATCATTCCCTCGGACCTGCAGCGGGCGGCCATCCGCGCCATGGACGACGTGCTCGGGGCCATCGCGCGCGACGGCTCGAGCGCCGCCCTCGCGGACCGGATGGCCTCGTTCACCGAGCGCGAGACCGTGGTGGACACGGCCGGCTACCTCGCGCGCGACGCGCGCTACGCGGGCTGAGCCGGGGGCACGAATATTACGGGCGCGCCTCAGCCCGGGTTCATGCCGCGGGCCTTGATCACGGTCATGGCTCCAGGAGTCATCAGGTAGGCAATGAAAGCCTTGGCGGCTTCCCCCTCTTTCGCCTTCGCGGCAATAGCTGCTTGGGCGGCCAGCTCTCGGAGCGGCCCCGCGATACCGCCGCCCGCCAGGATCTGGAGCTCAGCGGCTCGCACGGTGGCGGCCGGCAATGAGACAAGCGCCAGGATCAGGGCTGCCGCGCATCCGGCACGGTGGGCTATCGATCGCGCGCATGACGACATCAGCAACTCGTGAGGTAATCGCTGCGGCTCCTCTGTCTCGGGTCCGATCTGCGTGCACGTGGTCATATGTTCTGCCAGCCTTCGGGCGACGCGGTCATGAGTCCGCCCAGAAACGTGAGAAGCACGCCAGGAGGAGTCAGGCGGTGCCTTCCGCCCACTGCCGGCGCGTGATGCGGTAGAGGCAATGCCGCCGCTGTTCGTGCCCCTCCGGGACTCCCGGGTGGTCGAAGTCCAGGTTCGCGTTGCGCATGCCGATCCGCTCCATGACCGCGCGAGACCGGCCGTTGCGCAATGTCGTGAACGAGACGATCTCAGGGAGGCCAAGAACCTCGAACCCGAACCGGAGGGCTTCCCACGCCGCCTCGGTCGCGTATCCCTGGCCCCAGGCCGGCCGAGCAAGCCGCCAACCGATCTCGACGCACGGGCTGAACGGCAGGACGCGTCTGGGAACCGAGAGGCCCACGAATCCGATGAACGATCTCGTGTCTGCCACCTCTACCGCCCAGTTGCTCCAGCCGCGTTCCTGGAATTGCTGCTGCCACGCCTCGATGCTGGCATCGCTCGAAGCCCGCGTCAGCACCGAGGGGAAGTACTCCATCACCTCGGGATCGGCGTTGAGCTCCGCGAACGGCTCGCGATCGCTCTCGTGCCAGGTCCGTAGCCGCAGGCGGGCCGTCACGAGCTCGGCCGCGCGGGGCAGCGTCGGCAGGTTCATTCCGCGTCCATCATTCTGCGTCCCGTGGTCCGGCAGTCTATGTGCTCGATGGGATATTTGGCAAGTCGGCGCGGGTCCGTCGGGCCGCCCTCCCGCGTGGTGCTATACTCGGCGCTTGCGCCAGCGCCGTCGACCGCGGGCCCAGAGACCATGCCATGAAGATCGAGAGACGGACGTTCATCCAGGGGCTCAGCCTGGCCCTGCTCGCCGCGCCGCACGCCGCTCACGCGCAGAAGCCCGCCAAGGTGCCGCGCGTCGGCATCCTGGGCGTCGGACCGGTGCCGAGTGGGCCGGAGCTGGCGAAGTCCATCGCGGGCAATCCCTTCTGGCAGCAGATGCGCCAGCTCGGCTGGGTCGAGGGTCAGACCCTGATCGTGGAGCGGCGCTTCGGGAACTCAGCTGATCAGCTGCGCGCAGGGGCCGTGGAGCTCGTACGCCTCAAGGTCGACGTCCTGTTCGTCAGCGGGGCGGGCCCGGCGAAGATCCTTCAGGCGGAGACGAAGACGATCCCCATCGTGGTCGGCCGCAGCGAGATCGATCTCGTGGCGGCCGGGCTCGTCGCGAGCCTCGCGAGACCGGGGGGCAATATCACCGGAGCGCAGCTGCTCAACGACGAGCTCGCCCCGAAGCGCGTCGAGCTCCTCCGCGCGCTGATCCCGAATCTGTCGAGGCTGGCGTTCCTTCAGGAGGACGTCACGCTCGCGCCCCTCCCCGAGATGCAATCCCGGTACGACCAGGCGGCCGCACGCGCGGCGCGGACCCTCGGCATGGAGCTTCGGACCATCGTCGTGCACCGCGCCGAAGAGCTGCCCGCGGCCTTTGCATCCATGAAGAAGAATCAGGACCAGGCGCTCATGGTGTCGTCGTCGGCGTTCATGTTCGTGCATCGCAAGGCCCTCGCCGATCTCGCCACCGCGCACCGGATCCCGACGATCTACGAGGTGCAGAACTTTCTCGATGCGGGCGGCCTCATGTCGTACGGCGTGAACGTGGCCGAGATGCAGCACCGCGCGGCGGTCTACGTCGACAAGATCCTGCGCGGCGCCAAGCCCGGAGACCTGCCCATCGAGCAGCCCACGAAGCTCGACCTCGTGATCAATGTCAAGACGGCCCGGGCGATCGGCCTGACCATCCCGCCGTCCGTGCTGCAGCGGGCGGACCAGATCATCGAATGAGCGTACACGATCTGACCCAAGTCCCGGCCCTTCAGGGGCGAAGGGATGACACCGGACGTTCGCGCGGAGCACGGCTACTCGATGACATGATCCGCCCGGATAAGGAGAGACTGGGGGATCGTCAGACCCATGGCCTTGGCCTTCTTGACGTTGATCCCTAGCTCGTATTGGGTTGGCTGCTCGATGGGAAGGTCCGCAGGTTTGGCGCCCTTGAGGATCTTGTCGATGTAGTGCGCTACACGGAGGTTCATCTGGCGGGCGCTCGGCCCATAGGCCATGAGGCCGCCCCCTTCGACAAAGGGCATGAACTGAGAGAACACCGGGAGCGAGTGCCTCGTCGCGAGCTCGAGGATCTGACCTCTGTGCCTGCTGACGAACGCATCGTCGATGACGACGAGGGCCCCCGCGCGGCCTCGGGCTCCGGTCGCAAAGGCGGCCACGAAATCGCTTGGACTCTGAACCGGCAGTCTCACCAGGCGAATGCCGAGCCGCTTGCTGCTCGATTGCATCTCCTCGACGTTGATCGTGGGCCCGGGATTGGGCGCGTACCACAGTACCGCCACGCTGGAGACACCCGGAAGCGCTTCCTTGAGCATCTCGAGGCGCTTCCCGCCCAGCTCTTCAGGCTGGAAGCTCACGCCGGTGATGTTTCCGCCGGGTCGCGAGAGACTAGGCACGAGGCCGGTCCTCACCGGGTCCGCAACGCGGGTGACCACGATGGGGATCACGGCCGTGGCGTTCTTGGCGGCCTGGGCGGCAGCCGTGTTCACGGCCAGGATGACATCTACCTTGAGCCGTACGAGCTCGTCCGCCATGGCGGCAAGTCGATCGTTTCGCCCTTCCGCGTGTCGTGTCTCGATCGTGATGGTCTTGCCCTCCACATAGCCAAGCTCACGGAGCTCCTCCCTGAGCCCTTCGAGGACGCCCGGAGGCGGAACCTCAGGGGAAAGGACGCCAATCCGGTAGATCTTGCCTGCCCCTTGGGCGCCGGCGCCTGGTGGGAGAACGAGGAAGGCAAGCACGAGGCCGAGGGCACCGAGACGCAACACCCACCCCCGCGGTTCCGGCCGGTGGGCAGCCGCGGCGCATTCGTTCGAGGACCGCCCCGTCTGGCGCATTATCGTTCCCGTCCGATCATCCGACATGACCTGCCCGCCGTCGAGGACGTGAGTATAGATCATCGTGGCGGTGACGTCCCGCGGGTCTGGAAAGCTCGGGGGACGGCGCGCTCATCGAGCGCGCTCCGACTGGTGCTATACTCCCCGCCCACGCGGGCGCAGCGTCGAAGCGGCCGGAGCAAGGGAGGCCGGGCCATGGGCAAGCCGAGCTATACCGCCATCACCGTCGAGCGGCGCGGCGACGCCGACTGGGTCACCCTCAATCGCCCAGAGCGGCTCAACGCCCTCGACCACGCCATGGTCGACGATCTGCGGGAGTACTTCGGCTCGGCCGGCGAAGATCCGTCGTGTCGCGTCATCGTACTGCGCGGGGCGGGTCGCGCCTTCTGCGCCGGCGTCGACATCAAGGAGACCACCATCGCGCGCGTGGAGGATGCCGTGGTGGGACTCACCGAGCAGCGGCGCTTCAGCGACATCATCCGACGGATGCGTCGGTGTCCTCAGCCAGTGATCGCGCTCGTGCACGGCCCGGCCTGCGGGGGCGGCTTCTCCATTGCCCTGGCCGCCGACGTGCGCCTCGCGGGCGAGAGCGCGCGCATGAACGCCGCATTCATCCGCATCGGGTTCTCGGGCTCCGACATGGGCTCGAGCTATTTCCTGCCGCGACTGGTGGGCGTGTCGCTCGCCTCCGAGCTACTGCTGACCGGCCGCTTCGTTGACGCGGAGCGAGCCCTTCGCATCGGTCTGGTCTCGGAGGTAGTGCCTGACGCTCGCCTGGAAGCTGCTGGCCAGGCCCTGGTGGATGACATGCTGGCCACCAGCCCGCTCGGGCTCCGTCTCACCAAGGAGGCCCTCGCGGCGAATCTCAACGCGAGCCTCGATGAAGCCATCGCGCTCGAGGATCGCAACCAGATTCTTTGCGCCATGGGCGGCGACGTGCGCGAGGGGTTGCAGGCCTTCATCGAGAAGCGCCGGCCGCGCTTCGGGCAACGCTAGCGGGGGGATCCGAGATGTTGCCAGGGCTGATCATGGACATGCCGCTCATGGTCTCGAGCGCGATCCAGTACGCCGCGACCTACCATGGGGAGACGGAAGTCGTCGCGCGCGGAGTCGACGGCCTGATCCACCGCTACAACTACGCCCAAGCGGAGCGCCGGATGAAGCGGCTGGCCAGTGCGCTTGGCCGGCTCGGCGTGAAGCCGGGTGATCGGATCGGCACGCTCGGCTGGAACACGCACCGCCACTTCGAGCTGTTCTACGGCGTGTCCGGCTCCGGTGGGGTGCTCCATCCCATCAACCCGCGGCTCTTCGCCGACCAGATCGTCTACATCGTCAACCATGCGGAGGATGGCTGGCTCTTCATCGACGAGGCGACCCTTCCGCTGGCGGAGCAGCTGGCTCCGCGCCTTCAGTCCGTGAAGGGCTTCGTCCTGATGGCTGAGCGTGCGGCCATGCCGGAGCGCACGCCGCTCGGGACGCTTCACTGCTACGAGGAGTTGCTCGCTGCCGGGTCCGACGGCTACACGTGGCCGCAGTTCGACGAGCGGAGCGCCTCATCGATCTGCTACACCTCGGGCACCACCGGGGATCCCAAGGGCGTGGTGTATTCGCATCGGTCCAGCGTGCTGGTGTCGATGCTCTTCACGGAGTGGGTGTACCGCGGCGGCCGGAACGGCGCGCTGGAGACGCTGATGTCGCTCGCGCCGCTGTTCCACGCCAACGGCTGGTACTTTCCCTATGTCGCGCCGATGACGGGCTCGAAGATGGTGCTCCCCGGTCGCAACTACGAGCCGGCCATGCTCTTCGAGCTCTTGGACGGCGAGCGTGTCACCATCACCGCCGGCGTGCCGACCATGTGGCTCATGCTGAGCGACTGGATGGAGCGCGAGGGCCGCAAGCTCCCGCATCTCCGCGCCGTCTACTCGGCCGGCACGGCCGCCCCGCAGAGCCTCATCGAGAAGTTTGCCGCCTGGGGCATCGAGATGAGCCAGCTCTGGGGCATGACCGAGGCGCTCGGCCTCACCACCCCAAGTCTGCATCCGGGCACGCTCAACCTGCCGCCAGGGCAGCAGCAGGCGCAGCGCATGAAGGCCGGCGGCCGCGCGGGGTTCGGCGCGCAGCTTCGCATCGTCGACGACGCAGACAAGCCCTTGCCGCACGACGGCGTGGCCGTGGGGCACCTGCGGGCCAAGTCGCCGTGGATCTCCTCCGGCTACTTCAAGGGCGCCGGCGATGCGCTCGACAGGGAGGGCTGGCTCAAGACGGGCGACGTCGCGTCGATCGACCGGCACGGCTCCATCGCCATCGTCGATCGGTCGAAGGATCTGATCAAGTCGGGCGGCGAATGGATCAGCTCGATAGCCCTGGAGAACGCGGCGTGCGGCCACCCGGATGTGATGCAGGCGGCGGTGATCGGCGCCTTCCATCCCAAGTGGCAGGAGCGGCCGCTCCTCATCGTCACGCGCCGGCCGGGTAGCCAGCTCGATCGCGAAGGCCTGATCGAGTACCTCCGCCCGAGCGTGGCGAGCTGGTGGCTTCCCGACGACGTGGTGTTCGTGACGGAGATGCCCATGACCGCCACGGGCAAGATTCACAAGCTCACGCTCCGCGAGCAGTACCGCAACCACAAGCTGCCGACCGCCTGACGCGAGCTCCGAAGCCAACTCGAGGAGATCAATCGTGGACTACACGGACATCCGCTACGAGAAGAAGGACGGCATCGCCTGGATCACCATCAACCGGCCGGAGGTGCGCAATGCCTTCCGTACCCGCACCGTCGCCGAGCTGACCGAGGCCTTCGTGGACGCGCGCTGGGACCGGACGGTGGGCGTGGCCGTGCTCACCGGCGCCGGCGACAAGGCCTTCTGCTCCGGCGGCGATCAGAAAGAGCGCGGGCAGGGCGGCTACTCGCCCGATCAACGCCCCATGGACGTCGAGGCGTTGCACAGCGCGATCCGGCACATCCCCAAGCCCGTGATCGCCATGGTCAACGGCTTCGCCATCGGCGGCGGGCACGTGCTCCACGTGCTCTGCGACCTGTCGATCGCAGCGGACACCGCGATCTTCGGCCAGACGGGACCGCGCGTCGGCAGCGTGGACGCCGGCCACGGCACCGGGTTCCTGGCGCGCATCGTCGGGGAGAAGAAGGCGCGGGAGATCTGGTACATGTGCCGCCAGTACTCGGCCCAGGAGGCGCTCGCCATGGGCCTCGTCAACAAGGTCGTTCCGCTCAAGGACCTGCGCGCCGAGACGGAGACCTGGTGCCGCGAGCTCCTCGAGAAGAGCCCGACCGCGCTGGCCCTGGCCAAGCAGTCCTTCAACGTGGATTCCGAGCAGCGCGCCGGGGTGGCCGAGTTCGCGCACACCGCGCTCAATCTCTACTACGGCACGGACGAGGCGATGGAGGGGCGCAACGCGTTCGTGGAGAAGCGCCCCGTCAACTTCGGCAAGTTCCGGAAGTAACCCCGCGCCAGACTCGGCAGCCCAGGGCAAGCATGCCGAGCCCGGAACGTGCCGGCCGCCGTGATGCCGGCGCCGGAATGGCTCCAGGTCCAGGTCATGGCCACGGCCGGCCCCGGCGCGGCCATCAGCATGCCGATGGTCACGAGCGCCAGCCAGATGGGAGCAGCTACGCGTAGCGCCGGCGCTCTGACGAGGTCGGCCTGAGAGGACCCGACATGGCTCATGGTCTTGCTGTCTATCCTAGCCTCGAAGGCAAGGTGGTGTTCGTCACGGGGGGCGGCTCGGGCATCGGCGCGGCCATCGTGGCCGGATTTGTCCGCCAGAAGGCCCGCGTGGGCTTCGTGGACATCGACGAGCCTGCCAGCACCAGGCTGATCCGGGATCTCGCGGGCACGGGGCCGTCCCCGCGGTTCATCCGGTGCGACGTCCGCGACATCGACGCGCTGCGGGTGGCCGTCGCCACCGTGCAGGCGGAGCTCGGCGACATCGGCGTCCTCGTGAACAACGCCGCGCGAGACGATCGCCACTCGATCGAGAGCGTCACCGTCGAGTACTGGGACGAGCGCGTGGCGGTCAACCTCCGCCACCAGTTCTTCGCGGCCCAGGCCGTCATCGACCAGATGAAGCGGCTCGGCGGCGGGTGCATCGTCAATTTCGGCTCCATCTCGTGGATGACTGCGTCGGGCGGCATGCCGGCCTACACCACGAGCAAGGCCGCGGTGCACGGGCTCACTCGCGGCTTCGCCCGCGACCTGGGACCGTACAACATCCGCGCCAACACGGTGACGCCGGGCTGGGTGATGACGGAGCGCCAGCTCGCGCTGTGGGTGACGCCCGAGGGCGAGAAGCGCATCGATCAGGCGCAGTGCCTCCCCGGACGGCTCAAGCCCGAGCACCTGGCCAACATGGTGCTCTTCCTCGCCTCGGACGATGCGCGGATGATCACCGCGCAGAACTTCGTCGTTGACGCGGGGTGGACCTAGTCCGCCGAGCCTCACTCCGCTACGGCGCGTACGACCCGAAGTACGACGTGGTGACGATCCGGGTCTTCGGCGAGATGGTTTTCATCTCCCTCACCCAGAGGTCCAGGTTCGCCACGTCCCCGTAGATGCCGCGGAGATCCCTGGGCGGCTCGGACACGTCGACGGGACGGAGACGACGTGACCGGGCACCGCGTACTTCTTGGTGCCGCCCATGGAGTGCACGCTCGGGAAGACCTCGATGGTGTAGCCGTCGAACTGCATGTACTCGCCGCCCTTGACCTGCACGATCTTGCCTTCCGGCACGCCTGCCGCCCGCATGCAATTGGCGTGGCTCTCCGAGCCGATCACCATGGCGCCCGTCTTCTTGGCGATGTAGGGCACGTCCGCCATGTGATCCCAGTGGCCGTGGCCAATGAGGATCTGATCCGCCTGCTTCACGTGCTGGTCGATCAGCGTGGTGTCTGTGGGCATGACGGTATCCATCTTCAGCGTGTTCTGGAGGAAGCCCGACTCGAACCGGTTGAACCAGGGATCGATGAGGATGGTCTTGCTGCCGAAGGCGATCTCCCAGCCGTTGGTGCCGAACCACTTGAAGTTGACGCCGGCCGTGCCCGGCCCGCCCCCGCGCGGGGACGTCTCCGCGCCTTCCGCCGCGCCGGGCGTCAGCAGCGAACGTCCAAGAGTTGCCGCGGCGGCGATGCCCGCCGTCACGCCTCCTGCCAGGAATCCTCGGCGGGACCACTCCGCGTCGACGAAGCACATATCGGTCTCCTCTCGAGCGAATTGAATGGAGCTTCGCGGCGATAGTAGCGCCCCCACCCCCCGAAATTCGTAGAAATCCCGAGCAGTTGTGGCTCGCGAGCCGTCAGCGGCCTGACAGGGCCCCCGCCAACCCGTTGATCTCGAAGGCAGTCGCCGCGGCCGCGCCGTGCGGTACACCTCTTGCTGTTCGTACCCGGTAGGAGACTGCCTCGTGCTCAGCGCACCGCGGAGACCGCAGACGCGCCGCTATCAGCGCCGCCAGGTCGTATGGCCGGTGACGGTGGAGGCGGACAAGCGTCTTCTCCACGGCGAGACGGTGGACGTAGGCCCCCAGGGCGCCAAGGTGCGTTTGGCCGACGAGCTGAAAGTCGGCGCTCGCGCCATGCTCTATCTCACGCCGACGCCGGGTCACCCGATGGCGATCGAGGCGATCGTGTGGCGCATCGACAAGGACGGTCCGGCATTCTTCTTCCTCAAGGCCAGCCCGACGCTTCTCGACACCTAGCCAGCCATCGCCCGGGCCCTGTGGCCGGGCGGCGGTCTCGTGCTGCCCCAGTCGCCGCTCGCCTCGGACGACCACCTGGTCCAGTAGTCGGGGGTGGCCTCGATTTACGGCCGCGATTCCCTGCTGCCCGGCGGTGGCTGAGGTGATGCCGGGCGGAAGTCATCCCCCTGGATGAGCCACTTGTGGACGCAGCCTTCCGCGAAAACGGAGGCGCTCCAGTCCCGGCCCGTTCCGAGCGTGGCGATGAAGGCGAGGGCGGCGAGCCCGCTGCTCACGCCGCAGACCCCGATCTTGAACGGGATCCATACCACGTTGACGGCGGCGGCGCCGACATCATAGCCGTCCACGCCCCCGGCCCTCGTCGAAGTACTATCGGCATCGCTGCGTACGGATTCAGTCGGCGCAGACGGCGCCGGCTGTGCCTGCGCCAGAGCCGCCGCAGGTTCCAGCCAGCTCGCCAGCATCGCGATCATCAGCGCAGTCGCGGCGCCCTTCCTGGATCGTGTCATCGCTCGGCCCCCGGGGCGTTCTTCAGGCCACCGCCGCGAGCTGGCCGACGATGGCCACGCAGGCCTCCGCGAGCTCCTTGCCCTTGGTCAGCATGTGCTGCTTGAAGAAGTCTTCGTGCACGGCGTGCTCGTGGAACTGGTGCGGCGTGAGCACGGCCGAGAGCACGGGGACGTCCGTCTCCAGCGAGGTCTGCACGATGCCCTGCAGCACCGCCTGCGCCACGAAGTCGTGCCGGTAGATGCCGCCGTCGACGACGAGGCCGCTGGCGCACACCGCTGCGTAGCGGCCGGTACGGGCGAGCCGCCGGGCCATGAGCGGGATCTCGAGGCTGCCGGGCACGGAGAAGAGGTCCACGTCCGGGGCCGTGTAGCCGTGCCTGGCCATCTCGGCCATGAACGCCGTGCGGCAATGGTCGGTGATGTCGGTGTGCCACGAGGCCTGGATGTAGGCGATGCGCTTCGGGGCCATGGTGTCCCTCCGTGTCTCGGGTGTGGCCGTAGTGTAGTCGTTCGCCCAGGTGGTATCCAGCGTGGTGTCGAGTCCTTCCCTCACATCCCGCGCTCCCCGCGCGGGTCGAGCACGTCGCGCAGCCAGTCGCCGAGGAGATTGATCACCAGCACGACGATCAGGATGGCCGCGCCCGGAAAGAGCGCAAGCCACCAGCCCGTCGTGATGTAGTTGCGCCCCTCGTCCAGCATGGCGCCCCAGCTCGGCGCGGGCGCCGGCACGCCCAGGCCGAGGAAGGACAGGGACGCCTCGGCGATGATCGTGCGCGCCACGGAGAACGTGGCCACGACGGCGATGGGCGCCCACACGTTGGGGAGGACGTGGCGCCAGATCAGGTGTCGATCGAGGGCGCCCAGCGCGCGGGCCGCCTCGACGAAGTCGCGCTGCTTGAGGGACAGCGTCTCGCCGCGCACGATCCGCGCGTAGGTGATCCAGCCGCTCACCACGAGCACGAGGATCAGGTTGCCCAGGCCCGGCCCGAGCACGGAGAGGAGCGCCACGCCCAGGAGGAGCACCGGGAACGCGAGCTGCACGTCGCCCGCGCGCATCAGCACGTCGTCCAGCCACCCGCCGTAGTAACCGCCGAGCACGCCGACCGCGACGCCGATGAGGCCCGAGACGAGCACGGCTGCGAAGCCCACGGCCAGCGAGAGGCGCGCGCCATAGAGCAGGCGGCTCAGCACGTCGCGGCCGAGGGTGTCCGTGCCGAGCGGATGAGCGGCACTGCCTCCCGCGACCCACATGGGCGGCGTCAGGCGCTCCAGCAGGTCGTTCCGGATGGGATCGGCGGGCGAGAGCTGCGGGGCGAGGATGGCGGCCGCCGCGACGAGCGCGAGCACGACGAGGCTCGCGACGGCGACGCCTTGGCGGCGCGTCACGACAGCCTCACCCGCGGATCGACCACCGCATAGAGCAGATCCACGAGCAGGTTGAGACCCACGAAGATCAGCGCGAACACGAAGACGCCGGCCTGGATGACCGGGAAATCCCGACCCGGCACCGCCTGCACGATGAGGCGGCCGAGCCCGGGCCACGCGAACACCGTCTCGATGATGATGGCCCCGCTCAGCATGAAACCCAGGCTGAGGCCGGTGACGGTGAGGAAGGGGATGGCAGAGTTCCTGAACGCGTGGCGGTAGAGGACGCGGCGCTCCGGCACGCCCTTCGCGCGGGCGGTGCGGATGAAATCTTGCTGCAGGACCTCGAGCATGCCCGCCCGCACCAGCCGCGTGTTCTGGGCCAGCGGCGCGGCGGCGAGAGCGATCGCGGGCAGGATGAGATGGCGCCACGAGCCGGATCCGTACGCGGGCAGGAGCCCGTGCAGCTCGACCGCGAAGAGGAGGATCAACAGGAGCCCGAGCCAGAACCCGGGCATGGACTGAAGGAGGAGCGAGGCCAGGCGGCTCACGTGATCGGCCGCCCGGTCCTTGTGCGTCGCGGAGACGATGCCGAGCGGCACCGCGAGCACGGTGGAGATCAGGGCCGCGGCCAGGGCCAGCTCGATCGTGGCCGGCCAGAGGTGCTCGAGGACCAGCGTCATGGCCGGGCGCTTCTGCTGGATCGAGGCGCCGAAGTCGCCGCGCGGCGCGGCGGCCAGGAACGCCAGATACTGCTCGAGCAGGGGACGGTCCAGACCGAGGAGGCGTCGCGTGTGCTCGATCTCTTCCCGGGTCGCGCTCGGGTCCACGAGGAAGGCGGCGGGATCGCCGGTGAGCCGCACCATCAGGAAAACGGCCGTCACCACGCCCCAGACGACGAAGGCGCCGTGGACGAGCCGGCGCAGGACGAAGCTCGACATCGGCGAGCGGGTTACTTCCTGAGCGCCACGCCTCGGAAGTCCATGTGCAGGTCCGTGAGCGGCGTGAAGCGGAGCACGCGGGCGCTCGCCGCGTAGATCTTCACTTCCTGGTAGAGCTCCACGACCGGGGCCCAGTCGCGCACGCGGTGCTGGAGGTCCGCGAGGAGCTTGAGCCGCTTCTGCGGATCCACCTCGCGCCGCGTGCTCCGGTAGAGCTCCGCCAGGTCCGGCGGGTAGGGCGCCCAGTTGATCAGCGTGATCGCCATCCAGTCCCGCACGTAGTCGTCGGCATCGAGGTTGTTGCTCGTGCGGCAGGCGGTGAACCCACCGTTGTAGGGCAAGGTGCCCTTGGTGACCGTCTGGATGAGCGTGCCGTAGTCGACGGGCTTGATCACGACCTGGACGCCCACGGCCTTCAGCATCTCGGCCACGGCGGGCGTGGTCTCGTCGAACCCCTGGCCGTAGTGCTTGGCGGGGAAGAGGAGCTGCAGCGTCAGCGTCTCGCCGTCCTTCTTGAGTGCGCCGTCCGGCCCCGGGTCCTTCCAGCCGGCTTCCGCGAGAAGGGCGCGGGCCCGCTTGACGTCGTACGCGTACGGCTCCTGCGCGGCGTAGCCGTAGGCCACGGTGGCCACGGGCGAGGCATTGGCCTGCGCGTAGCCGTGGAAGATCTTCTGGACGATGCCGTCCTTGTTCACGGCGTGGTTCAGGGCGAGGCGGACGCGCGGATCCCCGAAGAGCCCGTCCTTGCCGCCGGAGTCGAACTTGTCCTTGGGCCGGGCGTTGAGGTACACGCGGCAGTAGAGCTTCTGGACCGCGCTCGAGACCTTGATGCTGGGCTCGCGGCCCAGCACGCCCGCGTCGATGGGCGGGACCGCGTCGACGATGGCCACCTGGCCGGCGCGGAGCGCGGCCAGGCGCCCGCCCGCCTCCGGGATGACCTGGAAGCGGAGCCGCTTGAAGAGCGGCGGTGAGCCCCAGTAGCCCTCGTTGCGCTCGAAGCGCATCGAGTCGCTCCGCTTCCACGCGACCATCTTGAAGGGCCCGGTGCCCACCGGCTTCTCGTTGAGCGCCTCCACGCCGTTCTTGATGGTGTACTCGCGCGGCACCAGCGGCTCGCGGCCGAGCACGTCCCACAGGTTCGGCACCGGCTCGCTCGTGTGGATGCGCACGGCGTAGTCGCCCGCCTTCTCCCAGTGGGTCACGGCGGGATAGATCTTCTCGAACGCCTGGCCCGCAGTGACGTCCTTGATGCCCGACTTCTCGAGGTTCCGTCTGAACATGCGGTCGAGGTTGAACAGCACGGTGTCGGCGTTGAAGGGCTCGCCGTTGTGGAAGGTGACGCCGCGGCGCAGCGTGAACTCCCACGTGAGGTCGCTCAGGGGTTTCCAGGCGAGCGCGAGGCCGGGCACCGGCTTGCCCTGCGGGTCCACGTCGACGAGGCTCTCGAAGACCTGGCGGATGTAGTTGGAGCGGGTGGAGCCCATCCCGATCCGCGGATCCATGTTGTTCGTATCGTCGGGTACGGCCACCACCAGCTCTGCGTCGGCGTCGACGGCCACGCCGTCCACCGTCTGCGCCTCGCCCGGGCCCGTCGCGAGCGCGAGGAAAACGGCCGCCAGCTGCCAGATCGTCTTCCGCTTCGTTGCCCGCATCCTCACCCTCCGGAATCGCAGCCGAGCCCTCGCTGCACGCGCCCCACTAGATACCAGAGCCATCGTGACTGTCAATCCGGGCAGGGGCGGGCCAAACACGTCACCGAGGCGATCCGCGAAAGGCGGCGCTCCTGTTGGTGTGCCATAGGCAGATGCCTGCTCGGGAAGAGGTCGCGTACACGCGACGGCACGCTACGGTCCAAAAGCCGAGTCGCCCGCGGCGGGGCAGGAATGCGCGCGCCGGCGCCTTCACCGTCCCGCAGGGGCTGACCTCCGCATCTGAACTAGCGCTTCCGGGATCCCTTGCTGTCCTTGTGGGCCAGCGCCACTGCGGCCTCGGGCGTGAGCACGCGGAAGGCCATGGTCTCGACCAGGTAAAGCCGGATCGCCTTGTCCGTGTGACTCTGGTAGGCGATCGACAGGTCACGGCCGACGGTCAGCCCGAAGTCCCCTCCGCGGAGACTCAGCACCACCGCACCGTTGACGGCGGGCGCCCACACGAGCGGCCCATCCACCAGCTTCCGGACCACGTTGAGCACCGGATAGCCGCCGTCGCCCACCGCCTGGGTGAGCCCGGTGTAGTAGCGGGGTCCCATGGCGATGGCGTAAGGCCCGTCCACGCCAGCCAGGCGCAGGAGCCGTGTTGCTTCCGCGATGCTGTGGGGATACGCCTGATAGTCATCGGGAATCGGCAGGATGGGGTGGGCCGAAGCCTGGTCGATACCCTTGATGCCGCCCGCCGCGTAGCCGTGGAAGATCGCGGTGTCCTCGGCGTAGGCGATGCGGGTGGCGGCATCGATGAGCGGCTGGAGCTCGGGATCCTTCGACCCGCGCTCGACGGCGTCCATCTCCTCGCGTGACAGCTCGAAGTACGAGCGCAGCTCGACGAGAGGCACCACCTGCCGCCGGGAAGCCTCGATGTCGGGGCCGGGCGCGCTGCTGAGCGACTCGCGACGCCCGGTGTTCACGGCGGCGGCGGTCGGACCGAGCGGCCCGTCGAAGTCCACGAGCTTGCGGCCGGCGAGCTTCAGCTTGAGGACGCGGGTGGCTTCCGCGTCGATCTCCTTCCACGCGACGGTCGAGATGGGGGCGAGTTCCCGCTTCAGGTTGTTCACAGGCCCTGTCCCCCCTTCAGGCTTCCGATGCCGAGCGAGCTACCCTCGGCGGCCGCTCCGTCAGCCCCTGTCTCACTCCCCGCCGCGCCGGCCTGCTCCAGCACCACGAGCGAGCCGCTCGTGAACAGATACTCCTTGAGGTGTGCGTCCATCTTGGCGTCGCGCCGCCGGTACCACTCGAGCAGCATGGCGAAATGCTCCTTCTCCTCGTCCCGGTTGTGGGCCAGGATCTCCTTCAGCCCCTCGTCAGTCGCCGCATCGACCCGCTGATCGTACCAGTCGGCCGCCTCCAGCTCTTCCTGCATGGAGGTCAGCGCGCGGTGGTTGTCCAAGGTCTCCGGCCGCAGCTTGCTTTCGGATTCGTGATATCCCGCCGAGTTGGCCATGGTAGCTCCCTGACAGATCGTGTTGTTGGTAGCCCATGAACTGTTCCTGCACACCAAGTATTCGAGATCTCACGGCTACTGACCGGCGCTCACTCTTCTCCTCAAGGCACTTGCCCGACTCTCCGTTGCCCAGAACGAGGGATCTCGAGCTGCTCACCGTCCGACACTCGGCCGCCCCCTCGCATTACAACTGGGCGCGCCGCGGCGTCAAGCCTTCAAAAAGGCCAGCAGGTCGGCGTTGATCGTATCCGCCTCGGTCGTCGGCATGCCGTGCGGGAAGCCCTTGTAGGTCTTCAAGGTGCCATTCTTCAACAGCTTTGCCGAGAGCGGCGCCGAATCGGCATACGGCACGATCTGGTCGTCATCGCCATGCATCACCAGGACCGGCGCGGTGATCTTCTTCAGATCCTCGGTGAAGTCCGTCTGGGAGAAGGCGACGATGCCGTCGTAGTGCGCCTTGGCGCCTCCCATCATGCCCTGGCGCCACCAGTTCCAGATCACCGCCTGAGAGGGTTTTGCGCCGGGCCGATTGTAGCCATAGAACGGTCCCGCCGCCAGATCGTAGTAGAACTGGGCCCGGCTGGCGGCGAGCTGCGCCTGAAGCCCGTCGAACACCTCCATGGGCAGCCCGCCCGGATTGGTCGCCGTCTTGACCATCAGCGGCGGCACCGCGCTGATGAGCACCGCCTTGGCCACCCGGCTCTCGCCGTGGCGCGCCAGGTAGCGCGCCACTTCGCCGCCGCCGGTCGAGTGGCCGACATGTATCGCACCCCTGAGGTCGAGATGGGCGGTCAGCGCGGCCAGATCGTCGGCGTAGTGATCCATGTCATGGCCGCTGCTGCTCTGGGTGGAGCGGCCATGGCCGCGCCGGTCATGGGCGATGACGCGATAGCCGTGCTTGAGGAAGAACAGCATCTGCGTGTCCCAATCATCGGCCGACAGCGGCCAGCCGTGGCTGAACACGATGGGCTGGCCTTTGCCCCAGTCCTTGTAGAAGATCTCAACGCCGTCCGTGGTGGCGATCGTGCTCATGTGGAGCCTCCCTCTACGTCGCGATTGACTGAGACTTCGTGCTGTGTGAGCCGAGCGACAGAAGCCGCGAGATCATAGGGTGCCCATGGGCGCGTGTATGATACACCCCTGAGCGACGAGCTATCGGCATGGCGCAGCAGGATCACGGGCGTACTGCGGCCGCCGCGCTCCGACTCCCAGTGCTCGTCGGGTGTCCGAGGGCGAGCGCGACTTCATCTCGGGCGGAAGTCTCGCCGCGGCTTGACTTGCCCTGACGATTGCCCTAGAACCGCGTCAGGAGGATCGTCCCATGGCCTATACCAAGGATTCCAAGTCGGCGGCGGTGCGCGCGAAGCTCACTCACCCGGTGATCGATGGCGACGGTCACTGGCTCGAGCCCATTCCGATCTTCCTCGACTACCTCCGCGACGTGGGCGGCCCCGCCATCGTCGACAAGTTCATGAAGAAGGCGAAAGACACGAGCTGGTACGAGATGTCTCCCGCGGAGCGGATGGAGCGCCGCCCGCACCGGCCCACGTGGTGGGGCGAGCCCGCGAGCTCGCTGGATCGCGCCACGGCCATGGTGCCGAAGCTCTTCTACGAGCGGCTCGACGACTTCGGCATCGACTTCGCCCTCGTCTACACCTCGCTCGGGCTTTTCTACGTCTCGAACCCCGACGAGGAGCTGCGCCGGGCGGTGGCTCGCGCGGTGAACCGCATGAACGCGGAGATGTTCCGCCCCTTCGCCCATCGCATGACGCCGGCGGCCGTGGTGCCCATGCACACGCCGCAGGAGGCCATCGAGGAGGCGACGTATGCCGTGCGCGAGCTCGGCCTCAAGGTGATCATGATCGCCAATCACGTGCGCCGGCCCGTGCCCGCCGCCGCGCGCGAGGTGAAGGACGCCGGCGCCCACGCACGGCACCACATCGATTCCCTCGGGCTCGAGAGCCCCTACGACTACGACCCGTTCTGGGCGAAGTGCGGGGAGCTGAAGGTGGCGGTGACAGCCCATTCGGGCAGCATGGGCTGGAATGGGCGCGAGTCCATCAACAGCTTCACCTACAACCACATCGGCCATTTCGCCAACGCCAGCCACGCGTTCGCCAAGGCGCTGATCCTGGGTGGCGTCACGCACCGCTTCCCGCAGCTCCGCTTCGCCTTCCTCGAAGGCGGCGTGGGCTGGGCGTGCAATCTCGTCACCGACCTGATCGGCCACTGGGAGCGCAGGCGCCGCGACGCCATGGAGAGCCAGGTGCGCCCGACCAACCTCGACCTCCAGGTGCTGAAGGACCTCTTCGCGCGCTTTGGCGGGCGCGTCTACGAGGAGAAGATGGACGAGCTCCTCGCCTGCCTGAGCCTGGTGGAGCCGTTCAAGAGCGTGGAGGAGATGACCGAGCGCGCCTATCGCGAGGAGGTCGACGACTTCAAGGCGGTGCCCGTCACCTCGGCCGAGGCGCTGCGCCGCCACTTCGCCGAGCGCTTCTACTTCGGCTGCGAGGCCGACGACGTGATGACGGCCTGGGCCTTCGACAAGCACGGCAACCACCGGCTTCGCCCGATCTTCAGCTCCGACGTGGGCCATTTCGACGTGGTGGACATGAGCGAGGTGCTCGAGGAGGCCTACGAGATGGTGGAGCACGGCCTCATCACCGAGGCCGACCTCCGCGAGTTCGTCTTCGCCAACCCGGTGCGCCTCCATACCGCCATGAACCCGGACTTCTTCAAGGGCACCGTGGTGGAAGCGGCGGTGGCGAAGGAGCTGGCGTCCTGAGTTAGTCGCGCGAAATCCATCACCCTCACCCCGGCCCTCTCCCTCAACGAGGGAGAGGGAGCATCCGATCTCTCTCCCCCACCGGGGGAGAGGGCAGGGTGAGGGGGTCCCAGGAGAAGCTCATGCCCTACCGCACGCTCGTCTACGAAAAGCTTGGCGCCGTCGCGCGCATCACGGCGAACCGCCCCGAGGTGCTGAACGCCCAGAGCCGCATCATGATCCTGGAGCTGGACGACGCGTTCCGCGCCGCCTCCGACGACGCCGACACGCGGGTGATCATCGTCGCGGGCGCGGGCAAGCACTTCTCGGCCGGCCACGACCTCGGCAGCCCGGAGGAGCGGGAGGATCAGAAGGCCCATCCCGTGGGCCCGGGCATCGCGGACAATCTCAAGCGCCTCTCCTACCTCTACGTCGACACGTGTCTCCGCTGGCGCGACGTGCCGAAGCCGACCATCGCGCAGGTCCAAGGCTACTGCATCATGGGCGGCCTCATGCTCGCCTCGTGCTGCGACCTGATCGTCGCGGCCGACGACGCGCTCTTTGCCGACCGCGCGGTGCGGTGGGGCGGCTCGCACGTGCAGTACTTCACCATGCCGTGGGATCTGGGACCGCGGAAGGCGAAGGAGTATCTCTTCACGGGTGACTACATCGATGCCCGGACGGCGCTCGAGCTGGGCCTGGTGAATCGCGTGGTGGAGCGCGACGCGCTGGCCGAGGCGACGCTGGAGCTGGCGCAGCGCATCGCGCTCCAGGATCCTTACGCGCTCAAGCTCGCCAAGGCGTCCGTGAACGAAACGATGGACATCCAGGGTCACCGGCAAGCGATCGAGGCCGCGTTCAAGAACTACATGCTGACGATCCCGCACCGTCAGGCGCTCGGCACGTACGGCGCGGAGGCGCGGGTCAAGGGCGTGAAGGATCGCATCGCCACAAGGGATCAGAAGTTCGGCGACGCCGGCGAGCAGTCCCGCCGCCCGAGCTGACACCAAAGGGGAGAGGACATGGGCTCGCTCGACGGCAGGGTGGCGCTGGTGACGGGGGCGGGACGGCTGCGCGGCATCGGCCGGGCCACCGCGCTGGCGCTCGCAAAGGAGGGTGCGGACGTCGTCGTCACGGGGACGGGGCGCGATCCGTCGAGCTATCCCGACGACGAGAAGAAGATCGGCTGGCGCGACGTCGAGAGCACGGCGGAGCAGATCCGCGCCCTCGGGCGCCGGGCGCTGACGTGGACCGGCGACGTGAGTCAGGGCGAGGCGGCCGGCAATCTGGTCGACCAGATCGTGAAGAACTTCGATCGCCTCGACATCCTGGTGAACAACGCCGCCTACCCGCGCGGCAACGACCGCGTGCCGCTGCCCGAGCTGGACGAGAAGATCTGGCGCCGCGTGCTCGACATCAAGCTCACGGGCGCGTTCCTCCTCTGCAAGCGCATCGTGCCGATCATGGTGAAGCAGAAGTGGGGACGCGTGATCAACCTCTCGTCGATCGCGGGCAAGCGGGGAAGTCCCAACACGGCCGCCTACAACGCGGCGAACTTCGGCATCCAGGGCCTGACGCAGTCGCTGGCCATGGAGGTGGCGCGCCACGGCGTCACGGTGAACGCCGTGTGCCCGGGCACCATTGATACCGCGCGCATGGACGTGCTCGGCCGCGGTGAGGGCTGGCAGAAGCAGCTCGACCGCATCCCCATGGGCCGCGCCGCCTCCGACGAGGAAGTGGCCGGCCTCATCGCGTTTCTCTGCTCGCCCGCGGCCGCCTTCATGACGGGGCAGTCCATCAACATCGACGGCGGCGTGGTGATGTGGTGAGGGAGCGGGCGGGCCGGGCCAGCCTCGCGCTCGCCTTCGCGCTCGTCTCGAGCTGTATGCTTCTCGTCGCTCCGTCCGTTGCCGGAGCCCAGCCGGCGGCCGTGCGCAGGGTCGGCGTCCTTGCCCAGGACTTGCAGCCGGGACTGCTCGAGACGTTCCGGGGCGAACTCCAGCGGCTTGGCTACGTTGAGGGGAAGACCCTCGCCATCGAGGTTCGAAACGCGGCGGGGCGGGAAAGTCGGTTGCCCACGCAAGCCGCGGATCTCGTCCGGCTGAAGGTCGAAGTGATCGTCGCCGTCAATACGCCCGCGGCCCTCGCCGCCAGCAAGGCCACGTCGACGATTCCGATCGTGCTCATGCGCGTCGCGGATCCTGTCGGCCAGGGGCTGGTGGCGAGTCTCGCGCGCCCGGGCGGCAACGTGACGGGCCTCAACTTCATGCCGGACGAGCTCGGCGCCAAGGGCATCGAGCTGCTGCACGAGATGCTTCCGAGCATCACGCGCGTAGCCGCTCTCTACTGGGCCGACAATCCGGGCGCGCTGTTCGTGGTGACCGAAACGGAGCGCCGCAGCACGCAACTGGGCCTCCATTTCCTCCGTCTTCCCGTTCGGGGGCCGGCTGATTTTCCGGGAGCATTCGAGACGGCAAAGCGCGCACGCATGGAGGCGCTGTTCGTGATGGACGATGGAGCGATGACGAAGCGTCGGAAGGAAGTGGTGGAGCTGGCCCTCCGCCACTCGATGGCCGTGGTCTCCATCTACAGGGACTTTGTGGAAGCGGGCGGCTTCATCGCCTACGGGCCGAGCCTGAGCGCCAGCTACCGCCGCGGCGCCGTCTACGTGGACCGTATCCTGAAGGGCATGAAGCCCGCCGACCTCCCGGTCGAGCAGCCCACGAAGTTCGACCTCGCCATCAACATGAGGACGGCCAGAACGCTCGGCTTAACGGTTCCGCCCTCCGTGCTCGTGCGAGCCGACCACATCATCGAGTGATGCCCCCGGCGGATGTTCGTCGCGGGCACCGCGATCCTGCGCACGTTCATTCCACCGTAGGCCCTCACCGGTAGTGGTATTGACGCCGGTCTTGGGCGAGGCCTCGACAACCTCATGGCCGCGCTGGCGCAGAATCGCCACGCTCTTCGAGCCAATCAGACCGGTGCCGCCGATCACGACGATCTTCATGGCGAATTTCCCGGTTCGGAGACTGCAGAGTGGAGCTTGTGGCCCGCGTGCGGCAAGCTGCCGTCAACGCCCGCAGGAGATACTACCTGGCTGCGGTTGACTTTGGTGTTGCGGAGCGCTCCGGGGATGGCTGGCCCCCGATGAACTTGACGGTCTCCTGGCCCTTCAGGACCTCGGGTGTGATCCACCACGTGCCCGTGCACCCGCCGGTCGCGACGCTCTTCGCCGCATCCTTGC
>Ga0335070_10001909_pt1 | contig 24211 bp, 19 predicted proteins | sample Lox_Sample_13_FD_206722 | JGI IMG/M metagenome (GOLD analysis project Ga0335070, IMG submission 206722) | Soil microbial communities from Loxahatchee National Wildlife Refuge, Florida, United States - Lox_Sample_1.3 | ecosystem: Environmental > Terrestrial > Soil > Wetlands | place: USA...
TCGAGCTGCTGAAAAACAACGTCCATCACATTGAGAACAATTTTGAGGGTCGCGATGGTCCCGGACGAGGAGGGAACGCCTTTGGCATTGCCGTCTACGGTACCAACCCCAAGACTCCGATCACTGATTTGGTCATTGACGGCAACGAAGTGCATCACCTCAAAACCGGTTCAAGCGAGTCACTGGTAGTGAACGGAAATGTCACGAACTTCCGCATCACACGTAATGTCGTTCACGACAACAACAACATTGGAATCGATGTCATCGGTTTCGAGCGCACGGCGCCGGACCCGGCTGTTGATCAGGCTCGCGACGGAATCGTCAGCGGAAATTTGGTTTACAACATCACATCCCGCGGCAACCCGGCATACCGCGACGATGAATCGTCCGATGGTATTTACGTGGATGGCGGCACTCGGATCCTGATTGAACAGAACGTCATTCACAATGTGGATTTCGGAATCGAGTTGGCCAGTGAGCATAAAGACCGCGCCACCAGTTACATCACCGCGCGAAATAACCTTATCTATCACTGCCACACCGCCGGTGTTTCCATCGGAGGCTATGCGGCTGAGCGAGGGCGCACCGAGCACTCCACGGTGGTCAACAACACGCTCTACGAAAACGACACTTCGGCAACCGGCTCGGGTGAGTTTCAGATGCAATGGAACATGGCAGACAATGTTTTCGAGAACAACATCGTCTATGCGGGGCCGCGCTGCCTTATAACGCTGAACCGAGCCCAGGTCGATAAGAACCATCCGCCAGCCGCGATGGATTACAACCTCTACTACTGTGCTTCTGGAGCCAAGGGGAGCACATGGGCAGGCGCTCCCGCTACGGTGACCGGATTCGACACGTATGTTTCGTCCACAGGGAATGACCGTCATTCGCGCTTTCTGGATCCGCATTTTGTTGATACCGCTGCGGAGGACTTTCACCTGCAATCCGATTCTCCCGCGATCGCTGCGGGGACGCTCGACGGAGGGTCTGTCGGAGAGCATGATCTTGACGGGTCTCCGCGGATCAAATCCGGCAGTATAGACATCGGCTGCTACCAAAAACGATAGGAGTAGTCCATCTTGAAAATGGATTTGAATCGCCGAGAATTTCTGAAGATTTCCGCCGGGGCTGGCGCGACCCTGGCCATGCCACCGTCAGGCCTTGCTGCTGTCTCCTCCAGAATGATCGGCATTCAGGTGGGGGCGGTTTCCTTTGTGGATGAAGGCACCGAGAAAGTCCTCGATGTGCTGCAGGAACGTGCCGGCGTGAATACACTGTTTCTCGCGGTCTTCACCTACGGCCGCGGCATTGCCGGAAGGCAAATTCCTGGCCAACCGCTGCCCGATCACGGCAAGCAGGAGTACGATCTCAATTTTCACGGCGGAAATTTCGCCACTCCTCATCCCCAGTACTACAAAAATACTGTTCTCAAAGACACGCGCGCGCCCGACCACGGAGACCTGGATATTCTGGCCGAAGTTCTTCCCGCGGCTAAGAAGCGCGGCATGAAGGTCATCTGCTGGCTCGAGGACGTATTCCGCAACGATCTGCCTAACATCGATAAACTGCAGGAGCGGGATCTGTATGGGCGGAACGCTGACACGCTGTGCGTCAACAATCCCGACTACCGGAATTTCCTGACTGGACTGGTAGAGGACTACGCCCGTTCCTACGACATCGACGGAATCATGTGGGGATCGGAACGCCAAGGCGCTCTTTGCGACAGTCTGGGAGCGACGCACGACACGCCTCCGGTCGATCCGGGCGAAGTAACTTGCTTCTGCCAGTTTTGTCAGAGCAAAGGGAAAGAGCGCGGCATTAGCGTGGAGCGGGCCCGCAAGGGTTTTCTGGAATTGGAGAAATTCGTTCGCGCCTCACGCAGCGGTAGGCGTCCAGTGGACGGTTACTATGTCCAATTCTGGCGGCTGCTGTTGCGCTATCCCGAACTGGCCGCATGGGAAATGCTCTGGACCGACAGCCTGCGCGAGACCTACGCCGCAATTTACAAAACGGTGAAGACAGCGAAGCCGGGAGTGCCCGTCGGTTGGCACATCTGGCACAACAATTCTTTTAATCCTATTTACCGCGCCGAGCAGGATCTTCATGAGGTCTCGAACTACTCCGATTTCATAAAGGTCGTGATGTACAACAACTGCGGCGGCGAGCGGATGGCGTTGTATGCAGACAATGCCGGATCGACACTGTATGCCGATCTCTCAAAACAGGGCCTGCTCGACTTCAATTACGCCGTGATGGGGTTGAAAGAGGGCAGTTACGATCAGATTCCTCACACCGGACTTTCGGCGGACTACGTCTTCCGCGAGACGAAACGCGCGCTGGAAGGCGTTGCCGGCACCAACACTTTGATCTGGCCCGGCATTGATATCGATATTCCCACCGAGCCCGGAAACAGTAAGTGCACCCCGCAAAGCGTGAAACATGCAGTCCATGCCGCTCTCCGTGCCGGCGCACCGGGCGTGATTCTGTCTCGCAAATATTCTGAGATGCGGCTCGCCAACCTCAGTGGCGCTGGCGATGCCATTCGCGAGTTGAAATCGTAAGGTGAACGCTGCTTCGCGTCCGACTCTATGATCAAGGAACACAAGCTGGGCGACATCATCGCGAACTCCGTTACGCATGGCGTCGGGGCGGCGCTCGCTCTTACGGGAGCGATTGTACTGGTAGTCACTACGGCGGGTGGAACGGCTTGGCAGATCGCCAGTTGCCTGGTCTTTGGCTTCACGCTGGTGCTGGTCTATATCTGCTCGACTCTGTACCACTCGCTGGTTCGCACCCGCGCGCGTCACGTTCTGCAAATCATTGATCATTCTGCGATCTATCTTCTGATCGCTGGAACCTATACTCCCTTTGCCCTGGTGGCGCTGCGCGGGCGGTTGGGATGGCTTCTGTTCGCCATTGTGTGGACCCTCGCCATCCTGGGAATTGTGTTCAAGAGTTTCGCAACAGGACGTTTCGCCGTCGCGTCGGTCGTTTTGTACGTGGGAATGGGTTGGCTGGGCGTGTTCGTGTTGCATCCGCTGCTGCACGCGCTCTCGTGGCACGGCATATTCTGGCTTGTGCTGGGTGGCCTGCTCTATACGGCGGGCATAGTCTTCTTTGCTTTCGACCGCCTGTCATACTTCCACGCGCTATGGCATGTCTTTGTGCTGGGTGGGAGTACGTGTCACTACTTCGCCGTGCTTTTTTATATTGCCCAGCCACGCACCTGACGCCCAAAACACCCACAAAAAAGTTCGCAGCGAAGATGCAGATTGGAGCCGGGTGGGATATAAAGGTCCGCCCGGCTTGTTTCGAGAGCCGGGCGGAGATTAGCCATCCGATTTACTGTGAGCAGGTTTGACTGAATGCGGTCAGCACGTTGTTGGCGGCTGCCAGCGTGCAGTAGAAGTTTGCGCCGGTAGAATCGGTTGCATTGTAAAGCTGCGAAGCCGACTGATTCGTGTTTCCGACCAAATTGAAGTTTGAGTCGAAGGTCAGGGTGTCCTGGTGCTGCCCTGCGTTCGTCAGCAGGCCGATGAAAGTCAGGATTCCATTCTGCTTCGTGAGTTTCTGCTCGTCGTATGTTTGCCAGGCTTTTGTGGTCTGGTTGATGTTTCCGTTGCTCTGAACTGCCTGGGTAATGTCAACGATCAGCGGGAATTGGAAGTTGTGGGTGTAGACCGTCGTCGGTTGCCCCGACGTGGCAACGGTTGTCGTGGAATTGACGCTGCCGTTCTGCGTGATGTTCTGGGTGAAGACGGTATTCGTGATGTTGAAGACCTGGCTGTTCACGAAGTGCACGCCTTGTGAAATTGTGGTGGTCACCTTCCCGTGAGAAGTGTTGACGTATCCGCTCAACACAAAGTTGCGGTTGGATGCAACCTTCACGCTTCCCGTAATCGTGTTTCCCACTTTCAAGTTCTCAGTCACTACGGGGCTTGGGGCGGCGGTCAGTGTGTTCTTGGTGATAGCTCCCGACACGCTGGAGGAGCCTGCATCCTGATACACGAGGAGGGATGCGGTGGCGGAGAAATAATTGTTGGCATTGAACACACTCAAAGAAACGGTGTGCGGTTGGCCGTTGCTGAGCGTGGCGGCGAAGGGCGTGAGATCTACGCGGTATGGCCTGAAATTCAGAGTTTGCACTCCCGGAATCGGGAACCAAAGCCAGGGGTCGATGCCGCCGGTAAAGATCCACGGGAAGACGGGCGCGACGCCCGCGGGTGTGCCATCAATCGTGACCTCGGTTTCACGGAAGCCAGTATTGCCGCAGCTGAATAGTTCGCTGGAGACGTCATTTGGAACGCACGTGTACCAGAATTCGTCCTGATTTTGGCTCTGCGCGTAGACATCGAGGTAGGCGTTTTGGATATTCGTCGGTAGCGTGAACGTTCCCGCGAGTGTGCTTGAGGTGGAAGTGAGTCCGACGGTGCCGCCTGTGGAGCCGGCGGAGAGCGCGTAAACCTGGTTCGCTGTGACAGGCGCGGTTTGGTTCGTGGCCAGTGGATAAAACTCGAGCGTCGAACTCGCGAAGATAATCCCTGTATAGGTGCTGTTCACCAGATTGCCGATATCAGCAGTGCCCTGCTGGGCGGTCATGAAGATCGGCGTGTAATCGGTGAGATCGCTTTCCACATGCCACGAAGGCCCGAAATTGGAAGAGGGTTCGGCGGTTGTGCCGAAATAGATGTTGGTGGGGCCGAGCCAGAAATTGGCGGTGCGATCGAACTGGACACCGGCGGTGACGTTAATGTCTGCGGTGAAGACAATTTTGGCCCAAGGTCCCGGGCAATCCGAGGGCGGCGTGAAGTTGAACGAGACGGGATCGAAGTTGTCGAACTCAGCGTTGTTCAGAAGTTGGACAACACACGGCGTCGTCGCAGGGCGCGGAATGTTGGGGTCGGCGGTCACCGTATTTGGTGATCCGATGACATAGGGTCCGGAGGCAAAAGCTGCGGGGACAAGGATCGCTGCGACGAGAAAAGGAACCAAGGTTCGAAGATGGGTAAAGGACTGGCGTGCGCTGGCGGGGACTGCACAAAACATGCAAAGACCTCCTGGTCATGGAGTGGAAAACCGCGCCGATCAAGGGTTTAGTCACTAAGAGAGTTCACTTTGCGCGGGACAGAAGTGTTGCAGCTTAATAAGTAGTCTGTCAAGCCACCGGACGTTCTTCTCAGAGAGCTTTGGCTTCAGGAGAATGCTGTACGTTCGAGAATGCAGCCAAGGCGGCCTGACCCAAACTTATGCCACCATCGTTTGTGGGCACGGCATGATTCGTCCAGATGGAGAGTGACTCGTTCTTCATCGTGGATTGAAAATCTTCGAGCAGCAGTTCGTTCTGGAAGACTCCACCGGACAGAACTACGGTATCGAGATTGTGAGTGCGGCAAACTGACACGACCGCGTCGCGCAGTCCCCGGCTTATCCCGCGCTGAAAGGCTCGGGCGATCTCGGCGACATTTCGTTCATGGATGCGGTCTTCGATGATCCCGCGCAGCAACGGGCGGAAATCCAGTTCATTTTCGACAAAAGGGAAGCCGTAGCTGTCGCCATTGGATGCGGTGAGCGCCAGTTGTTCCAACCAGATTGCAGCTTGTCCTTCGTACGTGATCGGTCGAATGAATCCCAGTAGGGCCGCTGCTGTGTCGAACAAGCGTCCCACCGACGTGGTGGGAAATGTGCGAACGTGCTTGTGAACGAGTTCGAGCGAGGTCTGATAGCGATTGCCGAAATGAAATGGCGGGTCGGTGAGAAGCGGAGTTTCGATCTGCGCTAGGAAGCCTGCGGCCGCTTGAATTGGATTTTGCGCTGCGGCATCTCCACCTGGGAGAGCGGCGGAGCGTACATGCGCGACCCGCTCGAAACCTTGCGCTACGCTGCCAACAAAGATTTCGCCACCCCAGATGCTGCCATCATCGCCATATCCGGTGCCATCGAAACTGACGCCGACAACCCGTTTGTTCCATTCCCCGTGTTCAGCGAGGACCGAAGCTACATGGGCGCGATGATGTTGGATGGAGAGAGTCTGGCTCGCGGGCAGTTCGAGCGCATGAACCGTAGACGCGTATTGCGGATGAGCGTCGTGAGCGACCAGCACGTCGTTCCAGGAAACCTCGTACATGGCAATCAGATCTTGGATCGTCTCGCGGAAGGCCCGGAGGGCGTCGTAGTGGGAAAGGTCTCCGATATGCTGGCTGACGAATGCCTGGCCATCAACGACGAGCGCGATCGTGTTCTTGAGGTCGGGCCCCACGGCGAGGATGGGCCGATTCGCGGGTAGCGTAGCGACCGCACCGGGAGCGTATCCGCGAGAACGGCGAAGGATCGCCGGTCCAAACGCTCCGTGGCGAACGACCGAGTCATCGACGCGGCGAGCGATGGGCCGTTCGCCGATCAAGAAAGCATCCGCAATTCCCGAAAGGCTCGAAAGCGCTGGCTCGTCTTCATAAGCGATAGGCTCGCTGGAACGGTTAGCGCTCGTCATGACGAGCACATCGGGCGCTCCAGTGGCGAAGAGCAGGTGATGAAGCGGAGTGTAGGGAAGCATCACGCCAAGTTCGCGGTTGTCTGGGGCGACGCCCGCGAGAGGAAGCTTCGCCGGGGCCAGGACGATGGGCCGTGCTACGGAACGGAGCAGAGCGTCCGCTTCGGGAGAGAGTTCAATCAAATCGCGAGCCACTTCCAAATTCTTCGCCATGACAGCGAAGGGCTTTTCTTTGCGGAATTTTCGTTCGCGCATAGCCGCAATGGCGGCTGCATTTCGGGCGTCGCACGCCAAGTGATATCCGCCCAGGCCCTTCACGGCGAGAATGTTGCCATCGCGCAGAAGGTTGGCAGCTAGCTCGATCGCCGCATGTGCGGTTGCAGCCTTTTCCCCATCACGCTGCAACAGAAAATTCGGGCCGCACTTTGGACAGGCCACCGGCTGCGCGTGAAATCGCCGGTTCGCAGGATCGTGGTATTCGCGGTCGCAATACTCATCCAGGGGCCAGGCGTGCATGGTTGTATTGCAGCGATCGTAGGGAAGCCTGAGCACCACCGAATAGCGCGGGCCGCAGTTCGTGCAGTTGATGTAGGGATACAGGTAACGCCGATCCGACGGAGCAAACAGTTCCTGGAGACAGTCGTCACAGATCGTCAGATCGGGGGAGATGCGAACCGTGGGGTGCCCCCGACGTTCACTGGCACGGATGACAAAATCCGGGAATCCTTTGAGCTCGGTCTGGTTGATCTCGATCTGTGAAATCTTCGCGGCGGGCGGCGCCTGCAACTTCAGAGCTCGCGAAAAATCATCAAGACTTGCTCCGTCGCCCTCAACGTGAATCTCGACTCCTTCTTCGCCGTTGAGCACCCAGCCGTTGAGCGCTTTCTGGCGGGCGAGCCGATATACAAATGGACGAAAGCCGACACCCTGCACTACGCCGCGTACGCGAATGAAAAGGGCTCTGGCCATCGATCTCCGATTTAATCACGCCGGAGTACCCGCCGTCACAAGAGCGGGCAAGGTTTAAGGCCGGCGATTGCGGTAAAGAGTGGGATCGACCTGCATGGCCATCGCGTTTATGTCGAGCTCGAGTTCCAAGAAATCGCGGACTTCGGCAGCACCAGCTTTGGGATCGGATAGCAGCTTTCTGTATCCCACGCGGCAGAGAGGCACGTCGTCGCGCTTCTCCAACCAGGCGACGACTTCTTTCATGTGGTCGCGAAACGCTTCCTTCAGGTCCGCGGCATCGACAGGTTGAACGGCCCCGCGGCGCTTCAGCATTTCGTCTTGCGATGCGAGCACCTCAGCGAGAGGACGCTCCATGAAAATCAATTTATACTTCCGGCCTTTGGGAATCGAAAGGAGCAACTGAGTGATAACCTTCACAGCTTTCCCCTCAGCTTGATCGATCAGTCCGGGTATCTTTGGCAGTTGCTTGATCGGTTCCCACTCGCAGTAACCCCGTGGATTGTCGATGTCGGGTGGGCGCTCGTGGTCGGTGAGTAGCGGCAAGCCGCCGGCGGCGAGCATCTGCATCATCAGAGAGGTGCCGGAGCGCGGCAGGCCAGAGACGATCGTGATCACGATTCGATAGTACCTTAGGCTGGCTCGGGCGATGGGGCGGCCGGTGGCGCCGTAACGGTCCAGGGTTTGCCATCAAGATGTCCCGGCAATGGCAATCCGAACATTTTCAGAATGGTCGGCGCTACATCGACGATGCCCGGTTTTTCCTCAGCAATTTTGTGGGTGCAAAACAGCACGCCCGGGACTAGACGCGGATCGATGCAGTGGTCCCCGCTCCATGCTTTCAGGTTGTCTTCGAAGATCTGGCTGGTGACTTTGCCCATCACGGAGTCCCAAGAGGCGCGGAAGCCATCTCCATAGCCGACGATCAGGTCGGGTGCGTTTTCGACGTATGGGCCAGCGTAAACGGCATCACAATCGAATACCCCGGTGATTCCAACCCGGCCCGAGGCTGGATCGGAAAGACCGTTCAACTTTGCGCGAAGCTCGTCTTTTAAGGCCTCGGCAGCGCCCGCTTCCACAATTCCTTCCCGCTCACGTCCTTTTAAGTTGAGGTAAAGGCCATTGAGTCCCATGGTGTAAGCGCGAGTGCGCGACCAATCGACGTCATCAAACCAGTCGCCGCTCTCGGTTTTGCCTTCTTTGAGAGCGAGGTATCCGTTCTGATGCAGCCAGGCATTGAGGTTGACGCAGCGCGCGAAGGACTTGAATCCATGATCCGAGACGACCATGAGAAGGGTCTTGTCGTCGATCTGCTTCATGACGCGACCGACGAGGTCGTCCATGCGCGAGTAAAGCTCGGGGATGACGCTGGGGCGCTGGTCGGCGGGTACGTCGCGGGCCGCGGGATGATCCTTTTCCAGATAGCGCCAGAACATGTGCTGCACGCGGTCGGTGGTGTCGAAGACACAGGCGCACAACCCCTGCTGTGTTTTTTCAAGCGCGTCGAAAAGCATGCGCTCGCGATCGTCATGATTGGCATAACACTGCGCGAGGAACGCGTCATCATCAAGAACGTGCTCGTTCAGCGCCCACGTATCCTCCGCCAAGCCTAATGTGGCGTACGGACCGAAAAGTTTGGCAAGGTAAATCGAATACGTGACCGGGTGAGAGATGGGAAGATCGGGTCTACCGGGATCGATATTGACGGGCGTGACGTATACCTCAATCTCGGGCGAAACTTCCTTCAAGTAGAAGCGGCAGATGCCGTGGGCGCTAAATCCGACGCCAGCTTTGAACTTGACTGAGATCCATTCCGAGTATTCGCCGACTCTTAGCGCGAAGCTTTCTGAGTCGACGGTAAATCGGGCTTGTTGCTTTGCGGCATCGGGCTCGACTTGAAACTGCACTCGTAGTTCTTGTCCAGAGCCACCACCCAGCGGATCCTCGGGGCCCGGGACGTAGGAATGGAACTTCGCCCCCGAGCGTTCCATGGCAACGCGCACGCCGCCCTCACGAAACTTTTCGCCGGTTGCTCGGGTGGTGCAAAGACAAAACGTACCCTGACTGCCTTTCAAGTCGGGTACACACATGCCGGACAGCAGAACACCGGGAAACTTTTCGGGTGGGAAAGTAACCGGGACGCGAATTACGCTGCAGAAAATCCCCGCCTCGCCCAGCCAATGCCAGAAGGGGATACCGCGGCGCATGCCTCTGATCCTCGCTCCGCCCAGAGGGATGGTGTATTTGCCAATCTTGATCGAACGTTTCGGCCCCTTGATTTCTGCAGACGAGAGATACGGAAGATAGTTGGCGGTGTCGCGAGCGAGAAAATCGTAAATATTGTGCTTGCCCGGATTCACGCCAGTCATGAAAGTGGACCATGCCACCGGCGAGATAGGCGGATAAGTTGTTCGGAGTTTCCGAAATGTTCCTTGCTGCTTGAGTTTGGCAAGGTTTGGCAGCTTGCCTTCAGAGATGAATCGCTCTGTGAGTTCCGGATCCATTCCGTCGAAACCGAGAATTACTGCGCGCTTGATCTGTGCCTTGCCGTAAGCCTTACGTTTTTTCACAAGCCGGAAGACTTGCCGAAAGGGCCAGACAAAGAAGGCATAGACGGAATACAAGAAGGCAACGAAGAGAGTCCAAAAGGAAGAGAGGACCGCGAATCCCGCACCCGGACCTGCGTAAGCATGGCTGGTGAGCGGATGCAGCAAGACGATTCCGAGCGCTGCAAGGGACAACATCCATCTGCATCGCGTCCGATTGGATTTACCCAAATTCATATCTCAATTCCGAGAATACACTTGAAAACGAATCCCGCGATCAGCGACAAGACAAAAAACAGCCAGATCCAGTTCCACTCCAATCCGGCAAACGCAATGTCACGCGGCAGATATTGCACCTCGATCGACTCCACCGGGCTGTCGTCGGGCAGTGCCGATTCCGCGGAAAAGAAAACGCGCTCCCAGAATCGACCACGTAGTCGGATCGGCGACAGTCTGGAGAGGCCCGGTCCAACAACCAGATTCTTCGCCCAACTCTGGCCATCGATCTTTACACTCACCACGTAATCTCCGTTCTTGGCGGCGATTACCCTCCAGTCGATTTCGTTTTCCGTGGGCACATGAACTGCGGGTGCATCTGTTGCCACGCCATCAGGAAGTTGGATCTCCGTTTGATCCAGCTTTGCCGAGTCGGTAACCCTTGCCTTAACCAGGAACGGGCGGCCCGCTTCGATCGGATTCAACCCAAGGTAGCGGTCCACCTGCACGATCAAGAAAGTCAGCGGCACGATCACAAACAGGAGTGGTTTGAATGCAAGTTTGAGATAGCGGACGGTCGCCAGCAGAATTCGCCCGTAGGCTCGCAGCACGACTCCAATCTGATCCTGAAATAGGCGCAACTCGAGCAGGTGCGCTTTCAGGTGATCCTTGGCCACGTGGATCGCCTTCTGGTCTGAGGTAGAGGCAAAGACCAGCACCATGAGAAGCCCGATGACGATGGAAATGCCAACCACGATCAACGCTGGGACGTTGATTCCAAGAGAGCCCATAGAGGGAATCGGCGAAGCCTATTCGATGTATCCAAGCCCTTGCAGCCGCTTTTTGATAATCTCCTTCGAAGTCGTACCGCCTTCGCTCGGCGGCAACACCTTGTTTACTTCCTTTTCGAGAGCGTGCAATACGAACTCGTCAACGGAGGAGTACCCGCACGCGTCGGCACACTTCTTAATCTTGTCGAGCAGTTCGCCTTCAATCTTGACTTTGTGGGACCCGAACATCCTTTATCCTCGCTCGATAGAATTACTGATTGCTGTGCATCGGCCGCAAAACGGGTTGCCCAATCATACCGTTAGTTTTTGCAATTCCAAACTCCGCGAGGATAGTGGGCGCGATATCGGTGAGCGCAGGGGAACTCGCTGCGATTTTTCTGTTGCTCAGCAGAATGCCTGGCACCAGCGTGTAATCCATGCAGTGGTCGCCGCTCCAGGGATTGCCGTTGTCTTCAAGTTCGTCGGATGGAAACGCTCCGAGGATGGTCTTCCAGCCGGCGCGATAGCCCCGATTGTAGCCCACGAGCATATCCGGTCCGGATGCCGCATATCGGCCTTGGTAGGCCTCGCTGGCGAGGTCGGCGCGGGTAATCACAGGCAGGTCCGCCTTGGGATCTCTGACTGCGATCAGCTTGGCGCGGATTTCTGCAAGCAATCTATCGGCAGTTGCACCCGGTTCTACGATTCCGTTCTTTTCGCGCCCACGGAGATTCAAGTACAGACCATTGAGGCCGAGTCCGTAGGCCCGGGTCTGGCTCCAATCGACATTCGCAAAGGGCTCGCTCGACTCTGCGCTCGCCCCGTCTTTTAACTTGATGTACCCGTTGTTGAGCAGCCATGTATTCAGATTGAAAGATCGATAATAGGGCGCAAACCCGTGATCGGAAAGAACCAAGAGCGTGGTGCGATCGTCAACTCTCGGCAACACTTCGCCAAGGACCTGATCCATCTGCTCATAGAAGTCGGCGATGGCCGAGCCATTCTGAGCTGCGAGCGTCGCATCGTATTCAGGGTGCTTTGGGTCGATCAGCCGCCAAAACATGTGGGAGTTGAGGTCGAGGCTTGAGAAGTAGAAGAAGAAAACGCCGTTTTGAAACTTGGGGAACTCCGCATCAAAGATTCTGCGATGTTCAGCAAGAACGGATCGAGCCTGCTTCAGATATTCGTTGTCGTCGAGCACCCCGTCGGAAAGGGCCTTTGTGTCCTCGGCAATGCCTTGTGTATGAAATTCCCCGGCTTCGTCCGACAGCAGCTGAGAGTAGCTGGATGGCGTTGAGATGGGCAACGCCGGATTGGCAGGATCGATGTTCATTGGCGACACGTACAACTGAAATCGCGGATGCGTCTGCTTCAGATAGAAGCGGCACATACCGTGGACATTTCCGAAAAACGGGATCAGTTGAAATTCGACTGGGATCCAATTGCTCCATTCGCCTTCGCGCAAAATGAATTCGTGGTCCTGTACGGAGATCTTGGCAACCGCCTCCAGTGGATCGATTGAAACTGCAAACGGCTCGGTTGCGGGCGGCGATCCTCTCCGGAACGTATTGTCGGGACCGATCAGTTTCGCCCTCACTCTTGAGTTCTCAACCTGCACCGGGATGATCTGACCGCCCTCGACGGGCCCGGTGGTCGCCATCGGATCATCGGTGTAGTAGGAGAATGTCCCGTAGGTTCCGCGCAGGTCGGGAGTGCCCATACCGGAGAGAGTTTGTCCCTTCGCGGCTACTGGCGGAAAGTTCGAAGGAATGCGAAAAATCGTGTTCGGGACTCCGTGCTGATCGAGAATCTGCCAGAAGGCTTCGCCCTGCCGTAATTGCTCGGCGCTGCCACCTCCGAGCGGAATCGTCCAGCTTCCCAGATGGAGTGCGTGTTTCGGCCCCTCGACACGCGACGCGGAGAAGTAAGGTTCCATCGTTTTGGGATCGCGATGGATGAAATCAAAGATGCCATGACCGCCGGCATTCATCCCGGTAATCAGGTTCGACCATGCGACCGGGCTCTGCGGAGGAATACTAGTGGTGAGTTGACGGAAGTCTCCCAACGCGGCCAGTTTCGCGAAGTTTGGCATCTTGCCTTCGCGCATGAACTGCCGCAAGAGCTGCGGGTCCATACCATCGATGCCGAGAATAATCATGCGGCGATCGAAGTGGCGCTCCGCCCGGGCCGAGCGGCATCCGGGGATCGCTCCGGTAAGCGCGACCAGAAGAGAGAAACCAATGGCCTTCAGAGTTTTTGTCAGAGGCTTGATCCTTGGTCCGCGCCCGGGTTGTGACAGCAGTTTGTAAACGTTGTTAGACTCTTAGCCATGCGGCGGCGTTTGGGCTTGTCCTTCTGTCTTTGCATTTTAACCTTGCTTGGATGTGGGGTCGACTCCTGGGGGGCGAATAAACCCAACATTGTTCTGCTTACCCTGGATTCGGTTCGCTCGGACCGTATAGGCTTTTCCGGGGGGCACGCCGGACTCAGTCCGAACCTGGATCGAATCGCCAAAGATAGCGTTGTATTTCTTCAGGCCTATGCCCAAGCTCCCACGACGACTGCTTCTCATGCCACGATCCTAACGGGAGCTTTTCCCCAGGTTCACCGTGCCAGCGACTTTGGCGTCCCACTGCCTTTGAGCGTTCCGTACCTGCCAGAGGTGCTACATGCGAACGGTTACACAACGGCGGCTTTCGTCGGATCTATTGCACTCGACCCGAAGAATGGGCCGTTCCAGGCCTATGATCGGGCATTTGACGTCTACGACACCGGGTTCCAATTCCTCCAGCCGGGCGAAAACCATCAATCGGTTAGTCGTCACGCAGAGGAAGTCGTCGCGAGAGCTACGAAGTGGCTGGCGGCGACCCAATCGCGGCCTTTCTTTATATGGATCAATCTTCACGATGCCGACGACGCGAAGCCGAGTTCTTATGATCGGTCGATTGCCGTGCTGGATAGCGCGTTTGGGAAGGTCGCAAGTTTTCTGAAAGCACAATCGCTCTATGACGATGCGGTCATTATCGCTGTCTCAGCGCACGGACAGAGCCTCGGAGCGCACGGCGAAGATACGCACGGACTGTTTCTGTACGATGAGACCATTCACGTTCCACTTCTGATGAAATTACCCAGAAATCAGATGGCAGGGAAGCAAGTGAAGAACCGTGCGCCGTTGGTGGATGTGGCTCCGACTTTGCTCGAGGCGGCAGGAATTGCGATTCCTCCCCGCATGGAGGGGCAGTCGCTATTGCGTGTTGCGCAATCGACGTCACAGGCAGATCAGCCCTCTTATGCCCGCAGCGATTTTCCGCAGCAATCTTTTCAGACCAGCGCCGTCGCGTCGTGGAGGGCCGGGAAATGGCTCTACATCCGAGCTCCCAAGCCGGAGTTGTACGACCTGAACGCCGATCCCGGAGCCACTCGCAATCTCGCTGAAAGCTCGAAAGCTACGTTGGATACTTTGGCCTCGCAGGTTCAGTCTTTCGAAGAACGGCTGGGAAGCGAGCCGGGGAAGGGGAGCGGCACATCACTTACCTCGAGCGAGATGCAGAAACTCGCGTCTTTGGGATACGTCGGTTTGCAGAAATCGGCCTCCACGGTCGATGCGAGCACAAATGGCGTCGATCCCAAAAACGTCGTGGCTGTCGCAAACACGACGATTGCAGCTGTCAGGGAAATAGATAATGGCAAGCCCGAGGTTGCGATCGCGTCGTTGAAGACTGTCTCCGCAGAGAAAACTGATTTCTATCTTGCGCAATATGCGATGGGCATCGCACTCTATCTGCAAAAGCATTACTCCGAAGCGATTCCATATCTTCATAAGGCGATCGAACTGCAAGCGGACTCGCCTTGGGCTCACTATACAATGGGTGTCTGCCTCAGCAAGACTGGAGACTTCAAAGGCGCTGCGGTACATCTGGAAATTGCTTCGCGACGCCTACCGGGATTCGCCGCATCCCATTCTGCTCTCGCCAATGTTGAGTTACAGTTGAAGGGCCAACCTCACGCTTCCAAGGAATCGAATAAGAATGAATAACGCTGTCCGTAAAGTTCGGATCATCGACTCGCACACGGGGGGAGAGCCCACGCGTGTTGTTGTCAGCGGTGGACCCGACCTGGGCCACGGTTCGCTCTCCGACCGGCTACAGCGGTTTCGCAGTGAACACGACAGGTTTCGCTCTGCCGTGGTGAACGAGCCACGCGGCTCCGACGTCATCGTGGGCGCGCTCTTGTGTGAGCCGGTCGACCCGACGTGCGCTGCAGGCGTAATTTTCTTCAACAATGTCGGCTCTTTGGGGATGTGTGGCCACGGGACCATTGGACTGGTCGCTACACTTGCTTACATGAATCGCATTCAGGCCGGAGAGCACCGGATTGAGACCCCGGTTGGTACCGTCAGCGCCGTCCTCCATGAAGACGGTCAGGTGACCGTCAACAACGTGGAGAGTTACCGTCTCGCCGCCGACGTCTCAGTCGAGGTTCCCGGACACGGCGTTGTCCGCGGCGACGTTGCTTGGGGGGGGAATTGGTTTTTCCTGGTGCGAGAGCACCGGCTCCCGTTGTCGTTAAGCAATCTTGAACAGCTGACAGAATTCACTTGGTCGACCCGGCTGGCTCTGCGCCAACAGGGAATCGCTGGGGCAAACCACCAGGAGATCGATCATGTCGAGTTATTCACGCCATCATCGATCCCAGGTATCGACAGCAAGAATTTCGTTCTTTGTCCGGGGAAAGCCTACGACCGCTCGCCTTGCGGTACGGGTACTAGCGCCAAACTTGCTTGTCTTTACGCGGATGGAAAACTTCGAGAAGGTCAAACGTGGAAGCAGGAGAGCGTCGTCGGCAGCATCTTCGAAGGAAGAGTGTCCGTAAGAGACGGGAAGATCTACCCCAGCATCAAGGGATCGGCCTTCGTGAATGCAGAGGCAGACCTGATCCTCGATCCGCGCGATCCGTTTTGTATGGGAATTCCTGCGAGTTAACGCGGAATTCTCTACGAGCTTCGATCCACCGCATCCGGCGCCCACGACTGCAGCTTCACCAGCCAGTTGGCCGGCTCCGGCAAGATAGCAAACTTCGGCAGATCGCCGCGCACCATGGCCACTTCGTCGCAGCAATGGTAGCGAGGACACGCGTGACAATCTTTGTAGATTTTGTCCGGGATGTCCTCGCGCTGTGCCACCGAGAATCCCTGCGCCGCAAAGAAGTCCGGCTTGCGGGTGAACAGGCAGATGCAGTCGACCCTGTGCCGTCTCGCTTCCGCAAGCAATGCCTTGACTAGGCGGCCGCCGCCTCCGCGGCCCTGCGCCCACGAAGCGACGGTGATCGACCGAATCTCCGCCAAGTGCGTTCCGTAGAGGTGAAGCGCGCCGCACCCTATGATGCGGTCTTCGTCCTCGAGGACGACAAAATCGCGGACGTTCTCGCAAATTTCCGCCAATGTTCGAGGTAGGAGTGTGCCGTCACCCGAATAGGAACAAATCAAATCGTGGATCTGCTGTGCGTCCGGCAAGATGGCTTTACGCGTGTGCATGGACCTCCTCGCGAAGAGAAGAAATTTTCTTTCGTGTGGTTTGGATCGCCTGCCGCACGCGGGACGGTGCGGTTCCTCCCGGAACATCGTGGATGGCTAACACAGACGACAGTTTCAGCGCTTCGTGAAAATCTGCACTAAAGGCAGGACTAAAGGACTGTAGGTCTGGCAGGGATAGATCCGCCAGTTCACAGTTCTTTTCCAGGCAGAGTTGCACGGCCTTGCCGATGCGCTCGTGCGCGAGCCGCGACGGAACGCCGCGATTCACTAGATATTGCGCTCCGGCCCATGCGTTCATAAATCCGGTCTGCGTGGCGTTGAGCATGACATCGCGGTTGAACTCGACGGCCTTCATCCACCCGGCCACCAGTGGGAGCATCCGCAGCATCGTGTCGCAGGCGTCAAAAAGCGGCGCCTGCGTCTCTTGCAGGTCTTTGTTGTAAGCCAGTGGCAAACCTTTCAGCGCGAGCGTGAGTGCCGTGGCATCTCCCACGATTCGGCCGCTCTTTCCACGAACGAGCTCCAGCAAATCAGGATTCTTCTTCTGGGGCATCGCGCTACTGCCGGTTGAGTAGGCTTCTGGAAGAAGAATGAAGTCATACTCGAGCGACGAGAAGAGAATCATCTCTTCCGCCCAGCGGCTCAGATGCATCGCCAGCAAAGAAAGCACATTAACGAATTCGATGGCGAAGTCGCGATCACTGGTCGCATCCATGCTGTTGGCGGTGGGACCATCGAAGCCCAGCTTCTCCGCCATGAGAGAACGATCGAGGGCAAGGGTTGCACCGGCGACGGCTCCGGACCCGAGCGGACTGACGTTCAACCGTTTGCGACAGTCGGCCAGTCGATCCGCATCGCGCAACAACATCTCCACATAAGCCAACAACCAATGCGCCACCAGAACCGGCTCGGCTTTCTGCAGATGGGTATAAGCCGGCATGGCTGCATCACCTGCCTGCTCTGCCCGGTCGACAATCGTCATGCACAAATCGGCCAGTTCCTGCCGCAACTGATCGATTCCTGTCCGTACGTACAAACGCAGGTCGGTTGCGATTTGTTCGTTGCGGCTGCGACCTGTGTGCAGCTTGTAGCCGAGATCGCCGATCAGTGCGACGAGCTGCTTCTCGACGAAGTGATGCACATCCTCCGCTTCGTCATCTTCGAGGAATGCCGCAGAGGCGATCGCCTTCTGCCCGATCTGATCCAGGCCTTGCAGGACGCTAATAAGTTCCTCGGACGAGAGTATCCCAGCGTTTTTCAGCGCATGCGCGTGCGCCCCGCTGGCCGCGAGTTCGTATTGCAGCAGCCGCCGGTCGAAACCGAACGATCGCTGCCACCGCTCGAATTCCGGATCCAGTGGCTGCCGGAATCGTCCCGACCACATCTTCATCGAGCCACCTCGACCCGAGCGCGTGCCCGAGACCGCGAGGGTAGACCGAGGATCTTGATAAAACCCTCGGCATCTTTCTGGTCGTAGCTATCACCCATGGTGAATGACGACAGATCGGTCCGATATAGCGAGTATTCCGACTGGCGGCTGACGACCGAGACGTTGCCTTTGTAGAGTGAGAGCGTGACCTCGCCGGTCATTTCCTTCTGTGTGCTCTCCACGAATGCGTCGAGGGCCTCGCGCAGCGGAGTGAACCACAGTCCGAAGTAGACGAGTTCCGCGTACTTCAGTCCGACATGCTGCTTGTAGTGGGCGACATCGCGCTCCAGACACAACGCTTCGAGTTCGCGATGAGCCGCGATGAGCAGAGTGCCACCCGGTGTTTCATAGCAGCCTCGCGACTTGATCCCGACAAAGCGGTTCTCGACGAGGTCAATGCGACCGATTGCATTTCGAGCGCCGATTTCATTCAGCAATTCGACGAGCGACACGGGATCCAATTCCATGCCGTTCACGGAGACCGGCACTCCCTTTTCGAAGCCGATAGTGACCTGTTCTTCTTTGTCGGGCGCTTCCTGTGGGGAGCGCGTGATCTGCCAGGTGGTCGGAAGCGGCGCATTGCCGGCATCTTCCAACTCGCCGCCCTCGTGACTGATGTGCCACAAATTGCGATCGCGGCTATGGATCTTCTCGCGACTCGCCGCCACTGGAATTCCATGTGCTTCGGCGTAATCGAGACAGTCCTCGCGCGATTTCAGCGTCCACTCACGCCAGGGCGCGATGATCTTCAGTTCCGGCGCCAGCGCCTGATAGGTCAGCTCAAAGCGCACCTGATCGTTGCCTTTACCCGTGCACCCATGGGCCACCGCTGTGGCGCCTTCGCGCAGCGCCACTTCCACCTGATGTTTGGCGATGACCGGGCGAGCGAGTGAAGTCCCGAGCAGATATTTGTGCTCATAGACCGCGCCAGCCTTCAGGGCGGGGAAGACATAGCCAGTCAGGAATTCTTCCCGCAGGTCCTCGACAATGACTTTGCTCGCGCCAGTCTTGTACGCCTTGTCGACAACGGCTTCAATGTCGTCACCCTGGCCAACGTCTCCGACCATGGCAATTACTTCGTAGGAATAGTTCTCTTTCAACCATGGAATGATGATTGACGTGTCGAGCCCACCGGAATACGCAAGTACGACTTTTTCAAGCATGAGCGCTCCTAACGGGCAGGCGCACCGCGCCGCCCAGCAAAAGATAAAGAATGGCTTTCTGAACGTGCAGGCGATTCTCCGCCTGCTCGAAGATGACCGAGTTTTCCGAGTCCATCACTTCGTTCGTGACTTCCTCGCCGCGATGCGCGGGCAGGCAGTGCATGAAAGCTGCGCCAGGCGCGGCTTCTGCCATGAGCGTGGAATTGACTTGGTAGGGCGGGAAAATCCTCGCCCGATTCGAGGCTTCCTCTTCCTGCCCCATGCTGGCCCAGGCGTCGGTATAAACAGCGTCGACGCCTGAGACGGCAGCATGCGGGTCCGTGAGGAGTTCAATTCGGCCGCCGGTCTGCTTCGCAATCTTTTTTGCATCGGCTACGATGCGTGCATTCGGTTCATAGCCCTTGGGCGTGGCCACCCGAATGGAGGAGCCGAGGCACGCGCTCGTCAGCATGAGCGAATGCGCCATGTTGTTGCCATCGCCCACGTAAGCGAGTGTGATCTTCTGTAAATCTCCAAAGCGCTCCTGCAATGTGAGATAGTCCGCCAGCGCCTGGCAAGGATGCTCCAGGTCGCTCAGAGCGTTGATGACCGGTACCGTCGCATACTTCGCCATGCCCTCGATGGTTTCTTGCGCGAAGGTGCGGAGGACGATCACATCGACCCATCGTTCGAGGTTGTGCGCAATGTCGCTCAATGACTCCCGCGCGTCGATTCGGCTATGCGTCTGATCGACGAACATCGCGGTTCCACCGAGACTGGTCATCCCAGCCTCGAACGTCAGACGTGTGCGCAAGGACGGTTTCTCGAAAAACATCACCATCTGTTTGCCTGCGAGTGCGCGCTGAAACACCGACGGCCGCGACTTCATCAGTTCGGCAAGGTGCAATACGGCTTCCACGCCCTGTGGTCCGAGGTCGCGCGTAGAAATCAAGTCCGGGCACCAGAAGATGCCGGGGAATGTATCCGGTACAACTGGCAGTTTGTTTTGCAATGAAGGCTGCAACGTCAATTCCTCTTTCTTGTCCTTAAATTCCTTGGCTCGACCGGTTCCTGTCTGACTCATGCGCAGGTCACCTCGGTTCCGCATTCGAGCTTGGTCAAATAAAACTGCGGCAGAGCCTCGGCTTCCGTAGCCGGCAGGATTCTCACGCGGCCCACTCCTTCTTTCAGCGCTTGTTTGCAGGCGGCCAGCTTGGGTAACATGCCGCCGCTGATGATTGATTCGGCTGCCAGGTCCTCGGCTTGCTTCGTGCTCAGCCACGGGATCACAGTGCCCTCGGCATTCTTTACCCCAGGCACATCGGTCAGGAAGATCAGCGCATTGGCATGGCAGGCGGCCGCGCACGCAGCGGCCATCTCATCCGCATTGACGTTGTAGTATTCGCCGTCAGCCCCGAGTGCCAGCGAGGCCAGCACAGGAATGCCGCCCTGCTGCCAAAGAGCCTCGATCCAACAAGGCTCCGCGTAGCAAATCTCCCCGGCGAATCCAAGATCGTTGCCGCGAACGAATTTCTTGCGCGCCCGGAAGGTCATGCCGTCGCCCCCGCAGAAGCCGACTGCAGGCATTCCTGCCGCCTGGATCGCCGCCACCAATTTCTTGTTGACGATGCCACCCAGTACCATCAGGGCAACGTCGCGAGTCTCGGCGTCGGTCACCCGCAGTCCGCCGACGAACTCGCTCTTCTTTCCCAATTGCTTCAGCACCCGTGTGAGTGCGCTGCCGCCGCCATGAACTACGGCAACGCGGTGGCCGTCTTGCGCGAGTTCCGCAATCGCCCTGGCACACTTGCGGAGCGTAGAAGCGTCTTCCAGCGCCGCGCCCCCGATTTTGACTACGATCGTCATTGCAACCCCTCGTCTTCGGCCCACCCGTACATCAGGTTCATGTTCTGCACCGCCTGCCCGGCTGCGCCCTTCAGCAGGTTGTCGATGCAAGAGACAACTACCAGTCGGCGGCCGTCGTCAGCCAAGCAAAATCCCAGATCGCAGTAGTTCGAGTGCAGCGAGAACTGCACTTGGGGAAGCTTGGGCGTCTGAAACACACGAACCCAGCGCTTGCCTGCATAAAAGCCGCGGAAGCAGGTATCGATCTCCTGTGCGGTCATCTGATTGCTGAGTTGCACATAGACCGTCGACAAAATGCCGCGAGGAATCGGCAGCAGGTGAGGTGTGAATGTCACATCACCTGAGCTCAGGCCAAGCTGTTCTGCAATTTCGCCCACGTGACGATGATTAAAGACCGAATACGCGGACAGATTGTCGGCCACAGAGACAAAATGCGTCTTGGCCGTGGGCTCTTTTCCTGCGCCTGATACTCCTGATTTCGAATCCGAGATGATTCCGCGAGTCGTGTCGACGATTCCCGCTTTGATCAGCGGAGCGACGGCGAGTATCACCGAAGTGGCATAGCAGCCCGGATTCGCAACCAAGCCAGCGTTTGCGATGCGGTCGCTGTTCAATTCGGGTAGCCCGTAGACGGCCTTTTCCGTAAGCTCGGCAGCTGTCACCGAACTTGCATCCTCGAAGTTGTAGATGGCCCGGTGCTGCTCCTGCTTTAACCGCCATGCCCCGCTCAGGTCAATCACACGCAGGCCCTGCGCTATGGCTTCCGGTACCAGCGAGCGGGAAGCTTCGTGCGGCGTCGCTAAAAGCAGCAGTTCAACGCCTTGCTGCTTCAGAGCGGGCCAGGAAAGCGTCTGCAGCGGATACCCACCGTTGCCGGAGAGAGCAGGGAAGACGTCGGCGAGGTCCGCCGCGCCGTTGTCAGCATTGCGGCGCAGCAGAACGGGCTTTTCCAGTTGCGGATGGTGCGCGAGGATGCGCGTGAGTTCGAGACCGGAATATCCGGTCGCCCCCAGCACCGCGGTTTTCAGTTTCGCGCCCATCTACCCCAACATTTCCTCGATGCGGCCTGCCAGCTTCCTCGCATCATCTTTATCCGGGCAGACAATCAGAATCGTGTCGTCGCCGGCAATCGTTCCCACGACTTCGTTCCAGTCGGTTTCGTCGAGCGCCGCGGCGACCGGCTGGGCGCTGCCTACAATAGTCTTGATGACCAACAGGTTTTGCGCGGAGCGGATATCGAGTACAAATTCGCGAACCAGCCGCGAAACCGGCGGCAGAGCCAGCCCGGACGCGCCTTCTCCCTGGGGGAGCGCGTAGCCGTGATGGGTCTTGCTCAGATTCAGGTCGCGAATGTCACGCGAGAGAGTCGCCTGACCTACCTTGAAACCGCGCTTGCGGAGGACCCGCTGAAGATCCTCCTGACTCGCGACGGACCCGTGCTTCAACACTTCCAGGACCGCGCGTTGCCGGAGAGTTTTATTCATGTTGAATAAATATTCATAAAAGTGAATAAATATTTCTATATCTTATAGAGCTGTCCCCGAATGTCAAGGAAAAATCCCCAGCTCGCGTAACTTTCCGGGGGCCGGATGTCGATACAGATTGTCGGGCAGTCCCGTTCGCGGCCATCGGTCCGCGCTTGGTAGACTACTCGGCGGTAAGAATGCCCGGTTGGCGCTTACGGAGAGATGAATGAGCCGAAAGCCTGCGCTTGTAGCGGAGTTGATTGCCGAATTTCTTGGCACGTTTGTACTGATTGTGTTTGGCCTTGGCGTTGTGGCGATGGTGGTTCTTTTTCCGCCGAAGAATCCCGGCGAGACAATTCATGGCGGCTTCACCAACATTACTCTGGCTTGGGGATTGGCCGTCACTATGGGCATTTACATTGCCGGGAAAATCTCAGGGGCTCACCTGAATCCCGCGGTGACTTTGGCTGTCGCGATCTTTCGCGAATTCCCCTGGAGGAAAGTCGCTCCCTATTGCCTTGCTCAGACGGCCGGAGCGTTTGCTGCTGCTGCGCTGGTCTACTGGAACTACCATCCGGCTTTTCGCGCTGTCGATCCAAATCTGGAGAACACCGCCGGTGTTTTCACCACGTTCCCGGCATTTCCCGCATTGCCGCAGGCGGGCTTTCTCGATCAGTTCGTGGGTACAGGATTGCTGCTTCTGATGATCTTTGCCATCACCGATGAGTTCAATACTCCCCCCGGTGCAAACCTTGCTCCCGCAATGATCGGACTAGTCGTCGTCGCTATCGGCATGAGTTTCGGCGGGATGCACGGTTACGCGATCAATCCTGCCCGAGACTTCGGACCGCGCTTGTTTTCCGTAATCGCGGGTTTTCGCAATAACGGACTGACCGACGGCTCTGGCGTGTGGTGGGTGCCTGTCGTTGCGCCTCTGCTTGGCGGCGTCGCAGGGGCGGCGCTGTACGACTTCGCGATCCGGCGCTTCCTCCGTCAACTCGCCGATCATCCTGCGGAGGAGAGACCGTGAAATACATTCTTGCTCTCGATCAAGGCACCACCAGTTCTCGCGCCCTTCTTTTCGACAAAGAGGGCAATGTCTGCTCGGTGGCCCAGCAGGAGTTTGAGCAGATATTTCCCCAGCCCGGATGGGTTGAGCACAATCCAGAAGAGATAGCTTCCTCTCAAATGGCGGTCGCGCAGCAAGCACTCTCCAAATGCAGCGCTCAACCGAAAGATGTCGCCGCCATCGGCGTCACCAACCAGCGCGAGACCACCATTGTCTGGAACCGCGAAACGGGGCAACCGATCTATAACGCGATCGTCTGGCAGGACCGCCGCACTTCCGATTTCTGTGAGCAATTGCGCCGAGACGGACATGCTCCGCTCATTCAACAAAAAACGGGCCTCCTGGTCGACGCTTACTTCTCGGCTACCAAAATCACATGGATTCTCGACAACGTCATGAACGCTCGTTCGTTAGCCGACAGCGGCAAGTTGGCGTTCGGAACCGTGGATAGCTGGTTACTTTGGAAGCTGACAGGTGGCCGACTCCACGCCACGGACGTCAGCAATGCTTCCCGAACGATGCTTTTTAACATTCACACCGGGCAATGGGACGAGGACCTTCTCAAGCTATTTCGGGTTCCGGCATTGCTGATGCCGACAGTTCGCTCGTCCAGTGAGAGGTACGCCGAGGTGAATGCAGTTCCAACCCTCAACGGAATTCCCATCGCGGGGATCGCCGGAGATCAGCAATCCGCGCTCTTCGGACAGCGTTGTACTGC
>Ga0335070_10001910_pt1 | contig 24193 bp, 23 predicted proteins | sample Lox_Sample_13_FD_206722 | JGI IMG/M metagenome (GOLD analysis project Ga0335070, IMG submission 206722) | Soil microbial communities from Loxahatchee National Wildlife Refuge, Florida, United States - Lox_Sample_1.3 | ecosystem: Environmental > Terrestrial > Soil > Wetlands | place: USA...
AATGTGGCGGTGAACAGCAGCATCAGGAACTCTGGCCTGCTTATAACCTGAACCTTGTACCGCCACAAGCATCAACTGAGAGACTTTTTCAACAGACACAGGCGTTAACACTCATAATCCCGCCTGTATCGTTGCCCTACCTTACCCCCGCCTTCTCCATCACCTTCTGGAACGCCTTGAGGAACGTCTGGTTCTGCTCGGGTGTGCCGATAGTGACGCGGATAGCTGTGGGCGCTCCCCACGGGCCCAAGGGACGGATGATTACGCCTTCGTTCTGCAGGCGCTTGGCGACCGCGGCGGCGTCTTCGCCCAGTTCGCAATAGACAAAATTGGCCCAGGTCGGCACCACCGGATAGCCAAGTTCCGTGAGCCTGCGCACCAGCCAGTCGGCCTGCTCGGCGTTATTGACCACCGCCCGCCGCACGTGATCTTCGTCTTCGAGCGCAGCGACGGCGGCGGCCTGGGCCACGCTTGAAACCGAGAACGTGGTGCGCATACGGGCGAAGTAGGACATCAAGTCCACGGGGCCCAGGCCGTATCCCACGCGCACTCCCGCCAGGCCGTGGGCCTTGGAGAAGGTGCGCAGCACGACAACTTTTCGCCCATCGCGCACGTAGTCGAGCGAGCGGGAGTACTGCGCTCCGCGGGCAGTCGCAAACTGCTGAGCGAAGTCGGAGTAGGCCTCGTCCAGGATGACGATGACGTGCTCCGGAACCCTGGCGAGGAAGCGGTCCAGCGCGTCAGGGGTAATGAGGGTTCCAGTGGGATTGTTCGGGTTGGCAATGAACACCAGGCGAGTGTTCTTGTTGATAGCAGACGCGATGGCGTCCAGATCGAAGCTGTGGTCGTGCATCGGGACTTCGATCAGGTTCCCGCCGGCAGCCTTGGCGGCAATCGGATACACGATGAACGACCGCTCGCTGGTGATGGCATTCAAGCCTGGCGAGAGCAAGGTCCGGGCAATAATGCCAAGCAGCGAGGTCGAGCCGGCGGTCACGACCACCTGCTCGGCCTCCACGCCATGGCGCTCGGCCAGTTTCCGGCGCAGCTCACCGACGTCGTTGTCAGGATAGAAATTGCTCTCATTGAGGACGGCCTTCATCACCTGAAGTGCGCGCGGCGAAGGGCCAAAGGGGGTTTCATTGGAGGCCAGTTTGATGCAGTTCACGCGGCTCTCCCGTTGCGCCTGGCGGAGCGACTTGCCGGGCGTGTACCCGCCCAAGGTGCGAATGTGTTCGGGTATCAGCTCGCTGAAGTCGCTCATCGGGGCTGCTTAATGATTATCACGGCGGCGCGGGGGGTGTCACGTGGGGTTGTGATAGTCCGCGGCAAAAAGACTAAACCGCAGAGTGCGCAAAGAAAACCCGCAAAGAACGCAGAGAAACGCGTGGATCAATCAACTTTGCGACCTTTGCGGTTCAAGCTTTTGATCTTCTCCCGCCGATGCCCTGAAGCCGCTTCACCTCTTCCGCCGTCAACCGGCGGTACTCCCCGGGATGCACATCCAGCTCCAGGGTCCCGTAGCGCACGCGCTTGATCTTCTCCACGTGATGCCCGATTTCTTCGAACATGCGGCGAATTTGGCGATTCTTGCCTTCGATCAGAGTCACTTCATACCAGGGATTGTTGGCCTCGCGTATGAGGCGGATTGTCGCCGGTGCTGTCCTGACCCGCTTGCCGCGGTCGGAGCGGATACTGAGCCCTGCCCGCAGGCGCGCCAGGCCCTCCTCGTCGGGTGTGCCGGCGACTTTGACCAGATACGTCTTGGGCACGTGAGAGGCAGCCTTCATCAGGTGATTGGCAAACTCGCCGTCATTGGTGAGCAACAGCAGGCCCTCGCTGGCATAGTCGAGGCGGCCCACGGGATAGACCCGGGCTCCCACGCCGCGCAGCAGGTCCATGACAGTGGGGCGGTGTTTCGGATCGCTGAGCGTCGTCACATAGCCCCTCGGCTTGTTCATCAGCAGGTAGATGTGGCGCTCAGGGCCGTGCAGGAGCTTGCCGTGCACGCGGATGTGGTCGCGCTCGGGATCGGCCTTGCTGCCCAGTTCCGTGACCACCTGGCCGTTCACCGTCACCAGGCCACTGGCGATCAGTTCTTCGGCTTTGCGGCGCGAGGCGATCCCGGCAGCGGCGATGATTTTCTGCAAACGCTCAACGGGCATGCGATGTCAGAGTAACAGAACGAGAAAAGCCTTGACTCCGTACTTTGGTACGGGGATTAGAATCGGGCCATTGTCGTGGATGGCGGGGCCGAGCCTTGCTGGCGGAGGTGAAAGGATGAAGCGTCGGACCATCGGCGAGCTGGCACGAGAAGCAGGGGTGGGGGTCGAAACCATCCGGTTCTACGAGCGGCGAGGCATTCTCAAGCAACCGTCGTCGCCCGCGCAGGGCTGGCGAGAGTACGGCGACGATGCACTGTCGACGCTGCGGTACATCAAGCAAGGACAGCATCTCGGTTTCCGGCTGGCCGAGATGAAGCGGCTGCAGGAGCGGGCGGGTGGGGAGCAGCAGGCGTTCTGCGAGTCGGTGCGGGCGGCCACCCGGGAAAGGATCTGGGCTGTGGAGGAGCAGATCAAACAACTGCGAAGGATGCGCCGCGAGTTGCAGGATTTTCTTGGCCGCTGCAGCGCGAAGAACGCAGGAGAACGCTGTCCCATCTATGAAAGCCTGGGGGCGATGAAGAGAAAAAAGCCTTGAGAAGGAGATGAAAATGCGCAAACCCGTAGTGACCTCAATCTTCTGTATCGCTCTGGTGATCGGGGTGGTGCAGGCGCAAACGCCGGGTGACGAGGCGCAAGTTCGCCAGCTCATTCCGGAGTTTGTGTCCGCGTGGGCCCGCGCCGACGGGCCTGGGTTGGCATCGTTCTTCGCGCCGGATGGCGACCTGATTATCCCAAGCGGACAGGTGTTCAGCGGCCGGGAGACGATTGGGAACTTTTATTCGTCGGTGTTTGCCAGAGGCTACAAAGGCAGCGCGGGCAGTGGGGAGATCGTCCGCATGCGCTTCGTCGGCGCCGAGGTCGCCCTCGGAGATGGGAACTGGAGCATCATCGGGGCAACGAACCAGGCGGGAATGCCGGCTCCGCCCGAACATGGGGTGTTCACCTTCGTCGCGGTGAAAGCGAACGGCCGTTGGTACATCAGCGCGCTACGGGAGCAGACCAGCGCCACCAGCTTGCAGGTTGCGGGCCAGTAAGTGTGGTGCAATCAGGCGGCCGGGTCGCTCGATCCGGGATGAGACTCGACTACGGCTAGGGTGCGATCCTCGCCAGCCTGAACCGCGCTCTGCTCCTCTCCAGGGGTAGGCTCCGGCGGAGCGATGTCGGCTGAACCGGCCGTTTCGGGCGCGCTTTCAAGCGGCAGCAGATCGCTCTGGAAAGATTCCGCCACCAGCTTCTCGAACTCCTCCATGCTGGGCAGTTCGGTGACGTCTTTCAGGCCAAAGCGCAGCAGGAACTCTTTGGTGGTCTTGTAGAGGATGGGACGGCCGATAACCGCTTTGCGGCCGCCGGTGGTGATGAGCTTGCGCTCCAGCAACGTGCCGATGACGCCACTGGAATCCACGCCCCGAATCTCGCTAATCTCAGGCACCGTCACCGGCTGCTTGTAGGCGATGACCGCAAGCGTCTCCAGCGCCGGCAGAGACAACCGGATGGGAGGCTTGAGGCTCTTGGCGAACGACCGCACCAGATCGTGATGCTCGGGCTTGGTGGAGACGCGGTATCCGCCTGCCACCTGGCGGATTTCGACACCGTGATCAGGCGAAGCGTACTCGGCGGTCAACTGGTCGAGGGCCTCCCGGACGCGGGACTTGACCTCAGCGTCGTCAGTCGTGCCGTCGGCCGCAACCGAATCCTTCACCAGTTGAACGATGTTATCCAGCGTGATCGGCGTCTCCGCCGCGTAGATGATGGCTTCGAGTTGGGCTTTGAGGCTCATAAAATCAGCAGTTAGCGCTCAGCAATTAGCATTCAGCCAGGAAGGGCCTCGCCTGACATTCGACCAAGACCTTCCGCGACCGAATGCTGACTGCTGGTTGCTGAGTGCTCGCTTCACCGCCAATCGTCCCGCACCGCCGCCTGCTCCGCCATGACGGCTTCGAATCCCTCGTGCTTGCGCACCAGGATTTCGCCGAACAGGCGGTCCTGGCGAAGCTGGATGGCCTGCAGGCGGACCATCTCCAGAAGCGCCAGAAACATGCAGACCAGCGCCTGGCGCGAATTGACGTTGCGCAGCAGCTGCTTCAGGCCAATTGGCCGTTCTTCGAGCGCCAGCCGCCGGCGCAGGTACTCGATCATCTGGCCTACCGTGACCGTTTCCTCGTCCACCTGGATGATCGGCCGGTTGCGGGCACGCTCTATGATCTGCTGAAAAGTCTTCACCAGGTCAATGACGTCGGCAGCAATCTCGGGATCAGTGTCTTCCGCCTCCATGAACTCTTTGATCGCGGGATTGGACCAGACGGCGTCCTCGATCTGTTGCTTCTGCAGGAGCATTTGCGCTGCCGACTTGAACTTTTCATGCTCGATCAACCGGTTGACCAGCTCGGCGCGCGGGTCTTCCTCTTCTTCCGACTTCGCCAGCGGGTCGCGGGGCAGCAGCATCTTCGACTTGATGTGAATCAGCACCGCGGCCATGTAGATGAATTCGGCGGCGACGTTCACATCCAGCTCACGCAGCTTTTCGACGTAGGCCAGGTATTGTGCCGTGATCTTGGCGATGGGGATGTCGTAAATGTCAATGTCCTGCTTGCGGATGAGGTCGAGCAGAAGGTCGAGCGGACCTTCATACACGTTGCTTACGCTCACCGCGAAGGGGAAATCGCTCCCTTCCTGGCGCTGGCCGGGCGTGACCAGTGTGGGGCCCGGCTGGGCATCAGGTTTCCGGACCGCGTTGGACAATTCTGGCATCACAATTCCGATTTCACCACGGAGTCACGGAGACACGGAGAGTCAACCCTTGTCTTCCTCCGTACCTCCGTGTCTCCGTGGTGAATCTTCACTTTGTCCCCTCGTAGCCCAGTGACATGTGCATGGCCTCGCGGACTTCGGCCATGGTGGCGTCCGCCACCTTGCGGGCCTTGGCTGAGCCATCCTCAAGAATATCCCAGGCCAGGCGGGGATTGTCCTCGTATTTTTTGCGCCGGGCCTGCATGGGATTCAAGATGTTAACCAGGGCGTCGGCGACCCAGCCCTTGCATTCGATGCAGCCGATGCCCGCCGAACGGCATCCGGCATTCACTTTGGCCATGGTCTCCTGGCTGCTGAAGATCTTGTGCAGGTCGCCGACCGGGCACACATCCGGGTTGCCTTTATCGGTGCGGCGGATGCGCGCCGGGTCCGTCACCATGGTCTTCAGCTTCTGTCGCACCACCGGCTCGGGGTCGGTGAGCATGATGGTGTTGCCGTAGGACTTCGACATCTTGCGGCCGTCGGTACCGGGCAGTTTGGCGGCCGGGGTCAACAGCGGCTGCGGCTCGGGGAAAACCGGCTTGCCCTGGCAGTTGTAGAACTGGTTGAAGCGCCGTGCGACCTCACGGGTCAACTCGACGTGCGGCACCTGGTCCTCACCCACGGGAACGAAGTCGCCTTTGTAGATCAGGATGTCAGCCGCCTGCAGCACGGGATAGCCAAGGAATCCGTAGGTTCCGAGGTCCTTCTCGGTGATGTTCTCGCGCTGTTCTTTGTAGGTCGGCACGCGCTCCAGCCAGCCCAGTGGTGTCACCATGGAGAACAGCAAGTGCAACTCCGCGTGCTGCGGCACGTGCGACTGGATGAACAGCGTCGAGCGCTCGGGATCGAGCCCCGCCGCCAGCCAGTCGAGCAGCACTTCGATGGAATTCTCCTTCACCATAGAGGTGTCGGCGTAGTCGGTAGTGAGCGCGTGCCAGTCGGCGACAAAGAAGAAGCACTCATACTGGTCCTGCATCTTCACCCAGTTGTCGAGGGCCCCAACAAAATTTCCCAGGTGCAGTTTGCCGGTGGAGCGCATTCCGCTGAGCACGCGTTTGCGAGAATGGGAAGACGCAGGCATCAGATTCTCATCAGGATTGCATTGAAGAAATCAACCACGGGAAAGATAAGACTTCCCAGGAACCCCCCGCCTAAGAATAGCAGCGCCATCAGGCCGAATATGCCGATGGTGTCATAGATGCGCAACGCCCCAGCTGGCAGGAAGTGCCGCAGCACATGGCTGCCGTCCAGGGGCGGCACGGGGATGAGATTGAAGACGCCCAGGATAATGTTGATTACCATCAACTCGTAGGCCAGCAGGCTCAAAGGCATCAGGGCGGAGCCGGTCTGACTAGTCAACATCTCCAGATGGTTGGGATAGACCAGGGGGATGGCATGGGTGATGCCCCGGCCCAGGGGAGAGGCGAACGAAATCACTGCCAACACCAGCAACGCACCGCTGGCTACCAGGAAATTGCTGATGGGTCCGACTACCGAAGTCAGGATGTCATCGAGCACGTGGTTGCGGAAATTCCGCGGATCCACCGGGGTGGGTTTGGCCCAGCCAATCACCGGAAAGTGCGTGAGCATGGCGATCAGCGGCAATACCACAGTGCCGATGGGGTCAATGTGCTTAATGGGATTCAAGGTAATGCGCCCCAACATGCGGGCGGTGGGATCGCCGCAGCGATTGGCCATCCAGGCGTGGGCCGACTCGTGAATGCTGATCGCGAACAGAAACACAATCAGCTGGAACAGGATGTCAACATGCTGCAGGGTCATGCAGGATGAATTTGATACTACCATGCGGGGCGCGGAAGGGGCTAAAGCCGGACTTGGAATCGAGAGATGTGGAAAACCTCGCTGCTAGTGATGGATGGCACAGACGTCGAGCACAGGCAGGACGCAGACTGGCGTGTAGCGCAGCAGCGGACAGCGCAAGGGACCGACGGTCCACGGCTTGACTGACCTTAGAAAACCGCGGAGCGGCACCATTCGTTAGCCCAGCGCGTAAGCGCTGGGTCAGTGCAAGCGACAGACCGAGCTCCGAAGGAGCGGCATCCATGGCACACTCATACGCCTCGAATTTCATTCATTGCGTGTTCAGCACCAAGGACCGGGCGGACCTGATTCCCGAGCAAAGAAGTGAACAGTTATACGCCTACATGCTCGGCATCGCCACGAACATTGGAATCGGAATCCTCTGCATCGGCGGAACCGCGAACCACCTTCATATCCTGCTCGCTCTACCGGCGAACCGGACTCTTTCTGATGCTGTCCGCGACCTGAAGGCAAATTCCTCGCGGTGGATGAGTGAAACGGGATTGAAATTTGCCTGGCAGCACGGGGTTTGGCGCGTTCCGCGTGAGCCCATCCCAGTTGCCGGCGGTGAAGAATTACATCCGACACCAGGCAGAACATCATGAGAAGCGGAATTTTGAGGAGGAGTTTGTGGCGTTGTTGAGGAAATCGGGAGTTGAATTCGACCCGGCCTACGTTTTCGGTTGATGCCGCCCCTCCGGGGCTTTACGTACGCTCCGCATCCTACCCACAGCTTACGCTGTGGGCTAACGAATGACGCTGCTCCGCAGCTATTTGGTACGGGGCTAATTCCGTTAGCCCAATACCGTCTATTGGGATGTGCGCTGCCGTGGTGCCTGCCCCTGATGCGCCATGCGGCGCTACGGCTTTTCCAGTGCCTTGCGCAGTTCTTCGGGCGCGATCGGCTTGACCTTGACCGGCTTGGCAGGGACGCCGGCGACTATGTGGTAGGGTTCGACATTCTTCGATGCCACGCCGATAGAGCCGACCAGTCCATGCTCGCCTACCTTCACGCCGCTGAGGACGGTGGCGTGATAGGTAATGCGGGCTTTGGGGCCAATCTCGGTCTTCTGATTGTTGACGATCATGCCGTCGTTGAGGTCGTGGGCGTGGGAATAGACGTTGGCGTAGTCGGAGATGGAGGTGCCTTCGTGAATGATGATCTCGCCGCGGTCGTCGAGCAGCACGTATTTGTGGATGGTGCAGTTGTCTTCGACGGTCAGGTTGTAGCCGAAAGATACTTCAACTCCGTGAAAGATTTTCACGTTCTTGCCGCAAAACTTGAAAATGTGCCGGGCCAGCATGGCCCTGAGGTGGTATCCCAGCCAGTGGTTTAGCCCTACCGGAGAACGGTCGTACATCATCCAGAACCAGATGAGAGGCTTGCGTTCCGCGTATTTCGCCGCGTCCACGTCACCGTAGTACTCGGGTTCGAGAGTGGCATTGCGCGGGTCGAACGAATAGATGAGCGTTTGCTGCGCCATGGGGGCAGACGGATCAGGAGCGGCGTACGGGCGTCCGAGATAGAGTTGGTGCAGCGCGTCGCGCACCACGTCGCTGCGGTGGTCGGCATCGCGGTTCATGAACTCGCGGTCCAGGCGCTCGATCCACTCGAGAAAAGTCTTTTCCGCTGGAGGAGTCGGGTTGAGGACGCGATATTCGTATCGGGGCATAAACGGCAGGTTAGAACATAGCATACGTCGTCCCGGCCGCGCGCAACACCAGTCTTCCGCGCCGATGCTTTATAATTCGCGCCACCTGATGATCCGCCGGAAGCGCGAAGCCTCTACGGACGCAACAACTTTCCTGTCTTTGCTGACGACTGAGGCCCGACGACTGACGACTGCTCCATGACCACCCTCGCCCGCAAACTGCGCCTCGTTGACTACTTCACCCTGGGGTGGGGGACGATGGTGGGCGTGGGCTGGCTGGTCGTGATGGACGACTGGCTGGGGCGCGGAGGGCCGCTGGGCGGCATCCTGGGATTCGCCATCGGCGGCGCTCTGCTGCTTCCGATTGGATACGTGTATGGGCGTTTGGTCGCCGGCATGCCCGACGCCGCCGGTGAAGTTGCTTATACCGCTAAGGTATTCGCACAACCGGCCAGCTTTGCCACGGGCTGGATGATGGTGCTGGCCTATTTCGCGGTGTGTCCGTGGGAAGCCGTTGCCGTGGGCCGGATCGCGAGTTACATCTTTCCCAGCCTGGATTCCATCCCTCTGTACCGGATCGCAGGCCGGCCAGTTTACCTGCCGCACCTGGTGATTGGCTTGGGGCTCACGGTGCTGCTCACCCTGCTCAATTTTCGCGGCATCCGATTAAGCGCTACCTTTCAGAACTGGACGACGTTTGGCACGATCGCGCTGTTCTTGGCGTTTGTCGGATTCGGGGTGAGCAAAGGTGCGCCGCAGAACTTTCCTCCTGTTTTCACCCACGGCGGATTCGTCTCCGTATTGCTGGTGATGCAGATCGTGCCGTACTTCATGACCGGCTTCGAGTCGGTGGTCAAAGGCGCGGAGGAGGCCAGTCCCGAATTTCAGGCCCGCAGCTTTCTGAAGGTAATATGGATGGCCATCATCGTGGGCATTCTCTTTTATACCGTCGTGATTGGCGCGGTCGCGTACGTTGGCCCTTGGAAACAGCTGATCGGCGAAAACTTCATGACTGCGGTGGTGTTCGAGCGGGCGGTTGGCTCACGGTGGATTGTGAGAGTGATTTTGGCCGCGGCGTTGCTGTCTCTGCTCAAGGTCTTCAACGGGAACTTTGTCGCTTCCAGCCGCCTGCTGTTTGCCATGGGACGACGAGGGTTCATTGACAGCGGCTTTGCCACTATCCATCCCCGAACCCAGACTCCGGCGATCGCCGTGCTGTGTGTGGGTGTAGCCACGGGAGCCTGCATGTTTCTGGGGGACGCGATTCTGGTTCCTATCACCGAGGTGGCCTCAGCCGCTTCCGCCTTCGGATGGCTGGCGACCTGCGCCGCGTTCTATGCCATGCGGCCCCCGGCACGCGAGCGTTGGGTGGCGGTCGTCGGTGTAACCGTCGGATTGCTGATGCTGCTGATGAAAATCGTCCCTGCGGTGCCCGGGAGCTTCAGTGGGTATGAATGGCTGGCGCTGGCTGTTTGGGGATCGATCGGGTTGGGATTGGCGTGGAGGGATCGGAAGAGCATGAAGAGTGTGAAGAGTGTGTGACACATTCCGTTTCACATAGAAATGTCGTCGTAGAGCTGGAGGAGAACATGCGGACGTTCCTGAAACAATGCTTTGCATTCATTCTTCTGCTGTGCGGGGTGTACGCCTGGGCGCAGGGGGCTTCACCTTCATTCGACCTCGTCATCACCAACGGCCACATCATCGATGGCACGGGCTCACCCTGGTATTCGGGCGACATTGGTATTCGCGAAGGGAAGATCGCGGCTATCGGGAACCTCAGCACTGCCGCGCGCGCCCGCACCATTGACGCCCACGGCATGGTCGTGGCGCCGGGATTCATTGACATGCTGGGGCAGTCGGAGCTGACCATTCTGGTTGATCCGCGGCTGCCTTCCAAGATCTACCAGGGCATCACCACAGAGATCACGGGCGAAGGCGGGTCGGCGGCCCCTTTGAATGATGCCATCATCCAAGCGGACCGCGCGGGCTACGAGCACTACCACATCACGCCGGACTGGCGGACCTTCCGCCAATTCTTTGCGCGGCTGGAAAAGCAGGGAATGGGAATCAATTTGGCCTCGTATGTGGGGGCGACGCAGGTCCGTCGCATGGTGCTGGGAGATGACGACACGCAGCCGACGCCGACTCAGCTTGAGCAAATGCAAGAGCTGGTGCGGCAGGCCATGCGCGACGGGGCGGTGGGTGTATCCACCTCGCTGGAGTACGCACCCGCTCCCTATGCGAAAACCGACGAGTTGATTGCGTTGGCTGGCGCGGCTTCAACGTTCGGAGGTATCTATGCCACGCACATGCGCAACGAGAGCGATGCCGTCTTGTCGGCGATCGATGAGGCGCTGCGCATCGGGCGGGAGGGCCACATCCCGGTCGAAATCTGGCATATCAAGGTGGCGGGCAAAGAAAACTTCGGAAGGATGCCGGAAGTGGTTACCAAGATCAACGCCGCCCGGGCACAAGGAATGGACGTGACGGCTGACACCTACGGCTACACGGCATGGTTCAACAGTCTGTCGGCGTTTATTCCGCCCTGGGCACACGATGGCGGCGACGCCAAACTGATTGAGCGGCTGAAAGACCCGGCGATGCGGGCCCGGATCCGTAAAGATCTCATGACGCCATCCAGCGAGTGGGACAACGAATGGCAGGAAATACCCGGGCCGGAGGCAGTGCTGATCGGGGTGGTGCACAACCCGAAGCTGCTGCCTTTACAGGGCAAGCGGCTGTCCGAGGTGGCGAAGGTGTGGAACAAGGACCCGATGGATGCGCTCTTTGATTTGCTGATCGAGGACGACGCGTTTACGAGTGTTGCGGTCTTTGGCATGGCGGAGCCCGATGTTGTGCTGGCCTTGCAGCAGCCCTGGGTCTCGATTGACAACGATTCGTCGGGAACTTCTCCTGAAGGAATTCTGGGTCAGGAGCATCCGCACCCGCGTGCCTACGGCACCTTCCCGCGCATTCTGCGCAAGTATGTGCGGGAAGAGCACAAGCTCACCTTGGAAGATGCCATCCGCAAGTTCTCCGTGTTGCCGGCCCAGCGCCTGCGCCTGACCGACCGCGGGGTGCTGAAAAGCGGGCTGTGGGCCGACATCGTGATTTTCGACCCGGCAACGATTCACGACGTGGCAACCTACGAGAATCCGAATCAACTGTCTCAAGGGATGGAGTATGTGCTGGTGAACGGGGTGCCGGTGGTTGACTCGGGCAAGATGACGGGAGCGTTGCCGGGCAAGGTACTGCGCGGGGCGGGCTACCAGCCGTGATCTTCCCTGTCGTTATTCTCAGATCGTCCGCATGCCCCAATCGCTGCCGGGTCGCTCATTTCTGGGTGATCTCAAGCTTATGTGCCCCCACTCGCGCCGTATCAATCCTGTCAGGAAGGGCGAAGCGGGAGTCGAGGCCGATATTGGGGTACTTCGGCTGAAGATATTTTTCGACGAACAGCTGCAGTACGAAGCGGGGAATCTCCACGCTGTCGAGCGAAACTGAATCCACTTGGACGAAGCCCTGCCGGCCGGCGCCGTGGGCGTGGGCGACGACCACAACGTCATGGATGCCGCTAAACACCGAGAGGAGCGGATTGTAAGAGCGTCGTCCGGCGTTGAGCTGATCAAAATCCACACGCGCAGTTCCAGTCACTGCCTCGGTTTGGCCCTCGAGGTGTACCGATCGTACGCCTGCGGGCAACTTGACCTGTCCCGACGCGAGATAGGCGTTGATCTCAGGTTCCGTGAGTTCGGTAGGAGTCTGGTCAGGCTGAGGAAGCGCAGCATTGCTCTCGATGTGCCGTAGCTTGCGCTCCATTCCGGCGACCGCGCTGGAATCGACGGCGGTCGTTTGCGCCCACAGGACGGCAGAAGCAAGAACCACCAGCAGAAGCGTGGGCGCAGCCCTCATGGTTTCAGGGCGGCCTGAGTCTCCGGGAACGTGGCGGGCACCACGCGCGGTTGCGTGAGGGTGCCGGTGATAGCGAACCCGTGTTGGGCGCCGCCTCGCAGCAGCCTCACATCCAAGGCGCGCCCCAGAGATGCTGTGCCGCTGAACTGATAGATGCCGGCGGGAGTCTCCAGTTTGCCTTCCTGGATATCAAACGCCCTGTTGCGAAGGAGCAAGCGGGCCGCCAGATGGCGGATCTCCACCGGGCCGGGAGTTCCGGTGAGCGCGATGTGCGGGAATGATCCGTCGCGGGCGTCCACCTCCAGCGTGGCGGTCGCGGATAAGAGAAGGTCATCTCTGGTCAAACCCGAGGCGGTGGCCCGGTACTTTGCAGTCGCCACTCCCGTGATCCACGGATCGTGCATGGTCTCCGCGAGGCGCGACAGGGAGACCCGCTCCAGAGTTCCGCTGCCGCTATATACCGGCGGCCGGGTGGTGAAGTCGGCGCTCCATTCGCCGAGGTGCTTCCCGCCGAACAAGTCGGCGCGCAAGTCGGTGAGACGAAGCTTGCCGTTCTCCAGATCAACGCTGGCCGAGAGCTTGCCGGCGGTGAGCTGGTCAATCTGCACTCGATTGGCCGTGATCTTTCCAGTTGCACGCGCGGTGGCGAGGTAAGACGCTCCGGGTGCCGGCGACGGCGACAAAAAGCGGTACCACGGCCGTTTTCGGGGGTGAGGATTGAGCAACTCGCTGAGTTCTCCGGTCACGATCTGGTCGGCATGGAGATCGAAGTGGATAAGGCAGGCGCCCGGCAGGCAGGGGCGCGGCAGCAGAAGCGAACCGCGCCAGGCACTCTGCCCCAGCGTAGCCGAAAGGTTTTGGACGTTGACCCCGTCGTCAGTCAGCAGCAGATTCGCTGCGGGGATTTCCAAGGGTGCATTGAGGCCACGCACTTCGGCCCGGATGGAGCGCAACTGCACACTTCCGATCGCCCTGGGAGCGGTAAATCCAGACCCGCTCCCGGCGATCTGCAGATCCACTCTGGCGGCGCCGTCGGCGGGGACCTGCGGGACCTGCATGCCCATCGTTCGAGCCGCTTGCAGCAATCGCTGCACCCGCGCATCACCCTGAACCAGCAGGTTGTAACCGGATCGCGAAACCCAACCTTGCACCGTCACGGGCGGCGCCTTGCCCAGCAGAAGGTTGAACGGCCCCACGTTGAGATGAGGTTCTGTCGGCGAGGAGGAAACCCGACGAATTCGGCTGCCCCTGCGCTTCGCTGTTAGGTCAGAAGCGGTGGCGGAAGACAGGGCGAAAGGAACACGATCCAAGACCAGGTCGGTGCCGGTGAGCGTTGACCCCAGGTGGAAACCCAGGGTCGCTCCGCTGCCCTTCCAGGCGGGAGCAGCCGCGTCACCCTGGCGATGCAAGGTCAGGTTCGCACCCAGCGTGCCGGTGGCAATCAGGTCGTCCGGAATGTCTCTCTTGACACGACGGGCGCATGCCACCAGCGCCTGAACAGGCACGTCCTGGACGACCACTGCCAGGTCGTAGGTCCGAATGTTGGGAAGGCCGGCGATGCTGCCGGTGAGAGTGATGGTGCCAGCCCCGACTGGGGACTGGCAAGCGACATCGGAAAGCGTATGGTCTACCGAGCTGTAGTGAGCACGGCATTGCGAAGCCAGCCGCAAGGACCTGCGGCCGAGGATGTCGTAGCGGCGGAAGTCCTGCACGGCAGCGCTGCTCTGGACCGCGAGGTCGGCCGGGGTGCCGGAAAGCGTGGCGGCCAAGCTGACCGTGCCGCGCCAGCCCATATCATTGCCGGAGATGAGCTTGGTCACCTGGCCAAGCTGTCCGCCATCCCACAAGATGCTGAACTGGAGGGGGGTATCGCGCAGACTGACGGCCCGCTGCCACGAGCCATTCACTCGCAGAAGGCCTGTGTCGGAGACATTGGAATCGGTGCGCAAGGGTTGGGCTTTCAGGCGCATGCCCCAGGCGTTCTCCGAATCTTGCCAGACACTGAAATCAGCGTCAGTGAGTGCGTAGGGCTTTTTCTCCGGCCCGAACTTGAAGTTGATGCGGCCGCGATCCGACCCAATGTAAGGAAAGCCGGGGCGGGTCTCGGTTTTGGCCTTGCTGGTGGGCGCGATAGGCGTCCGCGCGGCCCGTTCCAGGAGACTCTCGAGGTTCCAGCGTCCTTCCCGGTTGCGAACCAGATTGAGGCTGGGTTCGGCTAGATCAAGACGGGCAATTTCCAGCCGGCCGCGAAGCAGCGAAGTCAAACGCAGAGCGGCGGTCACTTCCTGCGAGCGCAGCAAGGGTTCAGAGCTGAACGCGGGATCGTCGTGGACGACAAAGTTGTCGAACTCGAAGCCTGGTTGAGGCAGTAACCGCAGGCTGACGTGCTCGATCTCCACCGCCCGTCCCAGGGCGAGGCTGATGGAATACTCGATCCGGTTCCGCAGCCATTCGGCTCCAGGGCGTATCCAAAGCAGCGCCACCACCAACAGGAGGAGGACGGTCACTGCGCCGCGTCTGGAGCGAAGAAAGATCAACGCACCACCTTGAAAGTACGCCGCCAGCGGGTCTCGTCGAAGAAGTGGATGACCACGTGGGCCAGGAAGCCGATGCGCTGGCTGAATTCTTTTTCCAGATACTGGTTGGGCGGCGTCTCAAACGACCAGTAGATGAACATCGGCCGGCCGATTACGTTCCTTTTGGGGATGAATCCCCAGTAGCGGCTGTCGTAGCTGACATCACGGTTGTCGCCCATGCCGAAGTAACTGTCTTCCGGCACCACCAGATCATCGCCCTGGATGTGGTCCTTCATCGCGAGCTGCCACTCCGGGGTCACGTTGTTGAAGTCGGAGGGCGGGACGGCGGGGAAGTTGTCGCGATAGGGATTGTAACTGTCCCTGCCGCTATGAATCACGTAGGGCTCATCCAGCTTTTCACCGTTGCGGTACACCACGCCGTCGCGCAGATGGATATGGTCGCCGGGGATGCCCATGATCCGCTTCACCACGTAAAGACCGGGTTCGGCGGGAGAAAGAAAGACCACGATGTCCCCGCGACGGATCTGGCGATAGGGGAGCAGGGGGCCAACCCATCGCGTGCGCGGCGCAAACTGCTCGCGATTCACGAAAACATGATCGCCGATCAGCAGGGTGTCCTCCATGGAGCTGGAGGGAATCTCGAAGGCCTGCACGATGAACGTGATGATGAACAGGCCGGTCACCAGCACCGCCGCCAGAGAGGCAAGGAACTCCACAGTAGTCTCGCGATGCTTTTCTTCGGGCTTGTTTTCTTTCTTGGCCACCGGATCCTTATCCTATCGTGGGGCTCCAGCACCGCCCCTCAGTTGACGATGCGAAACGTGCGGTCCCAGCGGGTGATCTGAAACAAATGGGTTGCCGCATACGCGAAGTGAAAGAGTTTATCACCTGGAGCGGCGGCAACCGGCATGTCGTCGTCCATGTTGCGCACCGACCAATAGATCAGCAGAGGACGGCCGATCACATTTTCCTGGGGGACAAAACCCCAATAACGGCTGTCCAGGCTCTCGTCCCGGTTGTCGCCCAGCACAAAATAGTTGCCTTCGGGGATGATGAGTTGTCCGTCCTCGACCAGCTTCCTCATCTGCAGCCACCAGGCTCCTTCCAAGCCGGGGACAGACACGTTGAGGCGAGGAAACTCGTCGCGGAAAACGTCATGCACGTGCGAGGTATAGCGCACGTAGGGCTCGCGGAGAGGAACTCCGTTGACATACACCTGGCGATTGATCAGGCGCACCCGATCGCCGGGCACCCCCACCACGCGTTTGACAAAGTGCTGGCTGGGGTTCACAGGGTACTTGAAAACGATGATGTCTCCGCGGTGCACGGGACGGTAGGGCATGAAGTGGACCGCGAACGCATCTCCGCCATAGCGCAGTTTGTCGACCAGCAGGTAATCGCCAATCAACAAGGTGTTCTCCATAGACTCGGAGGGAATCTGGAAAGCCTGCACGATGAAGGTAATGACGAAGACCGCAATGATCACCGTGGACAGGAGCGACTGGAGTGACATGCTCCAATCCGCCGGGGTCTGGTGGGGAGCAACTGCAGTCTGGGGTGGGACGGCTTCTGTCATGATCGGACTACACGCGCCCCTTTCGCTTTCCCCTGTCCGTTGGAATCGGCGGGCAGGGCGGCAAGATATTCGAGCGCTTGGCGGGCGGCATCCTGCTCGGCGTTCTTCTTGGTCGAGCCCTCGGCCCGGCCTACGAACTCAGCCTTGGCGGAAGCATCCGGCGCCTGCAGGCGGACCTCGATGGTGAAAATCTTGCTGTGTTCAGGCCCTTGCTCTTTCACCAACAGGTACGAAGGCTGGGGACGCCCCAGCGCTTGCATCCTTTCCTGAAGAGCTGATTTGTAATCGGTGACCGGCAACCCTTCGCCGTGGCGCGCGATGCGTTCCAGCTCCGGGGCGACGATGTACTGCAAGATGAGGTGGCGGGCGGTCTGCAAACCACTATCCAGGTAGATCGCGGCGAGAACAGCCTCCAGCGCATCCACCAGCAGCGCAGTCTTGTTGCGGCCACCGCTCTTTTCTTCGCCTCGCCCCAGCCGCAGGTAGTGGCCGAGTTCCAGCTGTTGCGCCACCCGGATCAGGTGTCTTTCGCTCACCAGGTGGGCCCGCAGTTTGGACAACTCCCCTTCGCGAAAATGGGGGAAACGATGGAACAACTCCTCACTGGTGACCAGCGCCAGCACCGAATCCCCCAGGAATTCCAGCTGCTCGTTGTCCCCCACGCGGCCGCCGGCGAGTGGCTGCGAAGCCTCCAACTCCCGCGCCTGGGACGTATGAGTCAGGGCCTGCGCCAGCAACTCTGGGCGAATGAAGTGGTATCCCAGAGCCGCCTGCAGCGCCGCAATGTCCCGTGACTTCATGGTTTAAGCGAAAAGGGGCAGCCACCCCTGGTGGCGTCGCGCCAAGATGCCACCTCATCGCCGACCGCATCCCCGGCTAGTTCTTCGGCGGAGCCTGGTTCTGAGCATCGCCGGCGGGCGGCTTAGCCGCCGGAGCGGGGCTGCTGCCGGTCAGTTTCATCAAGCGGTCACGCTCCTGCCGGGCCACCGTCCCCGCTGGGGTATTTTCCTGGGTCAGTTCCACCGCGCGGTTGGCAATCTTCAATGCCTCCGGGTATTTTTCCTGCTTATCAAGCGCTACCGCCAGGCGGAGAACTGCGACCGGATCAGGCTGCGAGGGATAAGCATCGATGGACTTGCGCAGATAACTCTCTGCCTCGGCGTAGTTGTTCTTGTCCAGCGTGAGTTTGCCCATGATCGAATAGGCGGTGGAGCGCAGAAAATTTTTGTAGGCGTCCACCCTCTCCTGGGGTGTTTCGGCGGGAGCCACGATATCCGTATCGACCGTCTCCGTGGCGCGCTGAGCGTCTTTCATGGCTTCGTCGAGGCGCTGTTCTTTGTCAAGGTCGGTATCGCGCGTGCGCTCCGCGAGGACTTCGGCCACGCCGAGCAGCGCTTCGGGATCATCCGGATCAATCGTCAGCACCTTGCGGCCCATCTCCAGCATTTTGTCGCCGTTATTGACGCTCTGGTAGAGATGAATGGCGGTGCGGTACAAGACCACGCGCAATTCGCTGTCCGGGAACTTGGCGGCGAAATCGTCGGCCGCCTTCTCAAACGCAGCCGGGTCGGTGATGGCGACAGCGGCCTTGTAGGCATCGAATTCCGGCTGAGTCTTGGCCTGCGGCGGGTGCTTGGCCGGCGGGGGCGTGGTGCTGGGCTGCGCTGTTCCCGACGGGGCTGTCCCGGGCTTCGCGGGGGGCGGGCTCTGAGTGCCCGGTTGCTGTGCCAACAAGTAGCTTGTCATCGCCAGCATCACGACGATCATCGCTGCGCGCTTCATGAGTTCTCCTTAAGTTGCGACCATGACATCTCGGTCTTCGGTTGCTGTGTTCTGTTCCTACTGCGGATGACTGGGCGGCTCATAGGCCTGCTGCAGCCCGCGCTCCGCCGCCGCCTTGGCTTCCGGCAATGAGGCGCCCGCATTCAACGCGGCCCGGTAATGATCCAGCGCTGCCGCGCGGTCTTCCTGGAGATCGAAAATCCGTCCCAAATAGATGTGCGACCAGGCGACGACCTTGGGCTCCTGCGCCACCTCCAGGGCCCGCTGAAAATAACTGCGGGCTCCCTGCAGGTCGCGATTCATGGTGGCGACCTGGGCCAAAATGAACAGGGCCCGGCCGGGATCCTCGCTTTTCTCGTCCAGCGCCTGCTGGGCCAGCTTTTGCGCGGTCTCGGCATCGCCAGCGGAAAGACGCTGCTCGGCGGTCAGCAACAGTTTGCCCTCCAGGGGCCGGGACAGGTGAAGCAGTTCAGTATCGGCCCGGCTGGCGAATTGGATCTGTGCCGCCTGCTTCTGTTCCTTGCCCACATCAATGGCGGTGAGCATGTCTCCGTAAGCATTGCGCAGCCCCGCAGGATCCTTTTCGAATCGGACCAGCGCGTCGTAAAAGTAGCGGGTCAAGATAAAACCTTGCTCCAAGGATTCCTGGACGGCTTGGTCGCGTGCGTCCTCCGCCGCCTTGCCAAAGGGACCGGTGCGCGCTTCGATGGCCCGTATCAGGCACTCCGTGACCAGCAGGGACATGTCGCTCTTGAAGCTCTCATCCATGGGCGCAGTCTTGACCGCTTCCAACAACGGTTCCAGGCGCTTGAGGGTGGTGGGGTACTTCAGCGCCAGGGGATCGAGCAGGTAGTGCAGATAGGTATGACGGATCTGCTCCATCTTCAGGGAGGACCCCTTCCCCGGAGCAATTACCACAAAGTAATCCGAACCGTAGTTGCGGGCGTTGGTTTGTCCCGGGGCGCCCATCGGATCCAGGTAGATGGTGAACTGATGGCCCAGATAGGCCGAGGAGGGCAGCCTCAGATAGATCTCGGTGTCGAACAACATCTTCGACAAGGGCTCGTGGTAGCCCCGGGTCAGGGCATTGTAGGCTGCGTAATGACGTTCCCAGATGGCATGCAATCCGGCGACTTCATAAAACTTCTGCAACGGGGGAAGAAATCCCAGCACCCCGGCGGCGTCGGGTGGAAGGTCAGCCTCCTTTACCCTGGGGGTGAGGGCCGGCGGCGGGTTCAAATACAAGGCCAGTGACACATATTGGGCTAGGGTGCGTGCCGAATCGGTCTGCTCGTGCTCGTTGTAGACCTCGCACATGGCGCGGGTCGCATCTTTGACCTCTGGGGATGCTTGGATGGCGCTGGCGACCTCGCTGCGGATTTGGCTTCTCAGCGGATCCGATATATCCAGCTCCTGATCGTATCCGCAGGCATTCAAGGCGGTCATGACCGTGTACAGAGTCTCGCTGGTGTCGAGCGCTACATTGGGATTGCTCTCCGCCAGACACACCTGCGCCCCTAGCCCCAGCAGGGCGGCGCAGAGCGAGCGTCGAAACCAATGACCCAGGAAGACCTCCAGCAGGCTGGCCAGGATGCGGGTTACTGTGTCAGTTTAAGAGCTTCTCCGCAGAGGGTCAAACGAAAGAACCAGCAAATAGGCAATTGGCATTTAGCACTTGGCAATGCTGGGTTCTTCCCGGCAGCTAATCCCTGCGCGGGATAAGCTCGATGGGCGAAGTGGCTCAATGGCACTGCTGATGGCCAGTTGCCAAATGCTGATTGCCAATTGCTAACCGCGAGTTGCCGGCGTCACCCTTTCACGCTGATCTTCGAGAACGAGAGCACCGCCCGCCCAGCGGTGGGCCGGCCCATAGCGGTCGCCGGACGGAAGGTGGTGAAAATCAGCATGCGGTTCAACTGCGGCAGCAACGCCTTGGCCTGCTGCGGATGCGACAGGATGCGATAGTCCTGTACCCGCCCATTCGAGTCTACGTAGGCTTCGATCACCAGCGAGTCGTCGTTGATGGAATCCAGGGCCGAGCCAAAGGCTGACTGCTGCAATTGGGGAGCGGTGTACAACATGAGCGGAACATCGTCGTTGTCAGCCTGCAACTGGCCGGGAACCGCCAGGAAGAAGGTGAGCAAGGCAAAGATGACCACCGCGGTGACCAGTCCGGCGGTCGCCGGAACCATAAAGGCGTTCAGTGCGTTCTCCAGACGGACCAACATGCCATCGAGGAACGGGCGCCTGGCCTGCGCCACTTCGTGCGAGATGGCCACCCGCAATTTGAGCGCCAGGTCGGCGGGCGCCTGCCTGCGGCCCACCCGGGCGAGCAACTGCTGGATGTGTTGCAGAGAGACATACTCCTGCTGGCAGTGAGCACAGGCTTGCAGGTGCTGACTCAAGGCACGCATCTGCGTACCGGTCACTGCGCCGTCCAGATAGGGCGAAAACAAGGACTTGGCTTCGGCGCATCTCATGGCGTCACCTCGACTTCCCTGCCCTCTGCAGAACCAGGGGAAGGCACTTCCATCTTCAAGCGGCGTCCCACGGGAGGCTGCAGGCCGAGTTGTGGCCCGACCTCCCGGACGTAAGCCACCAAGCGTTGCTTGAGCGCTTCGCGCCCGCGCGTGAGCCGCGATTTCACCGTGCCCAGCGAAACCTGGGTGATCTCGGCGATCTCCTCGTACGACATCTCCTCAATGTCCCGCAAGATGACGGCGGTGCGATAGGGTTCGGGCACCTTGCGCAACTCTTCCTCGACCCGCACCCGGATTTCCTCGTGAACCACGCTGTCGAACGGCGAGTCACTGCCGTCCACCAGCAAATCCTTCAAGCCCGCGGCACCAGGCTCGGTGGTGCGCTGCGCCTCCATCGAGGTTTCGCGCGCTTTATGGCGAAACCACCAGCGGCGCCGGTTGTAGGCCTCATGCACGGCGATTCGGTAGATCCAGGTCTTGAGGCTGGACTCGCCGTGGAAATGCTTCATGCCGCGGAAAACCTTCAAAAAAACTTCCTGCGTCGTATCCGCAGCATCGGCCGGATCGGCCACCAGGCGGTAGACCAAACTATAGATGGGCTGGTGAAACTCGCCGATCAGCCAGGCATAGGCTTCCTCGGACCCGGCCTTCAGTTCGGCCACGATCGCGGATTCCTGAGCCCGGACTGCCAGTGCTCCTGCGAGATCACCCAACGTGGTTGCTCCCGCCATAACCCTCATGGCGTCACCCCCATTATAGGTTGTTTCCCGATCACGCCGCTGGCCCAAAAGTGGTTCCGGCCCGAGGTCGCTCAGTGAGCGGCGCGGCCAGCCACCTCATCTACATAGACTCCGCGGGAGTGTATGTAGTTCCATAATAAAGCGCCTTAGAATCAGTTGCTTACGAGGATACGTCGGGGTGGACTTGCGGTCTGCTCTCTACTGCGGGGGTTGGGCCTTGGCAGGAGTTGTGCCTGACTGAGTGGTGGTCTGCTTGGGGGGCGTTTTCTTCTTGGGGGCCTTCTTGGGAGGCTCGTTGTCGTCCACGATGATTTTCTTTGGCGGCGGAGGCGGCGGCGCTACGGCCTGCACGGTGCGCAATTGGGTGCGCAACCGCGTCAGTTCCACCTCCTTGGCCCCGGCTAGGGTCTCCATGCGGTCGGCGAACTCATGGCGGGACCTTTCCAGCAAAGTCAAATCATTGCTCAAGGACTGGAATTCGTCGCTCGAGCCGAAAGCTCCTGCCGACTCCACCACCGCGCCGAAGACATCGTAGAGCGCATCGAGGTTGCGGTAGATCTTGAAGGTTTCGGTGAGGTCCTCGGGCGAGTTTCGCAATCGAGCAATGATCTCGGGCAATGCGCCCTGGAGATTGCGCTGCAGTGACTCCACATTGGTCTCGGTCTGGCGTTTGGTGCGGGAATCGGCCTTCCACCTTTCGATGCGCAGCCTGGACAAGTCGCCCTGCACGGTCTGCGAGGTCTGCTCAACCTGCGACAGCAGCAGGTTCAATTGGCTGAGCGAAGAGTAGGACACGGGAGGAGCAGCGGCCTGGCCAGAGGGGGCCTGCGCCATCGCTATGGCTGCGAGCAGGGGAAACAGGCAAACCGCTTTGCGGACGGTCGTCATGAGGTGAACATCTTCAGCATACCCATTTTCCCGGTTTTCGCAAAATGCATCAACGATTGCGCGTCACGCCGGGCTAATCTTGTTCAGGATAAGGCCTCCGTTTGAGATGACGTCATCGTGAGTGAATGAGTAAGCGCAAGAGTGGCCGACTCCTCTCAACCGGGTTTGACTATCATCTGGAGGTGGGCGAGAATTGGGGTTGGTTTAGTCTCCTGCCGCACGTGGGCCTGTGGCGCAGTTGGGAGCGCGCTTCCATGGCATGGAAGAGGTCGTCGGTTCGAACCCGACCAGGTCCACCAATTCCCCAGCACGATCGAATCGGTATCCTCGGGAAGCATCGCTTCCATGGCGACTGAGTGCTACGCTTTCAGGGTTGCCATCGTTCCATTCAAAGATCCGAGCAGTCTTCCGCCTGGGCCTTGTTCTGCTGATCGTCTCCGGGTGCTTCTCTCCGTCCCCCCTTGAAGCCGGGCAGTCAACCCAGACGCCGCCGAAGAGCAAGCCTAGCGCTTGGTCCGTTTCCTGCCAGCCGACGCGACTGGTCAATGGGGCGCCTGTGGTTTTTCGAGTGACATCTCCGTCCGGCCTGGTCTCCCTTGCCGGCACCTGGCTGGGACACGAGGTCTTCTTCAGCCTCGACCGTGTGAGCCAGACCTGGTACGGAATTGCCGGCGTCAGCCTGGAGACCAATCGGGGCAGCTATCCGCTGTCCCTGAAAGGGACCACGCGCGGCGGAGAGGAAATCCCTTTCCAACGACAGATCAGCATTCGCAGAGCAAAATACCCGACTATCGCGGTGACGGTTTCCAAGAAGTTCACCGCGCCGAGCCCCGAGGAGCTGCAGCGGATTAATGAGGAGAAAGCCCTGAAACAGGAGGTGTTAAACCGTGTGGAGCCCGAGCGGGAGTGGTCAGGAAGATTTCTGGCGCCAGTGAAAGCCCCGATCTCAGATGTGTTCGGCACCCGGCGGACGTTTAACGGTAAGGTGCAGAGCATGCATCAGGGTCTGGATTATGCGGTGCCGCAGGGCACACCGGTTTCAGCTCTGAACCGGGGGACGGTGCTGCTGGCGCGGCCACTGTTCTTCGAAGGCAACTGCGTGGTGCTTGATCACGGACAAGGTTTGTTGACCTTATACATGCATCTGTCCGAACTCAAGGTGAAGGAAGGCGAGCAGGTGACGCGCGGGCAGGAGGTCGGACTCAGCGGTGGAACCGGGCGGGCGACTGGGCCTCACCTGCATGTGGCCGTGCGCTGGCAGGGCGTGTACCTGAACCCGGCCACGCTGCTCAATCTTAGATTGCCGTGAGTTCCGGCCGGGGACTAGCGAAGCCAGCAGGCCCTCCCGCGCCAGAGCGGCCATTTGCGGCTTTGTTCCAAAACCCGAACAGGAATACCTCCGCCGCGGCCATCCGCACTTGCGATTATGGGCATGTTTTGCGGCTTTTTCTGATTTCAGAACAGAAAACGCTGAGTTAAGACACTGGCACGCTGCTGGGGTATGCTGCCTCCCGCGGTGTGCAGTCTCGAGCGCACTGCGCGCAGAGCCGAACAGCCCGGCAAAAGCGTCGGGGGAAGCGCTTTAAGCAGTCTTGCTGGGAGTCAGCTCATCGGGGACCCGAGTGACCCCCTCATCGGGTTCCCGATAATTTTATGGGGAAGAGAGTCTCCAACCGGTTGGGTCTGTGGCACATGTCCACTGCGAGCGGGCCAGGTTAGCTCTCACACCGAAGGAACGGCCGGCACAGCCCAGGAGTTCTTTTGCAACTTGCTAGTACTACTGTGTTATAAACTAGATACGTGCTGCTGAAATCGCCGCGGTTGTCAGGGCTTGCCTGTGCTAGGTT
>Ga0335070_10001911_pt1 | contig 24184 bp, 23 predicted proteins | sample Lox_Sample_13_FD_206722 | JGI IMG/M metagenome (GOLD analysis project Ga0335070, IMG submission 206722) | Soil microbial communities from Loxahatchee National Wildlife Refuge, Florida, United States - Lox_Sample_1.3 | ecosystem: Environmental > Terrestrial > Soil > Wetlands | place: USA...
TTCCGCGACAGGATCACCTCGCTTCGAGGTGCACCGAACGTCAGGGGACAGCGGAAGAGTCGCTGATGCTCCGAGATGGTGGCCGGAGCGGGATGGTCGAAGAACACGGCATCCGGATGCCACTCCACTCGAGTGGCTATTCGGCTGGTGACCACGAAGTGTGCGAGCAGGAAGTCCTTGTATTGCGTCGATGGAGACTCGAACCTGAACTGCAGCCGGGTTTGGTTCTTCTTCCTCAGGATCGCAACGGCCAGCCGCTCGTCGAGAAGTGGAAGGTAGCGTGTTGTCCGCTCGATCCCTTGTCCTACTGATTTCGCCGTTGCATCGATGTACTCGATGACGTCGAAGCTTCCGCGGGGTGCATCTTCGGCCGCGTGAAGCCCGAACGCGGGATCGGAGACCGCGGCGGCGGCGGCGGCCCACCAGCGGTCCACACTGTCGCCGAGGAGCCGGTTGTCGACGTTCCGGAGCGCCTGCACGGAGAGGCCCGCCGTCGCGAGGAGAGGCCCTGCATCGACGCCTCGGATGCGGAGCTCCTCGAGCGCAGGGCGAGCGGCCAAGACCGAGACGGTTTCTCCCGAGCTCATTTCGGCGCTCCGAGGCAGGACTGCGGCGCTTCCGAGGATGTACCATGGAGACGTGCAGGTGAGTCATTCCCGCGCCAGCGAGACGGTGGCGGATGCGGAGGAGCTCTCCCGCGAGGTCGAGCGGATGTTCTCGCTCCGCCTGTGGCACCTTGGGACACGCCGCGGCAGCGCGCGGTGATCACCCTCCTTGACGTGGCAGGGTGCGACGGCGAGGAGGCCGTGCTGCCCTCCGCGGCGCCCGTTCGAGCCCGAGGGTCCGGGTGGTTCTCCCGCGGGGTCACCCCGGCGTGGAGGGGGCGACCGCGGGTGCCGCGGCGGCGAGCATCTTCTCCCACTGCGCCAGCCGGGCGGTCCCCACCGCCCGGGCCACCTGCAACCGGTCGAGCGCGGGGAGCGGAGAGCCGGGCATGCGCGCCACGACCGCGTGGAGCGCACAGACCAGCTCGGCGCCACCCGGCTGGAGCTCGGTGAGCCGCGGATGGAGGCCCACCGCCTCGACCACATCGAACGGCACACCCCACATGCCGAGCAGACACGCGCCCACCTCGGCGTAGCTCGCCCCGAACACCTCCCGTTCGGCCTCGACCAGGCTGGACCCCTTGCGCGCGAGGTCGATGGTTCGCTCGAGCTCCCCGGGCAGGCATGCCGCGAGTACCATCCGCCCCGCCGAGTGGACCAGCCCGGCGGTGAAGCCGGTGTCGCGCGCCCCGGGCGAGACCAGCGTCTGCACCGTCCGCGCCGTCCACACCGCCATCGACTGGAGCGCCTCCAGCGAGAAGCCGCGGATGGGTGGGGACTCGAACGAGGAGAAGAGGTGGGCGCCGAGGGCGAGGCTCCGCACGCACTCCATGCCCAGGTACGCCACCGCGCGCTCCACGGACGACGTTTGCTGGCGCAGGCCGAAGTAGGCCGAGTTCACCAGCTGGAGGATCTTCGTCGTCAGAGCAGGATCGCGCTGGACCACCGCCACCACCTCCGCCACGCCGGTGCTCTCCGCCGCCAGCACCCGGCCCAGCTCGAGGTAGGTCCCGGGCGGAGAGGGCAGGAGCTGGAGCCGCCCGACCAGCTCACGCAGCCGGGCGCTCTGGAGCAGGCCGAGCAGATGGCAGGCGCGGTCCACCACGCTCCGGAGCGCCTCCACCTCGCAGGACTTGTCGAGGAACTGGTGCGCGACGGGAAGCGCGCGCGCCGCCAGCTCTCCGGTCTCCGGCCCGGAGAGGATGATCCGCGCGGTGCCGGGGTAAAGGTCCCGCACCCGGGTGAGCAGCTCCGCGCCATCCATCTGCGGCATCCTCAGGTCGGAGGCCACCACGTCGAAGTGACCCTGCTGCAGCGCCGCCAGCGCCGCCTCCGGGCCTTCGGCGAAGACCATCTCCCAGCTCTGGCGCTGCTGGTGGAGCCGGTTCTCCAGCGCCTGGAGCGCGATCGGCTCGTCGTCCACGAACAGCACCCGCCGCCTAACGTCCATCGGAGGCTCTCCATCGGCCCGGACATCGAATCCGGCGCTCTTCCCTCCGGGACAGAAGACACCCTCCGTCTGACTGCCTGGCTCCCGCTGGCCTGCTGAAGGGCGCCTCCGAGCTGCCGGACGCCGCCGATCTCCCGCGCCCCGCGGGCGAGCCGCGAGTGAGGCCACCTCGGACGAGGTCCACCGCGAGGCAGGTGCAACCCGGTCACCTTTGCCCGGTGCTCGATGCGGTCGCAAGGGTCTTCGCCGGCAGCCGGGAGGCGTCATGAACCCGTCGTGCTCGCGTGCGCGCGCGGCTCACATCGCGGCCCGCGCGGACTCGCGCTTATCGTTGCGATCGAAACGGGCCGGCTCCTGGCTCGAGCCGGACCAGATGGCTGGCCTGCGAAGAAGGAGCATCCACGTGAGCATCTCCGGAGTCGGCAGCAGCGCAGTGAGCTCTCCCTTGCTGGTCTCTCAGCAGAGTCCGTCGGTGGCGGGGGCCGTCTCGGGCACCACCTCGGTCTCGGACTTCGCCAGCCTCCTGGATCAGCTCCAGCAGCTGTCATGGAGCGACCCGGAGAAGTTCAAGCAGGTGGCCAGCACCATCGCCCAGCAGCTGCAGCAGGCAGCGCAGGGCGCCACCGGGAACCGGGCCCAGTTCCTCGGCGACCTGGCGAACAGGTTCCAGCACGGGGCCCAGACTGGCACCCTGCCCTCGCTGGCTCCTTCCCCGAGCTCGAACGGAGCCGACGGTGCGCAGCACAACCATCATCACCATCACCTTCACCAGTACGCGGCCCAGCAGTCCTCCTCGTCCCCGCAGCCGACGGTGGCCGAGATCATCCAGGGCGCGCTGCAGTCCGCGAGCTGATCGACGTCGCTCACCGCCGCACCAAGCCCGCGGGATCCTGCTCGCAACCCCGCGGAACGAGAGTGGCTAGGCCCGGAATCGAACCGGGAACCTGCGGATTATGAGACCGCCGCTCTAACCAATTGAGCTACCTAGCCAGGCCGGCTTGCCGGGTCGCCGTACCACGACCGACCAGCCGCGCGGAAGACCCTCGAAGTTCGGGCCTCCCGCCTCCTCGGTTGTAGGCTGGTCCGGTGCTCTCGGCCCTCGCCAGCCTCCTGCTCTCCGCCTCGCCGGGGGACGGCGCCGCGCTCGACATCCACTCTTTCCAGGTGGTGAAGCAAAGCTCGGGGCCCGTCGACTACTACCAGGTCGAGACCGGCCCCGACGGCGCCTTCCTCGCGGCGCGCTACCACCCGCCGCTGGACACCGTGGTCCGCGGCATCGAGGTGCCGGAGAGCTTCCGCCGCACGCTCGCCGGGGTGCGCTGGCGGTGGCGCGTCCGGACCTTTCCCAAGGGCGGCGATGACTGCAATCCCCAGGTGGGCGACGCGGCTGCCGGGGTCTTCGCCACCTTCAAGTCCGGGGTGAAGGTCATGGTCATCAAGTACGTCTGGAACTCTGTCGGCCCCGCCAACCGAAGCTGCGAGCTGGCCAACAACGTGTTCTTCGCCAAGCGGGAGGTGGTGATCCGGAGCGGGGGAGCGCTCGACACCTGGCACACCGAGACTGTCGACCCACGGCGGGACTTCGTCCGCTACTTCGGTGGAAAGCTGGAAGACGTTCCGGACGTCGTGGGCCTCGCGGTGCTGACCGACGGCGATGCGACCAACTCGCCGAGCGAGGCGGATTACGCCGATTTCGTCCTGCTCGACGGGCAGCCTCAGCCGGACGCCGGGCGGGCTCAGGGACGGGCCGCCGGCCAGCTCGCGGATGCCGGGTCGGAGGAGCTTGCCCCCCGTTCGCCCGGGGGCAAGGAGGCCGACCCCGGGCCGGGGCGCTGACCCCTCCGGCGGGCTCAGGGCATCTGGCAGTTCAGCTCGGGCGTGGGCGGCACGCGCCCGGTCACCTGCTCCAGCCGGCTCTGCGCCGCCAGGAGGTCGAAGGTGGCCTGGGCGTCGCCGTACTGCGCCTCGGCGTACCCGCGGTAGGCATCGATGAGGTCGCGGCCGTCACCGACCCCCACCCCGAAGTTCAGGGTCGCGCTGCGGAACCAGCTCCGGCCCGCGGCCACCGCCTTCGCCGAGGCCTCGCGCTTGGTGATGGCCGCATTCAGGTCGGCCACTGCCGTCTCGACCTCGACCCGGATCCCCCGCACCGCGCCGGCGCGCTGCCTGCGCAGCGTGTCGAGCTCGGCCTGCTTCTTGTTGGTCCGGGTGATGATCGTCCAGAAGGACAGGTCCTGCTTGATCCCCAGCGCCCCGCCGATCGTGAGGGCATTGAAGTAGTCGCCGATGTACGGGTTGGTGATGGTGTCCCGGCCGGGCGCGCGCGACCAGGCGAACTGCGCCACGATGCCCACCTGCGGGAAGAGCTCGGCCCGGCTCGCCTTCAGGTCGGCCTCCTTCGCCTGGATGCCGTTGTCCAGCGCCTTGAGGTCCGGACGCTGCTGCTCGGCCTCGGTGAGCGCCAGGGCGAGGTCCGGGGGGCGGATCTTCGAGGTGTCCGGGAGCGGATCGTCCCGGAGCTGCAGCTGGTCCGGCTCCATGGCCAGCGTGGCCGCCAGCCCCACCCGCGCGACACGCAGCGCGCGCTCTCCATCCGCGAGGCGCTGGGTGAGCTGGCTGCGGAAGATCTCGATCCGGTAGCGATCCTCGGGGCTGATCTCTCCGTCGTTCGCCTTCAACGACTTCTGCACCCGGATGTCCGCCTCCTTCAGTGCGTTCTGCACGTCCCCGCCGATCGCCAGCAAGCGGGTGGTCAGACGGATTCCCATGACCAGCTGCACCACCCGAGTCCGGATGGCGTTCTCGGTGTCGTCGACCAGGAACTTCCGCGCCCGCGCCCCGGCGTCGGCCGCGTCATTCGCCGCCTGGATCCGACCCCAGGTGAAGATCGGCTGCAGCGCGTTCACCTCGACCCGGATGAACGGCCCGAGGTCTCCCAGCCCCCGGTTGGTCCCGGTCGCGTCGGCGACGTTCTTCTGATCGACGCCGTAGGTGGTGCCGATCATGGTCTTCCCCGGATTGGCCGGATCAGGAACCTGGGCGGCGTGGGTGGTCTCCACGAGCCGTGCCCCCGGGACGACGCCCCCCCCGATGTTGGCGCTGAACTCGGGAAGCCAGCGGATCGACGTGGCAACCGCCCGGTCGGCCTCGGCCGCTGCCAGCTCGCTCCGCTTGATCCCCACCTCGTCACTCCGGGCGAGCGCCAGCGCCTGGGCGGTCTGGAGGTCGAGCGGGCCGCAGGTGGGCGCCGCGACGGTGAGGGCCAACAGCGCTACGAGCAACGAGCAAACCCCGGAAAGGTGAGTCGGGTCCGAACTCCGGGGGCTCTACACAGAAGGATCCACGAACTCAAGGAAGGTGGCGCCGGAGGATCGGCGAGCGAACCGTCCGCCCGGTGTCCGCCGGCGTCAGTGGCCCCTGCCCGTCCGGGGAGCGCCGTCCTCACCTTCGAAGTAGATGCTGGCCGCCTCGTCGTTCTGCCCGTAGACGACGAGCACCGGCGAGCTGCACGCCTCCCGCCGTACCCGCGCCAGCCGCTTCAGCGACTCGAGCAGCTCGGCGGCCTGTGCCGCCCGGGCCTTGATCGTCTTGAGTGCCATGTCCTGGTGAGACTCCTCGCGCCGGTTCCCTGTCGCCCCGGAAGGGGTGGGTCGCACCGGCATCGTGGGGTATGTGTCGACCACGAGTGCTCGTCTCTAATCGACGCGGCTGACCGTTGACAATGTCCTTGGAAAACTGCCAAGCCGACAGCCTACTTATGCGCCGAGTTCCCCCTCTCGTCCTCCTGGCGGCCGTCCTTCTGGGGGCTCCCGCCTTCGCCCAGCGGGTGGCCGAGAAGCCCCCCGCGCTGGTTCCGGCGTGGCTGCCCCGGGAGGTCGCGATCCTCACGTTCTTCCAGAACGGGAACATCACCCCCGAGCTGCGGATCGCCTGGCACATCCCGGTGGTGCAGCAGCGGATCGACAGCCTGAACCTCATCATCGAGGGCGGCGGCGGCTGGGCCCTGGGCAAGCGGAGCGTCACCAACGAGAACGCCGACCCGCCGCTCACCGAGTTGCACCAGTGGCACATCCAGGGCGGCATCGCCTACGAGGGCGACTGGGCCCAGGGCTGGCACATCGGCGGGCGGATCACCGTGGGCGTCACCATCTTCGGCGCCAACTACAGCACGCTCAGTGGCCCCGTCCACGAGGACACCAGCACCGCCGGCACGGTGGAGGGCCGGCTCGAGGGCGGCTACCGCTTCGGCCGGGTCGTGATCGGCGTGACCATCGGCGTCCTGCAGCCGTGGAGCAAGGACCCCCGGCTCTACTCCCCGAACGACATCGGTGGCTTCTCGAGCGGCATCTTCTTCAACTGGCGCTAGCCGGTCCGGGCTTACGGTATTCTCCGCGCACCACGGTTCGAGTCGATGAGCGGAGCGCGCCAGTGGCCCTGACCGCCGAAGCCTACGGTCTGACCGACGTCGGGCGGAAGCGCCAGCACAACGAGGATGCGTTCGCCGTCGACCTCGAGCTCGGCCTCTTCGTCGTCGCCGATGGAATGGGCGGCCACGCCGCGGGCGAGGTGGCGAGCCAGCGGGCGGTCGAGGTGGTCCGCCAGCAGCTCGCCACCGGGCGCCAGGTGCTGGAGGACCTCGGCCAGGCCAGCACCTCGGAGGCGCGCGCCGCGGCCGCGGCCCTGGTGGAGACCGCCATCCAGCGCGCCTGCGCCGAGGTGTACCGGCTCGCGGCGGCCGACCCGAGCAAGCGCGGCATGGGCACCACCGTGGTGTGCCTGGTGCTCGCCGGCACCAAGGCCATCGTGGGGCACGTGGGCGACAGCCGGGTGTACCTGCTCCGCGGCGGGCAGGCGCACCGGCTCACCGAGGACCACACGCTGATCGCCGCGCAGCTCAAGGCGGGCACCCTGACCCGCGAGCAGGCCCAGGCCTCGCAGCTGCGCAACGTCATCACCCGCGCGGTGGGTATCCAGGAGTCGGTCCAAGTCGACACGCTGATGGTGGACCTCCTCCCGAAGGACCTCTTCCTCCTCTGCTCCGACGGCCTCCACGGCTACCTGCCGGACGACGAGCTGCCCGCGGTCATCGACGACATCCCCCTCGTCGAGTTGCCGGCGAAGCTCATCGCGCTGGCCAACGAGCGCGGCGGGAAGGACAACGTCACCGCGGTGGTGGTGGGCATCGCCGACGGCGGGGCGCCGCTCGAGGAGCTGGAGGAGACCACCAGCCGGATGGAGGTGCTGAAGAGCATCCCCATCTTCCGCCACCTCACCTACAAGGAGCAGACGGCGATCCTCTCCATCGCCTCGACCCGGAGCTTTCCTGCGGATGCGGAGATCGTGACCGAGGGGCAGTCGGGCGACGAGCTCTTCATCGTGGTGCGCGGCCGGGTGCGGGTGGAGACCGGTGGGGTGGGCGTGGCCGAGCTGCGCGCCGGCGGTCACTTCGGGGAGATGGGGCTGGTGGACCACGCGCCGAGGAGCGCCACGGTGCGGGCGCTCGAGCCCACCCGGGCGATGGTGATCGCCCGCGCCGAGCTGATGCAGCTGATGAAGCGTGAGGCGATCCTCGCGGTGAAGCTGCTGTGGAGCTTCGTGCAGGTGCTGTCCGACCGGCTGCGGGCGACGAACAACGAGCTGTCCGAGGTCCGGCAGGAGCTCGCCGCGGCGCAGGCCGTGCAGCCCTTCGCGGAGGAGTGAGGACGAGGGTGAGTCCGCGCCGGCTCGAGATCCAGCCGAGGTACCGGAGGCGGCGGCTCTGGCCGTGGATCGTCGCGGGGGCCCTGCTGCTCGCGGTGGGCCTCTGGGAGCTGCACGTCCGCCGGAACGGTTCCCCGGGGCCTCGGGCGACGGCCCCGGGTCTCGTGGCTCCTGGCGTGAGGTCGCCGGGGTCGCCAGGTGGGGCCGTGGGGGCTCCCGGGGGCGCCGCCACGGCGCCGCGCCGGGACGTCCGGACCGCTGGCATCGCTGGCCGGGTGCTGACGGCGGAGGGGCGGCCGGCGACCGGGGTGACGGTGGTGGTCGCGCCCGAGGGGCCGGAGACCCGGACCGCCGGCGACGGGCGCTTCCGGCTCGAGGCGGAGGAGGGCGCGACGGTGCGGCTCGAGGCCCACCATTCGGACCTCGGGTACGCCATGGCCGAGGCGCGCGCACCAGCGGCCAGCGTCGAGCTCCGGCTCGCGCCCCGTGCCGGGCTCGATGTCCAGGTGCTCTCCGAAGGTCGTCCGGTGACCGGAGCGAGCATCACCGTCCGGCAGCGGAGCGGGGAAGCGGCGCTGTTCCACTCCGACCGCCTCACCGACGCGAACGGGGCCCTCCGGTTCCTCGGGCTACCGGGCGGTTCGCTCGAGGTGGAAGCGCTGCTCGCCGAGACGGGCGCGCGGGGCAGTCTCGAGCTGGAGGGCCGCGAGGGCTCGGTGGCCAGGGTTCTCCTGCTCTTGCCGGTGGTGGGCGTGGTCCAAGGGACGGTGGTGACCCGGGACGGGGCTCCGGTCTCGGGGGCGTTCGTGGGGGTCGAGCCGGCAGAGGGGCTGCCGGCGCGGAGCGCCGAGGACGGGACCTTCGTCCTGAAGGGGCTCCGGACGGGTCGCGACTACCGGCTCACGGCGCGTACCCCGGAGCTGTCGCAGGACACGCCGGTGACGGTGCGCGCCGGACAGAGTGACGTCCGGCTGGTGGTCCGCGAGCGCCTCGTGTACCGCGGGCGGGTGGTGGGCCCGGGAGGCGCTCCGCTGCGGACGTTCTCGGTCGAGGGACGCGCCTTCGAGACGGGGGACGGGCGCTTCGCGATGCCGCTCCAGCCGCGCGACGGGCAGCTGGAGTTTCGCGTCGCGGCCGACGGCATGCTCACCCGCACCGTCGTTGCCGGCGGCACGGTGTCGGAGCTGGGGGACCTCGGGATGCAGCCCGCGCCGAGGCTCCAGGGCCGGGTGACGCTCGCCACCGGCCAGCCGGCGGCGAAGGCCGAGGTGAGCGCCGGCGTCGACACGGCTCGATCGGACGCGACGGGTGCGTTCACGCTCTCGGTGAGCGAGCCTCCGCCGGCGGGCACGCCGATCGTGGTGCACGCGGTGCAGGGCGATCTGGCGGGCAGTGCCGAAGCACCGCTCGGCACGCAGGTGGGCATCGTCCTCGCCGGAGAGCAGCCGGTCCGGGTCCGGGTCTTCGGCCCGGACGGCGCGCCCGCCGGCGGCCGGGCGGTTCAGCTGGTCGGCGTGCGCACCTACGACTGGACCACCGGGCCGGACGGGACGGTGAGCGGCAAGGCGCTCGCCGGGGAGTACCGCGCGTCCACCGACGCGCAGCCCGGGCGGGTGTGGTTCGTCCGGCTGCCCGCGGCCGAGGTGTTGCTCGGCAGCGGCCCCGGCGCGGCGAGCCTCGAGGTCGACGTCGACGCGCCGCTGGAGGCGCTCTGGGTGGAGAAGGGCATCGCCGCGGGGCCGGTGTCGAGCGACCGCCCCGGCCCGCGCGGCGAGGGGCAACTGCTGTTCGGGGTGGAGCGCTCGGCCCGCTTCGACGGGCTCAGCCCGGGCAGCTGGACGGTGGTGGGGCTCCGGCAGGGTACGGCGGTGGTTCGGACGGTGCAGGTGTCGGGGGCGACTCGGCTCTCGCTGTGAAGTTGCCGGCCCCGGGGGCCGGGGCTAAGCCTTCTGCCGGAGATGGACCGGAGCGTCCTCCAGGCCCGGCGCATCGCGCTGGGCGTCGGTGGCGGCATCGCGGCGTACAAGGCCGCAGAGCTGGTGCGCGCGCTGCAGCGCTCGGGCGCCGAGGTGCGGGTGGCGATGACGCCCGCAGCGGCCTCATTCGTGACGCCGCTGACCTTCCAGGCGCTGAGCGGGCATCCGGTGCTCACCGACATCCTCGATGCCTCGCAGGAGGCGGCGTTCGGGCACATCGAGTTCGCCCGGTGGTCCGAGCTGTTCGTCATCGCGCCGGCGACTGCGGATCTCCTGGCGCGCATCGTGGCCGGAATGGGGAACGACGCGCTGGCCGCGACCCTGCTGGCCTACCGCGGGACGGTGCTCCTCGCGCCGGCGATGAACACGGCGATGTGGGAACACCGGGCCACGCAGCGCAACCTCGCGGTGCTGGCGAAGGACCCGAGGTACCGGTTCGTCGGACCTGGATCGGGGCTCTTGGCGTGCGGAGAGGTCGGCTCGGGGCGTCTGAGTGAGCCGGAGCAGATCGTCGACGCCGCCGCCGAGCTGCTCGGCGAGGGGCCCCTGGCGGGGACGCGGGTGCTGGTCACCGCCGGCCCCACGCGCGAGTTCCTGGATCCGGTCCGCTTCATCAGCAACCCGAGCACCGGGAAGATGGGGCTCGCGGTGGCCCGGGCGGCGAGGGCTCGCGGGGCGCAGGTGACGGTCGTCCTCGGCCCGGTCGGCGCGGTGGATCGCGCCGGGCTCGACATCGTGGACGTGGTCAGCGCCGAGGACATGCGTGATGCAGTGTTGCCACGCCTCGAGCAGACCGATGTGCTGGTCGCGACGGCGGCGGTGAGCGACTGGCGGCCGGCGCACCGGGCCGACCAGAAGGTGAAGAAGGACGAGCCCGGGGCCGGCGCCCCCCTGGCGCTCCTCCGGACGCCGGACGTGCTCGCCCTTGCCGCCGAGCGCGCCCGTGGGCTCGCGCGCCGTCCGCTGATCGTCGGGTTCGCGGCGGAGACCGAGAACGTGGTCGAGAACGCGACCGCGAAGCTACTGCGCAAGGGGCTGGACCTGATCGTCGCCAATGACGTCAGCCGGTCCGACGCGGGCTTCGGCGTGGACACCAACGCCGTGGTCATCGTCGACCGGGCGGGTGGCCGGCTGGAGCTCTCGGGCAGCAAGGACGCGGTCGCCGCCGGGCTCTGGGACCGGCTCGCCGCGATCCGGTCTGCGGCCTCGCTCGCGACCTCCTGAACCCCCCGCCGCCGGGCTCGGCGGCCAGGCACGTCGGATTCACATGGCAGTGTTCGCCCACTCCCGGCAACGCGCCGGGCAGGGGAGGAACATCCACGGTGGCGGACGGAGTGCTTCCGGCGGCAGATGCGGTGGCAGAAGTCCTGGCGGACGTCCGGCGATACCTGGGCTGGCACCGGGACGTGGCCGGAGACGAGCTGCACGCCTCGGAGGACGGAGCGCTGGCCGCGGTCTTCCGGGCGGCGGTCGACGTGCAGGTCACGGTGGAGGGCTCGAGCACGACGCCGGTCGTCGTCGAGTATGCGGAGATCTCGGCGGAAGTGAGCACGTCGCTCGAGGCGGCGGCCGATGCACCGGCATCGCCCGCGGGGAACGGAGACCCCCTCGCCGTCCCGGCGCACCCCGGGGGTGCGGGCCGGCCCAGCGTGGTGCCGGTGAGCTTGGCCGAGCCGCAGCTGGCGCGAAGCTCGGACGAGAGACCCCGCCTCGATGAGGTCCGTCGCTCCCTCGGCGACTGCAAGCGCTGCAAGCTCTGCTCCGGACGGAGGAACCTGGTCTTCGGCGTCGGGAACCCGAAGGCACGACTGGTCTTCGTGGGCGAGGGGCCGGGTGCCGAGGAGGACAACCAGGGCATCCCGTTCGTCGGCGCCGCGGGCCAGCTTCTGACGAAGATGATCGTCGCGATGGGCTACAGCCGCGACGAGGTCTACATCTGCAACGTGGTCAAGTGCCGCCCGCCAGGGAACCGGAATCCCGAGCCGGACGAGATCGCCTCCTGCCAGCCGTTCCTCGAGGCGCAGCTCCATGCCATCCGGCCCTCGGTCATCGTCGCCCTCGGGAAGTTCGCCGCCCAGACCTTGCTCCGGACAGACACCCCGATCACTCGACTCCGCGGCCAGTGGCGGGAGTACGTGGGGGTTCCGCTGATGCCCACGTTCCACCCGGCCTACCTGCTGCGAAACCCGCCGGAGAAGAAAGCCGCCTGGGCCGACCTCCAGGCCGTCATGGCGCGCTTCCCGAAGGCCGGGGCCTGAGGGAAGCTGCCGACCGTGCCTCGCGGTCGCCTCGACATCCGGACGATGCACTGTGCCGCCCTCGCCGGGAACCCGCGCGGGGATCCCGTCGACCGCCCGTGTGCGGTGTACCTGCCCGAGGGCTACGACGCCGGGGCGATGCGCTACCCGGTGGTGGTCCTTCTCCACGCGTTCATGGGCTCGGTTCCGGCATGGTTCAACAGCGCGCCGTTCACCCCCGGCATCCTCGATCGGCTTGACGCGCTGTTCGCCGCGGGCGCCCCGCCATTCCTCACGGTCTTCCCCGACGGCCTGACCGCGCTCGGGGGGAGCCAGTGGATCGACTCGCCGGGGAACGGCGCCTACGGACGGATGATCGTCCATGACCTGCTCGGGCACGTCGACCGTACCTACTCGACCCTCCGCTCGGCCGGTTCACGGGCCGTCGCGGGGCGCAGCTCGGGCGGGTACGGGGGCTGGCAGCTGGTGCGCCGGTTCCCTGGGGTGTTCGGGCACATGGTGTCGCACTCCGCGGACGCCTACTTCGAGTACTGCTATCTGCCCGAGTTCCCCAGGGCGGCCTCCGCGCTGTTGCGTGCCGGGGGCGTGCAGCCCTGGTGGGACGGGTTCGAGCAGCGGGTGCGCGAGACGAAGATGGGCGGCGATGACCACGCAGTGGTGAACCTCCTGGCGATGGCCGCCGCGTACTCGCCGGACCCGGTGCAGCCGCTGGGCGTGGCGCTCCCCTTCGACCTCGCGACGGCGCGGATCGACGATCGGGTCTGGGCGACGTGGCTGGCCGAGGATCCGGTGCGCTTCGTCGAGCGCGACCCCGAGCCGTTCCGCGCGCTCCAGAGCATCTTCATCGACTGCGGAACGCGCGACGAGTTTGGCCTGCACTGGGGCGCCCGGATGCTCGCCCGCCTGGTCGCCGGTGGCCGGGCCACCGTGGTCCACGAGGAGTACGAGGACGGGCACATGGGGACGGCCTACCGGTTCGATCGGTCGCTGGCGTTCGTCGCCCCGCGGCTCGCCCGCGAGCAGGGGTGACGCCCGGGCGCGGGTCGTGCTAGCCGCGGCTCCCGTGACGAGCGATCCCTACGGACTGGGCCGCGTGGTTGGCGAGCCGGGCGTGCTCCCGCAGCGTGCCGGGAGGCTCGATCCGTCTCTGCCGATTCGCCCTTCCGAGATGCTGATCGACGTGGAGAGCCTGAACGTCGACGCGGCGTCCTTCAAGCAGATCCGCGAGTCCTGTGGGGGCGCGCCCGAGGCGGTGGTCGCGCGCATCCAGGAGATCGTTCGGGCCCGGGGGAAGATGCAGAACCCGGTGACCGGCTCGGGTGGGATGCTGCTCGGCCGCGTGCGCGAGGTCGGCCCCGAGCACCCCGCGCAGGGGAAGGTCCGACCCGGCGAGCGCATCGCGACGCTGGTCAGCCTGTCGCTCACCCCCCTGGTCATCGACGAGGTTCGCGCGGTCCGGATGGAGGTGGACCGGGTCGACGTCCGCGGCCACGCCATCCTCTTCGCCAGCGGAATCTGGGCCCGGGTCCCGGACGACATGCCCGAGACCCTGGTGCTCGCCGCGCTGGACGTCTGCGGCGCGCCGGCCTTGGTGGCCCGGCACGCGAGGCCCGGGATGCGCATCGGCGTTCTCGGGGCCGGAAAGAGCGGGGCGCTGTGCCTCGCTCAGGCCCGGAAGAGCACGGCGGGGAAGGGTCAGCTGCTCGCCGTGGACATCTCCGAGAAGGCGCTCTCGGCGCTGGCCGAGCTGGGGGTGTCCGACGTGAGCCTGCGCGTGGATGCGACGCGTGCGGTGGAGGTGCTCGAGGCGGTGCGGAAGGCAACCGACGGGGCGCTCTGCGATCTAGTCGTCAACTGCGCCTCCGTCCCCGGGACCGAGATGGCGACGGTCCTCTCCACGCGGGACGGCGGCACGGCGATCTTCTTCTCGATGGCCACGTCCTTCACCGCCGCCGCGCTCGGAGCCGAGGGTGTGGGGAAGGACCTGACGATGCTCCTCGGCAACGGGTACGTGCCAGGGCACGCGGATCTCACGCTCGACCTGCTGCGGAGCGACACCCGGCTCCGGGAGTTCTTCGCCGCGCGCTACCTCTAGGACTCAGAGGTTCTGCTCGTCCATCCAGCGGCGCCACCCGTCGAATTCCGCCCGCCGGCGGCGGGCGATCCGCCCGAACCACCAGGGGGCGAAGAAGGCCAGGGCGACGCCGAACAGGAAGCAACCCAGGGTCATGAGGCGCACCGGGAGCGGCGACCCGTGCTCGGCGTACAGGACCTGGGTGGCGATGCCGCCGAACAGGCACATGCCGAGGTAGACCCACCGGACGAGGCGGGCCATGCGGAGCTCGGCGGCGAGGCGGCGCTCCAGGAAGCCGAGGGCCTCGCGCGGGCTGGCGAAGCGCCAGGACCCGACGCCGCGCTGGATGAGGAGGAAGCCGATCCCCATCGCCGCGCCGAACGCCAGGATGGCCCAGCCGATGGTGTGCACCACTCCCTCCGGAGCGGCGAATGCGGGCACTGCTCCGAGGGAGGCGATGGCGGCGAGGAGGAGGACGGTGATCCGAGTACGGCGGTGTCGCGATGCCTCGCGGTGTGCGCGGGTGCGGACATCGGGGAGCGGCCCCGAGGCGCCGGCCCAGGTGGACTGCCAGGAATCCCAGCCGGTCATGCGGCCTCCTTCTCCAGGGAACGCCGGAGCGCCTCCCGGGCCCGTCCGAGGCGGACCGCGACGTTCTCCGGAGTGATGCCGACCAGGGTGGCGATCTCGGCGTGGGACAGGCCTTCCAGGGCGAGCGCCAGGACCTGCCGCTGGCCGAGCGGGAGGGTGCGGAGGTGGCCGAGAAACCGCTCGGCGCGCTCCTGTGCCGCGAGCTGATCGTCGGCGCCCGGACGCGGATCCGGAAGCTCGGCGACGTCGGCCTCGGAGCCGCGCCTTCGCCTCGAGCGCTGCCAGGCATGCGAGAGGCAGCGGTTGTAGGCGATGCGCAGCAGGAACGTCTTCGGCGAGCTCTCCCCGCGGAATCGGGGGAGCGATTGCCAGACGGCGAGTAGGACGTCCTGCGCGAGGTCGTCTCGCTCGGGGCCACGGGGCGCAAAGCTGGCGATCACCCGCCAGAGCGCCGGGCCGTGCTCACGCAAACACTCCTCGAACTCCATCACCCCCACAGTCTCGCCCGCGGGGCGGACCTAACAAACGATGGGCCCCGGCCCTGGGGCTGCCGCGACCGCCGGAGGGCGTTGACCACATTTGCCCCGGCTCGGTCTGCTGGGTTACGGGAGCCCCCATGCCAGGACCCTTCGTCGACGACGCGCAGGTCGCCCAGGCCCGCGGCATCGCGTCCCAGGTCATCGAGCCGGTGTTCGACCTCATCCGGCGGCACACCACCATCTCGGTGGAGCGCACGGTGCTGCGCCTGTTCGGGATGTCCGACGCCGGCCCGGGCGGCATCCCGCTCACCAACCTCATGACCGACCGGCTCAAGGCGGCCGGCGTGCTCAACCGCGGCGCGGCGTACTGGTACGGCCGCGCGCTCCAGCTCGGGGCGGCGAGCCCACTCGATGCCGTCGAGCGCATCGCCGCGCTCCCGGCGAACAAGCTGGCGCCGCTCTCTCCAGAGACGGAGGGGAACCTCCGCGCCGAGGTCCGCCGCGAGGTTGAAGCCGCGGTCGACGAGCTCCGCCGGCGCATCGACGAGCGTGACGCGCTCCGCCGCGAGTTTCCGATGTCGCCGGCGCCGCACCGCTACGTCATCGTCGCCACCGGGAACATCTACGACGACGTGGACCAGGCCCGCGCCGCCGCCCAGGCTGGAGCGGACATCATCGCCGTCATCCGCAGCACCGCGCAGTCGCTCCTGGACTACGTGCCCCACGGCGCGACCACCGAGGGCTACGGCGGCACCTACGCCACCCAGGAGAACTTCCGCATCATGCGGGAGGCGCTGGACGCCGAGTCCCGCCGGCTGAAGCGCTACATCCAGCTCACCAACTACTCCTCGGGCCTGTGCATGGCGGAGATCGCCTTCGCCGCGGCCTGGGAGCGGCTGGACATGCTCCTCAACGACGCGATGTACGGAATCCTCTTCCGCGACATCAACATGCGCCGGACGTTCATCGACCAGTACTTCAGCCGCCGCATCTGCGCCCTGGCGGGCATCATCATCAACACCGGCGAGGACAACTACATCACCACCGCCGACGCCTACGACTCGGCGCACACCGTCATCGCCAGCCAGTTCATCAACGAGGCGTTCGCCAAGCGTGCGGGACTGCAAGACTGGCAGCTGGGGCTCGGCCACAGCTACGAGATCGACCCCCAGCGGCCCGAGACCCTGCTCCTCGAGCTGAGCCAGGCAATGCTCATCCGCCGCTGCTTCCCGGACGCGCCGCTGAAGTACATGCCGCCCACCAAGCACAAGGAGACGGACATCTTCTTCAGCCACGCCTACGACGTGATGGCGGATCTGGTGGCAATCTGGACCCGGCAGGGCATCCAGCTTCTGGGGATGATGACCGAGGCGATGCACACCCCACTGCTCGCCGACCGCTACGTGGCGCTCAAGTCGGCGGCGTACGTCCACCGCGCGGCCCGCGGCATCGACGAGGAGTTCGTGGTCCGCGAGGACGGGAAGATTGCTAACCGGGCGCGCTTCGTCTTCGCCAAGGCGATGGAGCTGCTCGAGGAGTGCCGGCACGACGGCCTGGTGGCCGCCATCGGCCAGGGCCGGTTCGGGGACGTGAAGCGGACCGAGACCGGCGGCAAGGGGCTGGAGGGCGTGCTGGAGAAGGCGCCGGACTACTTCAACCCGTTCCTCGACATCCTGGAGGGGCGCTGATGGCCGGCGAATCGCACCTTATCCGGGCCTACGGGGACCGGCGCGACGACGGGGTCATCCAGCTCTCGTTCACGCTCCCGGTCCCGCTGTCGGACAAGGCCAGGGAGGCCGCCCGACAGTTCTGCGCCAAGCTCGGGCTGCTCGAGGTCAAGGTCGCGGCGGCCGAGCCGGCGGCGGACAACTACTCCTTCTTCGTGGTCTACGCCCGAGCCGACGTCGCGCTGGACTACGCGAGCATCGACGTCCCGGAGCTCGTCTTCAAGAAGCTCGGGTTCGACGAGCTGAACAAGCTCATCGAGGACCGGATCGCCCGCCGGGTGGTGGTGCTCGGCGCCTGCACCGGGACCGATACCCACACCGTGGGGATCGACGCGATCCTGAACATGAAGGGCTACGCGGGCGACTACGGGCTCGAGCGGTACCCCTGGTTCGAGGCCTACAACCTCGGAAGCCAGGTGCCGAACGAGGAGCTGATCCGCCGCGCCGCGGAGAACAGGGCCGACGCGATCCTCGTCTCCCAGGTAGTGACCCAGCGCGACGTCCACAAGGACAACAGCCGCCAGTTCATCGACGTGGCCAAGGCGCACGGGCTGAAGGGGAAGACCATCCTCCTGCTCGGCGGCCCGCGGGTGGACCACAAGCTGGCGATGGAGCTGGGCTTCGACGCGGGCTTCGGCCCCGGGACCAAGCCCTCGGACGTGGCGAACTACATCGTCCACGCGCTGCTGAAGAAGATGGGCAAGGAGCCCGAGGACCTTCACTTCGAGGGAGAGCCGACATGAGCGTGCGTTCGGTGCTCCGGCTGCGGATGTCCAGCCACGACGCCCACTACGGCGGAAACCTGGTGGACGGGGCGCGGATGCTCGGGCTCTTCGGCGACGTGGCGACCGAGCTGTGCATCCTTCACGACGGCGACGAGGGGCTGTTCCGGGCCTACGACTCGGTGGAGTTCCTCGCCCCGGTGTACGCCGGCGACTTCATCGAGGCGGAAGGGGAGATCACCGAGGTGGGGAGGACCAGCCGGAAGATGCGGTTCGAGGCTCGGAAGGTCATCCGGCCGCTACCGGACGTCTCCTCGTCGGCGGCCGAGGTGCTGCCCCTGCCGATGGTCGTCTGCCGGGCGACGGGGACCTGCGTGGTGCCGCTGGACAAGCAGCGGGGAAGGCGATGAGCGCTCCGTACGTCATCACCGCGGCGATGGTGGGGGCGGAGACCAGCCGCGAGCAGACGCCCTACCTGCCCATCACCCCCGAGGAGATCGCCGAGGACGCGGCCCGCTGCCGCGAGGCGGGCGCGGCCATGGTGCACCTGCACGTGCGCCGTCCGGATGGGTCGCCCTCGCAGGACGCCGAGCTCTTCCGGGCCGCCATCCGTGCCATCCGTGCCCGCTGCGACGTGCTCATCCAGACCTCGACCGGCGGCGCGGTGGGGATGACCGCCGACGAGCGCTGCGGACCCTTGACCTTGACCGGCGCCGACCGGCCGGACATGGCGACGCTGACCACCGGGACGGTGAACTTCGGGGACGAGGTGTTCAGCAACCCTCGGCCCCTGGTGAAGGAGATCGCCCGCCGCATCCGCGCGCTCGGCATCCGTCCGGAGATCGAGTGCTTCGACACCGGGATGATCGAGCAGGCCGAGTGGCTGGCGAGGGAGGGGCTGGTGGACCTGCCGGCGCACTACGACTTCGTGCTCGGCGTCCCGGGCTCGCTCGGCGCCTCGGAGCGCGCGCTGGACTTCATGGTCGGCACGCTTCCGCCGGGGAGCAGCTGGACCGTGGCCGGGGTGGGGCGGCACCAGCTCCCGATGGCCGAGCTCGGCGCGGTGAAGGGTGGCAATGGCCGGGTGGGCCTGGAGGACAACGTCTACCTGAGCAAGGGCGTGCTGGCGAAGGGCAACTGGGAGCTGGTCGCCGAGGCGGCGAGGCGCGCCCGCACGAGAGGCCGGGAGATCGCCACCCCGCGGCAGGCCCGCGAGCTGCTCCGGCTCGGATAGGCCAGATGCAGGTCACCCGACCAGCTGCCGGGAGCGGTCCCCTCATGGAGCGGACGTTCTTCGTCGGGATGGCAGGAGTGTTCCTGCTCCTCGTCTTTCTCGGCTTCGCCCCCTCGTACTACCTCCGGGGAATCGTCAAGCCGTACGCGCCGCTCGTGCCGCAGACGCCGCTGGTGCACCTCCACGCGCTGCTCTTCTCCTCCTGGGTGGTGCTGTTCGCCGTTCAGACCGGGCTGGTCGCCGTCAGACGAACTGACCTACACCGCCGGCTTGGCGTCGCTGGCGCCGTGCTGGCCTGCATGATGGTCGTCGTGGGGACGCTCACCGCCCTCCATCAGGCCGCGCGCGGATCCGGCCCGCCAGTGCTTCCTCCGCTCACCTGGCTGGCGGTGCCTCTGTTCGACATCCCCGTGTTTGCCGTGCTTGTCGGCTGGGCGGTCGCCCGTCGCCGGAGGCCGCAGATTCACCAGCGGCTGATGTTCGTGGCGATGGTGGCGCTCATGTCTCCTGCGATCGGCCGGATGCCCACGCCATCGTTCCTCTCGGACTACGTGGTCACCTTCGTGCTCCCGGACCTGGGGCTGCTCCCGCTCGCCGCCTGGGACCTCCGCTCGGGAGGCAGGGTCCATCGGGTGACGGTGCTCGCCGGGGGGTTCCTCGTCGCGACCCAGCTGCTGAGGGTCCTTGTCTGGAGGACCGCCCCTTGGCTGGCGTTCGCGCGCTGGGCGGTAGCGCTGGTGACCTAGCGCCGCCCGACGAGGGTCGCCCCTCGGGGGGGGATGTGGAGCTCAGCGCATCCGCTTCCACGGAAGGGCGGAGAGCGCCCCGAGCTGCGACGCCGTCGTCTCCAGCGATGAGCGGGCGTCCTGCGGCGCCAGCCGTTGGTCGATGCTGTGGCGCCTCCGCACCTCGCTCCAGGACACGAGCTCGGTCGCGTGCGAGGCCGCCTCGGTGTGGACCTGCCCGGCGTGGACCAGCAGAGACCGGGCGAGCACCTTCGAGCTCGGGCCCGACGCCCGTACCCGCCCGGCGCGCTCGACCTCGCCCAGCAGCTCGCGGGCATGGGGGGTGAGCGGGTCCATCTGCCACGGGGCGCGGGCCTCGCCGACGCTGATCAGCGCGGGCCAGAGCCTCCGGTGCACCAGCGTCACCTTCGCCGAGAGCAGCGGGACGAAGAGCACGTCGCCTCGCTCCTCCAGCGCGCTCGCCACCTGGAAGATCCGGCGGCCGGCAGGGTGGCCCCACCAGGAGCCCCGGATGGGCTCCCCGGCCACCAGCGCCGTCAGGCTCGGCTTCCGTGCATCGTGGAGGAACAGCATGCCCATCCGCCCCACGGCGCCCACTGCTTGCCGGAGCGCTTCCTCGGTGGCGTCGTCCTGCATTCCCGGGCGGTATACCCCCCTGGTCTCCCGAGCTAGGACCCCGGCATTCCTCCCGATCGAGGGCCTGGTCGATTCAACGCGCATGCCAGCGGTCGTCCGGGGCCGGAGGGTGCGACATCGACCGAGCTGCGCCGCCCGCGGATGGATCGTCCTGAAAACGAACGGACGGACGACTTTGTCGGACTAGGCTGGGTGAGTGACCATCGAGAGGTACCGGAAGGCCCGGGCGCTGATTGCAGAGGCTGGGGGTGGCGACTTCGAGGGCCCGAAACCGGAGGCGCTGGTGGCGCGTGCCGAGGCGGCCCTCGGCCTCGTCTTTCCCCCCAGCTACCGGCAGTTCCTGCTGGAGCTCGGATGCGGCAGCGTCGGGGGCTTCGAGGTCTACGGGCTGGTGGACGACGACTTCACCCACTCGGCCGTTCCCGATGCCATCTGGCTGACGCTCGAGGAGCGCCGGAACGTCGGCCTCGATCCCCGCTACGTGGTCATCGGAACGCTCGGTGACGGGACCCTCGACTGCCTGGACACGGTCCACCTCGACCGGGAAGGGGAAGCACCGGTCGTCCAGCTCTCGGCCGAGGGCGAGGACCCGGTGAAGCTCGCCGACAGCTTCGGCGAGTACTTCCTCACCGAGGTCGAGAGCGCGCTTTCCGACGAGGACTGAGCCCGAGGTAGCTCGACGATCTTCGAACGACGGGGGACCGCCGCCCTGCCGCCGGCGTCGCCCTCGAAGAACGACTAGAAGGGCGGCACTTCGCGCCGCCTCCACGGACGCTCCACCTGCTTGTTCGCCGTGCGGGCCAGGGCCATCGCCAGCGCCTTGCGGGTCTCGCGCGGGTCGATGACGTCGTCCACCATCGCCAGCGCCGCGGCCCGGTCGATGCGCACGTGCGGCTTGAGCCCCGCGGCCAGCTCCTCCTTCATCGTCTTCGCCGCCTCGGGGCTCCCGGCCTGCTCCAGGAGCTTCTTGGCGCCGATGGACACCAGGCCCTCGGCCCCCATGATGCCGATCTCCGCCTCCGGCCAGGCGAGGAGCAGGTCCGGCTCATAGGCGCGGCCGTTCATCACGTAGTAACCGGCGCCGAAGCCCTTGCGGACCACCACGGTGAGCTTCGGCACCGTGGCGTTCGAGACCAGCTGGAGCATCCGCGCGCCGTGACGGATGAGCCCGCTCTGCTCGGCCTTGGTCCCCACCAGGAAGCCCGGCACGTCCTGGAGGAAGAGCAGGGGAATCCCGAAGGCGTCGCAGAGCGCGACGAAGCGGGCAGCCTTGTCGGAGGCCGCGACGTCGAGGACCCCGCCGAGGAACATCGAGTTGCTCGCCACCACTCCCACGCTCCAGCCGTCGATGCGGCAGAGCCCGGTGATGACGTTCCGGGCGAACCGGGGCTTCAGGGGAAAGAACTTCCGGTCGTCGGCGATCGCCAGGATGACCTTGTGCATGTCGAACGCCCGGCGCGGATTGTCCGGGACGACGGTGAGCAGCTCCTCGTCGCGCCGGTCCGCCGGGTCGCCACCGAGGCGCCGGGGCGGCTTCTCGCCACAGTGGGAGGGGAAATACGAGAGGTACTCCCGGACCGCGGCGATGCAAGCCCGGTCGTCGGGGAACTCGCCGTCCGCGACGCCCGAGACCTCGTTGTGCAGCTTGCTCCCCCCGAGCTGCTGCTCGCTCACCTCCTCGCCCACCGTGCTCTTCACCAGCGCCGGCCCGCCCACCGCGATGCTGCCGATCTCCTTCACCATCGGGACGTAGTCGGCCAGCCCCGGGATGTACGCCGTGCCAGCCGCTCCCGGCCCGAGCATCGCCGAGACCTGCGGCACCACCCCGCTCAGCACCGACTGCTCGCGGAACAGGTAGCCGGTGTCGGCGAAGCCGGCCAGCCGCCGGGGATCCACCTCGCCCCCGGCCTCGAGACGCGCGCCGCCCGAGTCCACCAGCCACACGATGGGGGTCCGGTTCTTGAGGACCAGGTCGCGGAGCCGGGTGACCTTCCGCTCGCCGACCTCGCCGATGCTCCCCCCGAGCACCGTGAAATCGTAGATCGCGGCCGCCACCGGCCGGCCTTCCACCGTGCCGAACGCGGTGACCACGGCGTCCGCCGCGGTGGGCCGCGCCGGGTCCTCCTCGTCCAGGAGCCGCCCCTCCGCCGCCGCCAGCATCCCCAGCTCCTGGACCGAGCCCGGGTCGAAGAGCAGGGCCAGCCGCTGGCGCGCGTCCAGCTTCCCTCGGCCGTGCTGCCGCTCGACCCGCTGGGTGCCACCCATCTCCGCCTTCCGGGCCTTCAGCTCGGCGAGCCGCTCGACTGCGTCCTTCATTCCCATGCCGGCGCACGTTACTGGACAGACGCCAGCTCTCGCGCGCATTCCGGGCCGGCGTATTCTGCAGCCCCGCACTCCACCATGTCCGAGCGGCCGCTCCGCATCGTCAGCTACAACGTCCGGTACTTCGGGCACGCGCTCCGGGGGCTGGCCACCACCCGCACGTCCCTGGAGCGCATCGCCCAGCGGCTGGCGAGCCTCACTCCGCTGGCGGACGTCATCTGCCTCCAGGAGGTCGAGACCCGCTCCCTGCGGAGCACGCTCGCGTTCGGAGGCACGCACACCCAGCTCGAGGCCTTCATGGAGGCGTTCGAGCGCGCCTTCGCCCAGCGCAGCCTGGTGTTCCCGTACGACGCGTTCCACTTCCGCGCGCACAGCTACCAGTTCCGCTCGACGACGCTCTACACCACCGGCCTGGCAGTCATCGTCAACCGCCACCGGCTCCGGGTGGAGGGTCACAACGTCCTGAGCCCGCATTCCATCACCCACCACCACGTCGCCCGGCTGAAGGACACCAAGCAGAGCAGGATCTGCGCCCAGGTGAGGCTGACCACCCCCTCGGGCCGGCCCCTCCACGTCTTCAACACCCACCTCAGCCTCCCCACCCCCTTCACCCGCGAGTTCTGGAGCGAAAAAGAGAAGATGGGCTTCGGTCTCAACCAGGTCATCGAGGCCAAGAAGCTGGCCACGTTCGTCCAGGCCCACGCCGACGGGGAGCCGTTCGTCGTCGGCGGGGACTTCAACTCCTCCCCCGCGTCGCCGGTGTACCGGTACCTGTCGGAAGAGGTGGGATGGGTCGGAGCCCAGGAGGCGCTGAAGCAGATCGACCGGTCGCACCGCGGATTCCCCACTGCCGGATTCTTCCGACTTCGCATGCACCTCGACCACCTCTTCGGCGGGAACGGCATCCGCTGGGTGGACCTGGCCGGCACCGAGCCCTTCGGGCGGGGACCTTTCCGCGGACTGTCGGACCACGTGCCGTTGATCGCCCGGTTCGAGCCACCGCCCGTCAGTAAGGCGAGCAGCGAGGCGGTTTGACGTAAACTCTCCGGATCGTGGCCAGGCTGGATCCGATCTTCGAGCGCCTCCTGAAGGAAGGCACCGAGCTCCGCTTCGACACCGGCGCCCCCGCACTCATGCGCACCGGCGCGGGCGAGATCCCGGTGCTCCGGCAGCAGCTCACCGCGCAGCAGATCGCCGGGGTCTTCGCCGAGCTGGTCCCGAGCGAGATGCGCCACAGCTTCCCCACGCCCGGGGTGAGCAGATTCGAGTACGGCGCCCCGGCGGGACGGGTGTCCGTGACCTTCGAGCGGAACGGTGGACAGGTCCGGGCCATGGTGCGGCCGGCGGAGAAGGGCGCCGAGGAGGAGGGGGAGCCGATCGAGCTCGCCTCCGCCGCCGAGATGGTGCACGAGTACATGCACGGCGGGGGCACTGCCAAGGTCGGGACCCCCCCGACCCCGGCGGCGGTCGGGATCCCCGGGGGTTCGCAGCCCGGGGTCCGCCGCGGGGTGGCCAGGGACATCCAGTTCCGCGAGCTTCCTGCCGCCGGGTCCCAGGCGCCCGTGAAGGGAACGGCTCCGGCGGCCGCCCCCCCCCCCCCCGCGGCCCCCCCCCCCCCCGCGCCCCCCGCCCCCCCACCCAAGCCCGGCCCCCCGGCGGCCCTG
>Ga0335070_10001912_pt1 | contig 24173 bp, 24 predicted proteins | sample Lox_Sample_13_FD_206722 | JGI IMG/M metagenome (GOLD analysis project Ga0335070, IMG submission 206722) | Soil microbial communities from Loxahatchee National Wildlife Refuge, Florida, United States - Lox_Sample_1.3 | ecosystem: Environmental > Terrestrial > Soil > Wetlands | place: USA...
GGTGCCAGGAGGACAATCATGAACATCGGCCAGGCCTTTATCGAAGCCTTGGAAAGCCTGAGCTCCAACAAACTGCGCTCTGGGCTGACCATTCTGGGGATCGTGATCGGCGTCGGGGCGGTAATCGCCATGCTCGCCGTCGGGCAAGGGGCCCAGGATACGATCACCGGGTCGATCAGCGGGATTGGGACGAACCTGCTGTTCGTCTTCTCCGGGAACAACCTGACGGACGTCCGCAACCCCAAGCCGCTGACCCAGGGAGACGCCGACGCGCTCGACGATCCCTTCGCTGCGCCGTCGGTGGAACAGGTGGCGCCGGTGATCCAGGGATCCGCCACGGTTTCCTTTGGCAAGGAGCAGTCGAGCCTGACCCTGGACGGGATCACCCCGACCTACCAATCCGTGCGAAACTACGAACTGGTGGAGGGCGAGTTTATTCGCGAGGAGCACCTCCTCGGTCAGTCCTCGGTGGTAGTCATCGCCTCCGCCGTGGCGGATAAGCTCTTTGGACGGCAGGAGGGGGTGGTGGGTGAAACGATCCGCATCGAGAACCAGCCGTTCCGCGTCATCGGGGTGCTGAAAGCCAAGGGAGGAAGTACCTTTGGCTCGGCGGACAACTTTGTCATGGTGCCGATCACCACGGCCCAGGCGCGCCTGATCCGCCGCTCGACCCACGACCGGGTTGACCTGATTTTCGTCAAGGTGCGCAGCGCGGAGCTGGTCCGCCAGGCAACAGATGAGGTCTCGTCGGTACTGCGCGCGCGCCACCGGGTCAGCCTGGGAGCGGACGACTTCACCGTGCTCAGCCAGCAGGACTTTGTCAACACCGCGCGGACGATCACTGGCGTGTTCACCATCTTCCTTGGCGGCGTCGCGGCGATCTCGCTGCTGGTGGGAGGGATTGGGATTATGAACATTATGCTGGTGAGCGTGACCGAGCGGACGCGCGAGATCGGGCTGCGCAAGGCCCTCGGCGCGCGCAGGCGGGATATCCTGATCCAGTTCCTGACCGAATCGGCCTTGCTGAGCCTGCTGGGTGGGGTGGTGGGGATCCTGCTGGGGTATCTGATCGCCATGATCGTCGGGAAGATCGCCGCAGCGAATGGGACGCCCTTCTACCCCCAGGTGGAGATCAACGCGATTTTGCTGGCGACCCTGTTTTCTACCGCGGTGGGGCTGTTCTTTGGCCTGTACCCGGCCAACCGGGCGGCCAGCCTGCAGCCTTTGGAAGCGCTGCGCTCTGAATAAAGATACAGGTACTTATGGAAGAAAAAACAAGGCAGCTTGCCGAAGATCTCTTACGAACCCTGATACAGTTCAACCGCATGAATATTCACCGCAGCCTGGTTGGGGGCCTGAAACGCAGCGAGTTCATTTTCCTTTCGACTCTGACCCACCTTGTGCAATCCGGGGCAAAGGGAGTGAAAGTATCCAGCCTGAGCAACCAGATGGAGGTGACCCCGGCAGCGGTGACACACATCCTTAATGCAATGGAAGAAACCGGGTACGTGGAGCGGATCGCAGACCCGGCCGACCGGCGGATCGTGTTAATCCGCCCGACCGAGACCGGCGAGGAATTGATGACGACCGCTAAATCGCGCCTGTTCGCAGCTCTGGAAGGGTTGGTGGAATACCTGGGAGAGGAAGACAGCCAGGAGCTGATCCGGTTGCTGGCCGTGACGATGGACTATTACCGGGAGCGAGTGGAATAGTATAATCATAGGACAAGAAGAAGCAGGTTTTCCCAGATCGGTTTTCATCCCCGGAGGAGAAAAATGAATACGAAATCATTCCTGGCGCTCCTGCTGGCCCTGTTCGTTGCCAGTTGTACCCCGCTGGGTGGGAGTGGGGTGTCGACCTCGACTCCGGCATCGACCGCGATTCCAAAGGTCACGGTCGTTCCCCCAACGGAAACGAGCGCCCCACCGCCCAAGATAACCGTATCCATCGCTACTTCCGCTCCAACGGCTATCCAACAGCCAGCCAGCATTCCACCCACCGCCGAACCCACGGAAATCCAGGCTCCGACCCAACCTGCGGCAACTGCCACATCAGGCTCCACAGGCGCTCCGCAAATGGTCCAGATCTTTTTGATCGCCGTGGGGGATGAAGGCAAGGCAGGCAAAAAAGTCGGCTGCGGCGACAGCGTCGTTCCGGTCAAGGTGGAGATCCAGCGCACCCAGGGGGTGCTGCGGGCAGCGCTGCAGGCGCTCCTTTCTAAAAAGGACCAGTATTACGGCCAATCTGGGCTGTATAATGCGCTGTACCAATCGGACCTTCAGGTGGGATCTCTCGCCATTGTCAATGGCAAAGCGGAGATTCACCTCACCGGGACGCTCAAGCTGGGCGGCGAGTGTGATAATCCTCGCGTGCAGGCGCAGCTCGAGGAGACCGCCCTCCAGTTCTCCACGGTCAGGGATACGGCGATCTTCATCAACGACAGGACCCTGGCAGAGGCGCTGTCTTTGAAATGATCTGCAACGCGGCTATGCCGCGAGCAGGCGTTGATACTGGGAATTCAGATCGGCCTGGATCCGGTCCCAGAAGAAATGGTCGACCACGAACATTCGCCCCGCCGCTCCCATGCTGGAGCGGCGGTCGTCATCCATGAGCAGGGTGGGATATTCAGGTAATGTCAACCTATTTGGTCGTTAAATGGCTATAATAGATACTGGATTGGCTCGACCGATCTGGGAGAAGAAGTGATGAACAAGCGTTATTTGTTACGGGGGGCTCTGGCAGGGGGAGTAATCAGCATGGGGTTGATCGGCCTGTTCTCGCTGGGCAACCTCCTGATCGGCCTGCCTTTTGTTCCCTTCGACGTATTCGATTGGCTGGCGCGTATCCTGCCGGGTCCGGTGATTACTACCGCGATCGATCTGATGGTGAGGGTGATCGATGGTCTGCGCCTCGGCCCGACGGCGAGCACAGCCAAGCTTGCCGAGCAGGGCATCGCCATTTTTCAATTCATTCTTCTTGGGCTGGTTTGCGGCCTGGTGGTAGCGGCGGTCGCTGCCCGCTGGCCCCAGAGGACCCTGACCGCCAGCCTGATCCTGGCCAGCCTGGCTGCGCTGGTCGCGCTGCTGGCGGAGGTTCAGCTCGGCTACTCCTTCGCGCAGGAGCCAGCCACAGCGGTGTGGATCGTTTTGCTCCTGCTTACATGGGGCTGGCTGATCGCAGTCTGGGCGCTGTTAGACGCGGTGCCGCGCGCCGTTGGCGGCGCGGTCGCTGGAGGGATATCGCGGCGGGAGTTCCTGCTCTGGGTGGGCGGCGGAAGCCTGGCGCTGGCTCTCGCGGCGTTCTGGTTGTCGCGTCCGCGGAACCCGCGGGCGCTGCCGGTCACCGCCGGTCCGGCGGGAGGTAACCTTTCTCCCACCGCGGTTGCGGAGACCAGCGGGCCGGCCGCTTCGCCGCCATACAATACCCTGGCGAAGCGCTTCCAGCCGGCCCCGGGAACCCGCGCCGAGGTGACGCCCAACGGCCAATTCTACCGGATCGACATCAACGCCGATATCCCCACCGCTGATGCACAGACCTGGCGTTTTAAGGTCGATGGCCTGGTCGACCACCCGCTGGAACTCAGCATAGAGGATCTGCGCAGATTCCCATCCAGGGCGCAAATGATCACCCTGGAGTGCATCTCGAACCAAGTTGGGGGAGACCTGATCAGCACTGCGCTGTGGAAGGGCGTCCCGCTCAAGACGGTCCTGGCCGAGGCCGGATTGAAACCGGAGGCCAAATACATCAACATCACGTCTTTCGATGGTTTTTACGAGCACCTGGGATTGGACGAAGCCATGGACGAGCGCACTCTGCTCGTATACGACATGAACGGCTCGCCGCTAGCCGCGGAACATGGTTTTCCACTGCGCATCTATATCCCCAACCATTATGGAATGAAGCAACCCAAATGGATCGAGCATCTCGAGATCTCCGACAAAACGACCCTGGGATACTGGGTGATTCGCGGCTGGAGCGCGACGGCGGTCGTCCAGACGACATCAGTGATCGATAGCGTGGCGATCAACCAGCGCGATGAACAGCAGCAAACAGTTCCGGTGGGCGGCATTGCCTTTGCGGGAGCGCGGGGGATCAGCAGGGTAGAGGTCCAGATGGATGATGGCCCCTGGATGGAAGCCGGGCTGCGTAATCCTCCGCTGAGCAAGCTGACCTGGGTCCAATGGCGCTACGACGCACCCTACCAGAAGGGCCACCACGTATTCAAAGTGCGAGCCACCGACGGCGAAGGAAAGCTGCAAGATAGCGCCGACCACCTCACCCTGCCCGATGGAGCGACGGGCATCTTTTCATTTGAGGCGGATTTTTAGCTTGGAAAAAACTCCCGAAAACCGCGAGCTGGTCATTCTGAATGCGATTGCCCAGGCGTTGAACCGGGAGGTCGACCTGGACCAGGCGCTTCAGGCGACCCTGGAGAAATCTGCCGAGCTGCTGGGGCTGCACAGCGGCTGGATCTGGCTCCTGGACGACGAGACCGGCGATCCTTACCTGGCGGCGGTGTTGAACTTGCCCCCCGCGTTGGCCGACCACCCCCGGCGGATGGCCGGGACGTGTTACTGCCTGGATACCTTTCGAGCCGGGGATATGGAAGGGGCGGCTAACGTGAACGTGATTACCTGCAGCCGCCTGCAGTGGCTCTCCGGAGATACCCGCGGATTGAAATACCACGCCAGCATTCCGCTGTACGCGCATGGCAAAAAGTCAGGGGTGATGAACGTCGCCAGCCCGGATTGGCGTGAGCTTTCTGGCGAAGACCTGCGCCTGCTCTATACAGTAGGCGATATGCTCAGCATCGCCATCGAGCGAGCGCGGCTTTTCGCGCGCAGCGTCGAGCTGGGGGCGAGTGAAGAGCGAAACCGCCTGGCGCGGGAGATCCACGATACGCTGGCCCAGGGGCTGGCGGGGATCTCGCTGCAACTCGAAGCCGCGGAGTTACTGCTGCAAAACGGCGCGGACTCGCGGCGGGTTCAGGCACTGCTCCAGCGCACTCTCGACCTGGCGCAAACCAACCTGGAAGAAGCGCGCCGCTCGGTCCTGGATCTGCGCGCCGCTTCCCTGGAGGGGAAAACCCTACCGGAAGCTCTGGAAAAGCTGGTCCAGGAATACGTGCTCGGTTCGCGGACGGAGATCAAGTTCGAATCCGTTGGCGGCAACCGACGGCTTCCGGTGCGCATTGAAACCGGCCTCTACCGGGTGGCCCAGGAAGCACTGGCGAATATCGTCCAGCATTCCGCGGCTCGTCACGCCAGCCTGGACCTGGAGCTGACCCCTTCGCTGGCGCGCCTGCGGGTCAAAGACGATGGGACCGGATTTGACCCTGGCCGCCTTCCCAGGGGACGCTATGGGCTGACGGGCATCCAGGAGCGGGTCAAGCTACTCAAGGGCGATTTGCGCATTCAGAGCGAGGTGGGGGTGGGGACTGAAATCGACGCGACCGTCCCCATCATCCCCAGGCTGGGGAGCCGGGGAGGAAAAGCGTGATGCAGCCAAAAAAACCGGTGCGGCTCCTGGTCGCCGACGACCACCCGGTGGTGCGGGAAGGGTTGGTGGCGATCTTGAGCACCCAGGCGGATTTTGAGGTGGTCGGGGAGGCGGAGACGGGTAGCGAAGCGCTGCGGCTTTGGCTGGAAACCCGGCCAGACGTGCTGCTGCTCGACCTGGAGATGCCCGAGCTGGATGGGGTCGCCGTGCTGCGCTATCTCCAGGACGCCGGAGTGGGGCTGAAAACCCTGGTATTCACGGCCTACGACAGCGACGAACGCATCCTGGCGGCACTTGAACTGGGAGTCCAGGGATATTTATTGAAAGGGGCTCCGCGCGAGGAGATCTTCCAGGCGATCCGCACGCTCTCCGCGGGCGGCTCCCTGCTGGAACCGGTGATCGTCCAGCGGCTGGTCCGGCAGGTTCAAAATAAGTCGGAGACCCTGGACCCGATGGCAGCCGGCCTGACCGAGAGGGAGCAGGAGGTGCTCCAGGACCTGGCCGAGGGGAAGTCGAACAAAGAGATCGCCCGCGAGCTGGTCATCACCGAGCGGACGGTGAAGTTCCACGTCAGCTCGATCCTGAGCAAGCTGGGTGCCTCCAACCGCACCGAGGCAGTGAAAAAGGCCGTCCAGATGAAGATCATCCAGATCTGACCTGTCCGAAAGTCCAGGCGAAGACTGGTCCACCGTTCGATGCAGCGGACCGTATTTTTTTCTATGATAGGAAAAGAGGATGTGATGGCAGCTTTCGAAACCCATGAAAAATCCGTATTGATCACCGGCTCATCGCGCGGGTTGGGGCTGGCTCTATCCCGCCGGCTGGCCGGACTGGACTGGAATTTGATCGTCGACGCGCGCGGGGCGGAAGAGCTCAACCGGGCCTTTGAAGGCGTTCCCATCCAGGGCCGCCTGGCAGTGATCCCTGGGGATATCAGCAATCCCCAACACCGGCAAGACCTGGCCCAGGCGGCGGCGGATTTTGGCGGCCTGGACGCGCTGGTCAACAACGCCGGGATCCTGGGCGCCAGCCCGCTGCCGGCTCTGCTGGATTTCCCCCTGGACCGGCTCGAAGAGATCTTCCGGATCAACGTCGTCGCCCAATTGGGGTTGATCCAGGCCCTGCGCCCGCATTTCAAGCCCGGCGCGCGGATCCTGAACATCACCAGCGACGCGGCAATCAACCCGTATGAAGGCTGGGGAGGCTACGGGGCGGCAAAAGCTGCCTTCGAACAGGCCTCGGCGGTGCTGGCCTTGGAAGCGCCCGACCTGCGCGTTTACGTGGTCGACCCGGGTGATATGCGCACCCGGATGCACCAGGAGGCTTACCCCGGCGAGGACATCAACGACCGGCCGCTTCCCGAAGAAAGCGTCCCCGGGTTGGTTGCTCTCCTGGAAGGCGATTTACCCGGTGGGCGTTATGTGGCGAAGGAAGTGGTGAGCAGTGAATAACTGGCAACGAATGCCCTTGGCAAAACGAATGAACGAATTTTTTAGGCCAGCTACATTCCTGAATGCAAATTTAGTCTTCCATTCAGTATTTGAAAAGCCTGGACACTATAGATTTTATAGAAATGCTCTGGATCAGATCGCCATTCGCTCATTTGAAATCTTCATTCGTTGATCGCTGACTTTTTCCACAAATTCTTTTGGTTTTGGAAAATATTCAAATAGATTGGTTATCGGTATGCAGCAAACATTTAACGATAGAGACCTTTTGTTGAAAAAAATTGAAGCGCCTGCTTTCAGCGGAGAGTCATCTGCTTATGCGTTCACGCTATCGCCTGAGCTGGAAGCGCACGAGCCTCCGGAAGAGCGCGGTGTGGGACGGGATGGGGTGCGCCTGATGGTTTCTTACGGCTCCCGCCCAGGGATCATTCATACCCATTTCCGCAATCTCCCCGATTTTTTCGAGCGGGGAGACGTCCTGGTGGTCAACACCAGCCAGACGATCAACGCCGCTGTGCGGGCAGCACGCGAAAACAATGAGCCGGTCGAGCTGCACTTTTCCAACCGACTCGGAGCAGGGGAGTGGATTGTAGAGGTCCGCCGGCCTGGACCGGTTGCCTCCGAGCCGTTCTTCACCGCTCGTGTAGGAGAAGAATTGAGCCTGGAGGGCGGAGCGCGGGTGATATTGAATTCTCCCTTCCAGATTTCTTCACGTGGGGCGGGGGAAGGCCAGGTCCGCCTGTGGCGCGCGTCCGTTCAGATGCTGCTACCAGAATATACTTACCTCGAGCGCTACGGCTTTCCCATTCGCTATAAGCACATCCCGCGCGAGTGGCCGCTGGCTTCTTATCAGACAGTATACGCGACGGAACCAGGCTCGGCGGAAATGCCTTCGGCCGGGCGAGCGTTTACCCGGCCTATCCTGAACCGGCTCGAAGCCAGGGGAGTCGCGATTGCTCCGCTCGTGCTGCACTGTGGGATAGCCAGCCTGGAAGATCACGAGTTTCCGCCAGCGGAGTATTACCGCGTCCCTGCAGAAACCGCCGCGGCGGTCAACGGGGCTCATGAAAACAGAAACCGCGTCGTGGCGGTTGGAACCACGGTAATCCGCGCGCTGGACACGGTTACCAGCCGAGACGGGACCACCCACCCGGGTGAGGGGTGGACGGAGGTGTTAATCACCCCGCAGCGGGGGATCTTCTCCGTGGACGGCCTGCTAACCGGTTTCCACGAGCCGCGGTCAACCCACCTGTTGATGATCGAAGCTCTGGCCGGTCGCGAGCATGTCCGCCAGACGTATGCTCAGGCCATCCGGGGCCGCTACCTGTGGCATGAATTCGGGGATTTACACCTGATCCTGCCCTGAGCCCATCCAGCCGGCTCAGGCGGGCATCGGGTAATGTTTGAGAAAGTAATCGGCGTAATATTCGGTCCAATCCGCCTGGGGGGCATTGATTTCCTGGTCATCGGCCGCATTCAAGATCATTTGAACCAGCTTGCTGCGGGTAAACGCAGCCTTCATGATCGCGTTGATATGGTCATGCAGGTAGTTTGCGTACCAGAGCGGCCATTCCGGGTCGGCTCCATCCGCTGAAATAAACGCCTGGTGGTGAGCGTGACCGGATTCCCGGAAGAGTGTGACCAACTGCTGGCGTAATGTTTGACTCATCTACTTCCCCTGTGATTAATTTGAATTCCAACCTAATATAGATTATATTCGTAGTCGTCAAAGAACGACCCCCTCCTATCTCCCCCATTTTCGTTCTTTGAAAATGGGGGAGGGAAGAAAAAAGGCATATTATTTTCGAACCGTCTCGGCGGCGGATTTGAGGCGCTCGAGAATCTCGGGGGTCAGGTCGAAGTGCAGAACCTGGGCGACCACCTGGGTCCAGCCGTGGATGAAATACAGCCAGCCGTCCTCCACTTTCAGATTGCGAATTTCCACCTGGGCCAGCGCCTGGTGGAGAAAATCCAGCTCGCCTCGATAATTGAACTCCCAGGCAATCCCATTGGCGGGGAATACCCCATCCCAGGTAATCGGGGAGCCGGGTGAGTCCTTGCCCATGCCGGTGGCGTTGATGACGATGCTGCCCTGGGGCATGTTTTTCATCAGGCGGTCATTTTCGCGGGGGTCGGCGTTCCAGATGTATTCCACCTCGATATCCGTCTCCAGCCGGCTGGCCATCTCGCGAGCGTGGATCAGTCGCCCTTCGGAGCGGTTGACCAGGACGAAACGCCGGGGCCGGTCGCCTTTTTCTGTTTTGTTAATCAAATGGAGCAGGGTAGCGATGGCTGAACCGCCGGCGCCAAAGCAAAGGACGTCGCCGCCGGTCCGCCCGAAATAGTTCTCCCCGATGATCGCGTCCAGGCTGAGGCCCGCGGTGATTGGGTCCTTGGCGTGGCCTTCCAGGCGGTCCTCCAGCTTGGAGATGCTGGAGATTTCGTCGGTGATCTGCGCGTAGGGATCGAGATATTCAAACATGTCCCGGGCCGCGGCGAGCAGGTCGATTTTGTGGGTGGTCACCAGGGCCCCCAGGGAGAGGGGATCGTACTTGATCTGGGCGACGGCGCGGCGATAGTTCTCACGCTCGTCATGGATCTTCAGGTCGCACCCTTCGATGACCACCTCCGCCCGGCCGATTTCCTTCATCCAGAGGGGGAACACCTTTATGATCGAGGATTTCGTGGTGGTGACGCCGATAAAATAGAAGGTCGGCGTGGTTTTTGTGACGGTCGGATACCTGGGGCTGATCTGAGTTTCCATAAAGATGTTTTCCTCTCCAGGTCTATTTTTGGGCTCGCACAGCGTGGACGATCTGGACGAACTCGGCAGCCAGGCGGCTGATCTCGGCGAATTTGCCCTCTCTGGCCAACTGGGGCGGACAGAGTTCGCTCCCGGCGCCCACGGCGACCACGCCCACGGCGAACCAGTCGGCCACATTGGAAGCGCTGACGCCGCCGGTGGGCATCATCGGAATATAGGGGAAGGGCCCCTTGAGGGCTTTGATATACCCGGGACCGCCCAGCGAGCCGGGGAACACTTTGACCACATCAGACCCCAGGCGGAAAGCCTGGAACACCTCGGTGGGGGTCAGGGCGCCGGCCATCGTCGCCAGGCCGCTGGCAGCCATCGCGCAGACCAGGTCTCTGTCGCAGATCGGGCTGACCAGGAAATTGGCTCCCGTCGATTTCGCGCTCTCTACCTGGCCAGGATCGGTCAGGGTGCCCATACCGAGCAGGATCTCATCGCCGTAGCGGTCCTTCAACGAGCGGGTGACTTCTTCGGCGTCGGGGGTGCTATAGGTAATCTCGATCCCCGTGACTCCCCCGGCGACCAGGGCTTCGACCACTTTGAGGGTCAGCTCGGGGCTGGGGCCGCGGATGACCGCCAGCAGGCCGAGCTCTTCGATTTTCTGCAAGACTTCTTGTTTATTCACGGTTCCTCCTGGGGAAAACCCAAAGAATATTTACCACAGAGAACACAGAGAACACAGAGACCTCAGAGGAAAAAGAGGGAATGGATATATGTCTTCTGGTCTTACCTCTTCTTTCTTTCCGTGATCTCTGTGGTGAAGATTTTTATCGAACGCGATATTTCGGCTCTTCGCCGAGCAGCACAGCGAGGCAATCCTGCATGGCCATCCAGCCCATGTTGCTGGTAGCGCCATCAGTTTGTGCGCCGAGATGGGGTGTGGCGATAAGCTGGGGGAGTGCCAGCAGCGGGTTGCCCGGGTCGGGAGGCTCGCTGGTAAACGCATCCAGGGCGGCGCCACGGATGCGCCCGCTCTGCAGGGCGGTGACCAGGGCCGGCTCGTCGATCACCTCTCCGCGCGAAGTATTGACCAGGTACGCGCCCATTTTCATCTTCTGCAGGAATTCGGCGTTGACCAGGCAGCGAGTCTCGGGGAGGAGGGGCAGGTGCAGGCTGATGAAATCAGCCCGGGCGAGGATTTCGTCGAGCGGCCGGAATTCGACGCCGTTCTGGGCGGCAAACCCGTGATCGGGGTAAGGGTCGCAGGCGAGGATCTGGCAGTCGAAGCCGCGCAACCGGCGGGCAAGCTGCTTGCCGATGGCCCCCAGCCCGAGGATGCCAACGATCTTGTTCTCCAACGAAACACCGTTCAGGCGGGGAAACTTCCCCTCATGAACGGCCTGGTTGGCTTCGGGGAGCTGGCGGGCGAGGGCCAGGATGAGCGAAAGAGCCAGCTCAGCGACGGAAGCGGAATTGGCGCCAGGCGTGTTGGTGACCACGATGCCCTTTTCCGCGGCGGCTTCCAGGTCGACGGCGTCGACGCCAACCCCGTAGCGGGCGATGACCTTCAAGCGGTCCGCGGCGGCCAGCGCGCAGCGGTCGATTTCGTCCAGGCCGGCGATATATCCATCCACCCTGGGGAGCAGCCGGGCGACTTCTTCCGATTTGAGCGGTTTCCCGGCTGGGTTGTAGATGACCTCCCCAACCAGCCGCTCCAGCTCAGTCTTGAGCCGGGGATCGTTCTTCCCGTAGGAGGTGGGGGTGACGAGCAGGCGGCATTGTTTGAGATCCATGGGGCTATTCCTTGCGCCAGCGGGGGTTATCGACGATCTCGATCCCGTGGGGGCCTTCGATGACCAGCTTGCGAAAACCCTGGCGCTCGATGGTGCCGTAATCGTGGCCTGCATTGGCCGGGTAGACAAAAAAGGTTATCAGGTCTTCCTGGCGAGAGGTGCACACCGAGCGGTGAGCCCAGCGCGGGGAAACGTAAAGGATGCGCCCCGGGGAAAGCGGCTCGACGCAGGTCTCCCCTTCGGGCGTCTCCATCACCATATACCCTTCGCCGTGCAAGCAGAAATACAGTTCGCAGGTGTCCAGCACGCTGTGGAAATGGCCCTTGGTCATAAAAAACTCATTCCCGACTTTTCCAGGGTGAACCACGGAGAAGCCCATGAGAAACTCACCGGCAACCTCGGGGCGGTGGATTTCATACACCTCGTAGATCAGCCGGTCCTCCGCCGCGAGCATGCGCTGATAAGCTTCCTGATCAAGGAACTGGCCGCGCATGGCCGAAAGCCGGCGCTCGATGTGGTTATCCATCCGGGTGGGAGTGAAATCGGGGAAAGGTAACGAGAAAGAGAATGGGGTGTCGCTCATCGAGGTTTCTCCACAAAAGATGGGTCAGGTGAGGCCGGCCAGACGGCGGGCGATGTTCTCCCCCAGCATCTGCCGGATAGCTTCGTTGGAAAAACCGCGCTCCTCCAGACGGGCGCGGATGAGAGTCGGAAGGCTGGCCAGCCCGGGCCCTTTGCCCAGACTGCGATACAGGCTGGCATCGGCCATATCAGTGGCCAGGGCAATCTGGCTGCACAGGATTTCAGCCGCCATTTTGTCTAACAGCGACCAGAGATTTTTTTCTGGCTCGTACTGGGGCCGGAAAAACGTGTCGTATTCCAAAAGGACGCCTGCCCGGGCAAGATCAGCATGCAGCGAAAAATCGGCGCGCTTATCCATGTGGCAGAACACGAGCTGCCCGGCAGGCACGCCCGCTTTCTGGAAGAAAGCGAAGGCTTCACGGGCCATGGCTCCTTTTTCGGTATGGACCTCGATCGCGGCGCCGGTTTCCGCGGCGGCCTGGGCGGCGCCCTGCAGGACAGCCTGGGGGGTTTCGCCGAGCGAAGCTTCGAGAGCCAGCTTGATAAACCCGGCGCGGATTGGGAAGAGGTCCGCCCTGGTTTCCGCGAGACCGGTTTGGAGCTCCTCGCGGAAGGCGAGGGCGGCCTCCTCTGCGGTGCTGGCCCAAAGCCAATAGTCCGGCGAATAATATTTGCGGCGGTGGAAGCCGGTGCAGGCGACGATCTCCACGCCGCTGGCGGATGAAAGCGCGCGGAGCCGGTTCCCATCCCGGCCGCAGCCGCCTGGCTGGCAGTCGAGGATGGCGCTCCCGCCGCTTTTACGGTAGTCGATCAGCTCTGCCAGGATGATGTCCTGCCGGTTCAAGACCGGGCAGCCGGGTTCCGCACCAGCGGGCGGCTCGATCCAGAGGTGGTTGTGCGCGTCGGTAACCCCGAGCAAATCGAAGGGGATGGGTCCGCGGACGGTCTGGATCGGGCGGGGGAAGCCGGCGTGAAGGGTCATGGCTCGAGGACGATCTTCAGAGATTTGCGGTCTTCGGCGGCGGTGAAAGCTTCCACTGCGGCGGTCAAGGGGAAGCGCTGGCTGACCAGATCGCTGAGGTCGATCAGGCCAGTGTTGACCATGCGCGTAGCCTGCCAGCAGTCGGCGGTGCTGCAGGCGGTAGTGCCGGTAATGACCAGCTCTTTATAGTGGACCTGGTTGGAATCGAGGGTGATCGAAGGGCGGTCCTTGGGTAGGCCGCCGAAGAAGTTGATCCGCCCGCCGATGGCGGCCAGGTTGACCGCGCTTTCCTGGGCAGCGTGGACCGGAGCCGCGATGATGATCACGTCCGCGCCCAGGCCGCCGCTCTCTTCGTCCAGGACAGCGCGCAGGTTTTCCGCTGCCGGGTTGACCACGCGGTCGGCGCCCATGCGGAGGATCTGGCTGGCCCGGTCCGGGATGGGCTCGCTGACGATAACCCGTCCGGCTCCGCGAGCCCTGGCCAGCTTGGTGTGCATGACCCCAATTGGACCCGCCCCCATCACCAGAACGATCTCACCGGGCTGGATGTGGAGGGCATTCTGCCCGCGCAGGACGCAGGCGAAAGGCTCGAGCAGGGCAGCGACAGCCGGGTCGACGCTCCTGCTGACCGGGATCACGTTGCCCTGCTGGACTGAGTTGGTCGGGATGCGCACATACTGGGCAAAACCGCCGTCGATGGTCACGCCAATGGCGTCGTAATTGGCGCAGAGGTTGTTGTTCCCGCTGACGCACTGTCGGCAGTGCCCGCAGCCCATGTTGGGGGCGACGAACACGCGCTGCCCCAGGGTATAGCCTGCGAGCCCAGCTCCGACGGCAGCGATATCTCCGACGACTTCGTGACCCGGGATGCGCACCGTGCCTGGCGGGAATTTGCGGTGATCGCCGTGAAAGATGCGCAGGTCTGTCCCGCAGATGCTGGCGTCCACCACCCGGACGAGCAGCTCGCCTGGACCGACGCCGGGGACGGGGACCTGTTCAATGCGCAGATCGTTCGGCCCGTGGTAGACAGCCGCGATCATCTTTTCACCGCTCATGAGGCCACCCTTTCAGCCAGAACTTCGCTCAAATAGACCGGGCGCTCCTCGAGGAAAGAGCGCGTCCCGGCAAGCACACCTGCCACAGCCCAGCGACCCTCGTCGCCGCCCACGCGGGGCTGGTTGCTCGTCTGAATACACTGGACAAAATGCTCCATCTCGTAGATGTAGCCCCAGGCGAACCGCTCGGGCCAGGTACGGAAAATGGGGGTGATCAGGCCCTGGTCGCGGTTGGTGCAGACCACCACCGCCTGTCCCTGCAGCTCGCCGATCTGCATGATGCCTTTATCGCCGATAATCTCGACCCGGGCATCGTAGCCATATCCACAGGGGCACACCCCGGAAATCATTCCCAGTCCGCCGCTTTCGAAGCGAATGTTGACGAGGACATTGTCGTAAAAATTGGGGGTATCGACGTTGTTGGCCGCGCCTTTGAAATTGGCTACCTCGGTATAAACCCGCTCCTGGTTGGAGCCCATCAGCCAGCGGGTGGTGTCCCAGTCGTGGCTGTTGACCTCGGCCAGCATCCCGTTCGAGGTATGCAGATCTCGCGCCCAGGGCGGGGGTAGGCCGGGGCCGTGGGTGAGGGATTTGATCATCATCGGTCTGCCGATCTCGCCGGCCTGAATGCGGGCAGCGGCGGCGACGAACTCAGGATCGAAGCGGCGCATGAAACCCAACTGGAGCATGACCTGGTTGCGCCGGGTGACCTGAATGATCTCGTCGCATTCCGCCAGGTTGAGGGCCATAGGTTTTTCGAGGAAGACGTGCTTCCCGCGGCCGGCCGCCATGGCGGTCAGCGGCAAATGAGTGGGGGTCGGAGTGGTGATGATTACCGCATCGAATTGGGCCTGGTCGAGGGCCTGCTCGAGGCTGTCGAACTGGGCGTCGATGCCAAATTCCTGGGCTGTTTCCTGGCGCACAGAGGCCGCCGGATCCACCAGAGCAACGATCTTTCCGCCGGGTACGTGGCGGGTGATGGCGCGGGAATGGTTTTTACCCACCCGCCCGGCGCCAATCATGCAAATTCGGATCTGATTGTTCACAAGCAACTCCTGATCTCATCAATAAGGATGAACTCTAGGGCAGGGCTCTGCTTTCGTGAGTAAAGTATTCGTTGAGCGATTCTTCCAGGCGGATATATTGTTCGATCAATGGCCGGTACACCGCCTGATTGGCCGGGTCGGGCTGAACGGGCGAGCCGGAAAGGCGCGTGCTTTTGGCGGCGCGGGAGGCCAGGTCGGCGAACACCCCGGCGGCCCTGCCGGCGATGAGGGCCGCGCCCCAGGTACCGAACTCACTACCATCCAGACGCTGGTAGGGTACGCCGAGCACGTCGGCTTTGATCTGGTTCCAGACCGGGCTGCGCGCGCCGCCGCCGACCGCCCGCGCCTCGACCAGCTCCAGGTCGGGCAGGAGATCTCTGAGGATACGCAGGTAAAAAGCGTATTCGTAGGCCACGCTCTCCAGAACGGCGCGGAAGAAATGGGCCTGGGTGTGTCCCCAGGAAAAGCCGACCCAGGCTCCGCGCATGGCCGGGCTGGCCGGGCAGATCCGCCCGCCGAGATGGGGTGAAAACATGAGGCCATCTGAGCCGACCGGGGTCTGCTGGGCCCAGGCCGTCATCTCGGCGTACAGGTCGCTTTCCGAAGGGAGCGGCTGGCCGCGCCGGGTGTTGTAGAACTGGTCGCGGAACCAGCGCAGGGCCAGGCCGCCGCCGGCAATGTAGGCCAGCGGGTTCCACAGGCCGGGGATCACCGAACGCATGGTCAGCAGGGCGCGGTGTTTGACGTCGGTGACAAAGGCATCGGTGCAGCCGGCCAGCACTGCCGCGGTGCCGGCCACGTCAAATACCATCCCCGGACGGACGATGCCAGCGCCCAGGGCGTTCGCGGCGGTGTCTCCCGCACCCGCGGCGATGATCGTCCCCGGAGCCAGGCCAAAATCACGAGCCGCCGCCTCATTCACTTCACCGATCACTTCCCAGGGTGAGACAATACGGGGTAGTTTTTCCATGTCCAGGCCAAAAAGCTGGCAAAGCTCCGCGGACCAGACCCCTTTCTGCGCGTCGGCAAAACCAGAAAAATGGATAAAGGTGTAATCGATGAAAGCCTGATCGCCGCGAAGCCCGGCCATGCGGCCGGCGACGTAGGCGGCGGGCATGAGGAACTTTACCACCCGGCGGTAGTCGTCGGGGCACTCATTTTTCCACCAGAGCATTTTAGGCCCATGGTCGCAGGTGGGTGGGCAGCCGGTGATCTGGGTGACACGCTCGCCGGCTTCACGTTCCATCCACTCGATGTATGGCTGGCAGCGCATGTCCAGCCAGGAATCGAAGCGCGTGACCGGCCGGTAGTCCGCATCGATTGAGCCGACGCCGGCCATCTGCGAATCGAAGGCGATGCCGGCCACCTGGCGCGGATCGATCCCGCTGTCTTGCATACAGCGCTGCACGGCCCGGGCAGCAGTGCGGTAGAAGTCTTCGTTTTCCTGTTCGACCACGCCCGGGCGTGGGTAATACAGGGGAACTTCCAGGCTGGCTTCGGCGACCAGGCGGCCGTCCGCGTGATAGAGGGCGGCCTTGGTGCCGCTGGTGCCCAGGTCGACGCCGATCAAATATTCTTTTGGCATGCCAACCTCCTTCTAAGCATCGGTCCCGCACAGCATCAGACAAGCGCCCCGCGTGAACGCCGGGCGCCTGAACAGGGCGCGTCGATTTCAAGATTGGTGGTCGTGAAGGCTTTCTGTCGAAAGCGGCTTAAGATCTGTTTCCAGGCCAGTCTTGGCGCCGTTCTGGCTGCGCGATCCCACGAGATCGACCTCGAAGCGAGAGCGGTCCCCACGGTGAACGGCGTGATAATATTCGACCGGCTTCCCATCGGCCAGGTAGCTAACGCTGTCGAGGAGGAGCAGTGGGGCGCCGCGCTCGATTCCCAGCAGGTGGGCCTCATACTCGTTGGCCGAAACGGCCTCGATGTAGCGCCGCCCGCGAGCGAGGATAATGTGGCACTCGTTCTCCAGGAACTCGTACAGAGAGCGTTCGGTCAGGTCCACTGTGGCGAGCTGAGGGCAGAGCGAATAAGGGATATAGGTGGTAACCAACTGGATCGGCTCATCGTTGACAGAGCGCAGCCGTTTGATGTCCACCACTTCCGTGCCAGGCTCGATCTCCAGATAACCGGCGACTTTTTCGCTGGCGGGGACCACGCGCTGGTGGAGCACGCGCGTGACCGGCTTGAAGCCGCGCTCGACCATGTCCTGATAGAAACCGGTCAGCTTTTGAACCAGGCCCTCACTGATTTTAGGCTCGGCGACGAAGGTCCCTTTGCCCTTGCGGCGGGTGATGAGGCCCTCCAGCTCGAGCTCGCGCAGCGCCTGGCGGACCACCGTCCGGCTGATCCCGGAAGCGACGCATAATTCGGGCTCCCCGGGGAGCTGATCGCCGCTTTTCCAGTAGCCATTGTGGATGTTTTCTTTGATCAGGGCGATGAGCTGGACGTAATAAGGGATATTACTTTCGAAATCAATTCGATTCAGCAGTTCTGCTGTGCGCTTGTCCATTGGAATGGCCTGTTATCCTGTAGTCCTGTAATGACATTATAGCCTAGTTCTTCAAGAATTCAATCCCTCTATGTGTGCATGACCTTGAGCTTTCCCTTTTCTTTGCGGGTGCGTACCAGGGTCTGGGTGTAGAACTTGTTGTAGGTGCAGCAGCCGATCGGCCGCTGGCGGATGAGCAGCTCGAGGCAGTTATCGCACGCTGTGCACCAGTTGATCTCCTTCTCGTGGCCTTCGCGGTATTTCAACGGCAGCAACGGGTCGGCGAAGGACTGCCGGCCGAGGGCGATCATATCGGTCACCCCGCTGTGGATATTCTTCGCGCCGTAGGCAAACAGAGAGCTGTCTTCCTGGGCTACAGCGCAGAGCCCGTTGCGGCCATCGCGGAACACGGAATAGTTGGAGCCGATCACGACCGTCTCGGGTTTGAGGTTGTCGCGGAAGACCCTGGAGAAATACTGGTGCAGATAGGCAAAGTATGGCGCGCTCTTATCGGCCTGGGTGAGGCTGACGGTGATCGACGGGCTGCCCGCGGATTGGATGAAATACTGCGCGCCGCGCTCTTCCAGACCTTTGATCAGGTCGATCGGCTCGCTCAGGTCGATAACCGGGGTATCTGGGCCAGCGGTGCCGAAACCGCCGGGGAAGCCTTCCCAGGCCGAGATCTTGGACCCGATGAGGAAATCTTTGTCGTTGACGGCTTTCTGGATGCGCTCGTACAGGTCGAAGGCGAACTGGCGGCGGTTTTCCCAGGGGCCGCCGTACTTCCACTTGCGGTCGTTATAGGGGCGGAGGATCTGCGAGCCCAGGTAGCCATGGCAGAGCTTCATATCGATCCCGTCCGCGCCGACGTCGTGGGCGATCTGGGCGGCAAGGACAAATTCGGCCATGACCTGTTCGAACTCCTCTTCCGTAAAGACCTCGGCATCGAAGGTAGGCAGGGGCTTGACTGAGATCCGGCGGGAGAAATCGGGATTGCTTAGCTCGCCGGAGTGGGTCAACTGGAAGATAAACAGGGTTCTGGGGTTGATCTCACGCAGGTGTTTCACAAATTCAGCCAGCGGCCTGACGTTCTTCTGCATGATCATCAACTGGTTCAGCCGGGCGCGGTGTTTGTCGGTGATCGAGATGGCTTCCAGGCTGACCAGCCCGGCCTCGCCGCGGAACAGGTTCTCGTAGCGGCGGCAGGTCAGGTCGGTGGGATTGCCGTCGTCATCAGCGTCGGTACACTCCATGGCCTGCATGAAAAAACGGTTCTGAGAAGTACGGGTGCCAATCTTGATCGGGGAAAGAAGGATTTGTTTATTGTCCATTGCTACCTCCTGGAAAATAAGGGTCATCAGCGGGAGGGCGATGCTGGCCGTTGATGATGGGGGCCTGGCAATGCACCGCTTCGCCCCTACACGAGATGAGGATCAAAGTTTTTCGCAAAATTCCAGCGTCACGCCGTTAGGGTCAAGGAATAAAAGCACCCGCGCGCCCAGATTGGGTAGATCGCAGGTCGAGAGAATAATATCGACGCCTTCCGTGCGCAAGACCTGTTCGTGGGCGGCCACATCCGTGACCTCAAAAGCCAGGTGCCTGAGGCCAACGGCGCTTTCTACCCTGGGGAGATCCGGCTGGCCGGTCATGTATTCAAACAGCTCCAATCGAGAGCTGTGCGGCGACTGGAAATAGTGAATGATAAATTCGCCGCAGTCCACGGATTGAAGGGGTTTGAAGCCAAGAACGCGCCCGTAGAAATCTCGCGATTTCTGTATATTCCGCACGTTGATGGCGATGTGATCGATGCTGTTGATTCTCAAGGGAAAAAGGTCCTTATGATTTTACTTGCGGCCCATCTCCGGAGATGGGCCGCAGGCTCCGGTTGGCTTAGAGGATTTCTCGCTGGGTGATATCGGGGGAGACAAAAATCTTGAACAGGTCCGGGTTACGGCGCAGCTCGTGGAGAGCCCACTCGAGGTCTTCCAGGGGGACCTTCATCGAGAAGAGCGGCTCGGGGGTGATGCGGCCCTCGGAGATGAGGGTCATGGCGTCGGTCCAGTCGCTGCCGACGCCAGCGCAAGAGCCGGTGACCTTCTTCTCGCCCAGGACGAATTCATACGGCCGGACCGGGATGGTGTCGAACTCGCCGGTGATGCCGAAAGCAGAAAGCGTCCCGCCGCGGCGGAGCATCTTGAAGGCCTGCTCATAGGTTGCCGTCTTACCAACCGCCTCGATGACGTAATCGGCGCCGCGCCCGCCGGTCAGCTTGATCACCTCGGCCACGGGATCCTGGACGTCGTGGACGTTCAGGATGCAATCCGCGCCCATCTCTTTGGCCAGGCTCAAGCGCCGGGCATTATCGCCGACGACGATCACGGGCGCGCAGGCGCGCAGGACGCCCATCCGCGCGTGGAGCACGCCCAATCCGCAGCCGATGATCACCAGGCTGCTGGCCAGACGCGCGTTCATGGCTTTGGCGGCATGGATCACGCAGGAGACAGGCTCGATGAACGCACCGGCCTCAAAGCTGAGGTTGGCGGGGAGGATGTGGACCTGCTCCCAGGGAGCCTTGACATACTCGGCGTAGGTCCCGTTGGTGTGAATCCCCAGTTGGGTAAACTCGTTACAGAGCAATTTTTCGCCTTTTCTGCAGTAGAAACAGGTACCGCAGCCCATGTTAATGTCGGCGGTGACCCGGTCGCCCTCTTTCAGGTTACGAGCATTTTTGCCGACTTTGGCGATCACGCCAGAGAACTCGTGGCCGGGGACCATGGGGAGCTTATCGGCGGAGTACCAGCCGTTGTAAATGCTCCAATCGGTCCCACAGATGCCGGTGTATTTCACCTTGATCAGGACTTCATCGTCATCTATCTCGGGTACAGGGATCTGCTTGACAACCACGACGCCCGGTTTCTCAAATACGGCAGCTTTCATTGTGTCAGCCATTGAATATTCTCCTTTTTGATATTCTTAGTTGAACAGAACGTCGTGCCGGCCTTCGTAAGGCTTCTCAATCATCAAGGGTTTGAGGAAGGCGATCGTCTTGGTGATCCCGTCCTGGCGGCTCATGGTGACATCCTCGTGCTCGTAGCTCATCACGTAGTCATAGCCGATGAGAGACAACTCGGTGATGACCTTCTTCCACGGCACCGATCCCCAGCCCGGGATACGGAAGCGGAAACCGCGGTCCAGGCGCTGCCAGTCGCCCTGAGGGATCATCCCGGAGCGGCTGAGGTTGTGGGAAACGAGCTCGCCGTCTTTAGCGTGGACGTGGAAGATGCGATCGCCGAGGCGGTCGATGAAGTTCTGGACCTCGACGCCCATGTAGATCAGGTTGGCCGGGTCGAAGTTGAAGCCCCATTCCTTGCGCCCGCCCATCAGCTCGACGCTGCGCACAGCCGTCTCGATGTTATAGACCAGCTCGTTGGGGTGGGGCTCGTGAGCGAATTTGACGCCGTACTCGCCAAATTTATCGAGGATCTTGCTCCAGCGCTCGACGAATTCTTCTTCCATGTCCGACCAGCCCTTCGAATAGGGCCAGGGGAAGAAGCGGCCGAAATTCTCGCAGCCGATGAAGCCGGTGACGACCGGCACCTCGAGGGCGCTGGCGGCCTGGGCGGTCTTAATCATCCGCTCCATTCCACAGCGGATCTTTTCCTCTTTGGTGCCCGGGGCGATGGCGTCGGTATCTTTCCCATACGGACCGAGCACCAACTGCCCTTCGGGATGATTGGCCAGGGCGGAAATGATCATCCCGTAGCTGTTGACCATCTTTTTCAGATTTTTAGCATTGTTCCCCTTAACGATTTCCTCAATGTCGAGATGCGGGTTGCCCGCAAAGGCCGGGATTTCGGCAGCCTCATAACCCAACCCCGAGGCAAACTTGCAGACCTCTTCCAAGGACATGTCCAGATACGTTGCGGTAAAGATTCCTATTCTCATGGTCCTGATCCTTTCTGATGTTTAAATAGATCTGGCTTACAGCTCGACTTCGTGCAACGCATCGCTGATTTTTGCCTGGCACTCAGCGGCGAACTCGAAGATGGGAAGGAGTTTTTCGTATTTGCGGTTGTTTTCGGGGTTTGGGGAGATCACTTCGATAGTCTGGTGGATCTCGTCGATTCTGGCGAAGCTGTCCCAATAGCCGCAGCCGACCGCGGCGATGGCAGCCGCGCCCAGGGCGGCGGCGTCCTGGTCGACGTTGGTTTTGAGCACCTTTGTGTTATAAACGTCGGCGAATATGCGGCGGTAGAGCGGGCTTTTACTTCCCCCGCCGACGAAGAGGATCTCATCCTCGATCTGGGTGTACTTGCGCAGCAGGTCGAGGCGCAGGCGCAGGTTCATAGCGATGCCTTCCATGGCAGCGCGGACAAGGTCGGCTTTGCCATGCTTCAGGTCCAACCCCAGGTACGCCCCGCGGATGTGGACGCTGGCGTCCTGGGAGGTGCCGCCAGCCAGGCTGGGGTTGAAGAGGAGCTTATTGGAGCCGATGGGGGCAAATTCGGCCAGGCCGTCCATCATGACGTAGGGGTCCTGGTTCGTGGTCTCCGCCTCGGCAGCCAGCTCGGTGCAGATATTCTCCTTGACCCATTTGAACGAGGTTCCGGCGGAGAAGATGCTCACCGCCGAGGTGAACATCCCTGGAATGACGTGGGCAAAGACATAGGGTTTCCGCTCAGGGTCGAGGACCGGCTGCTCGGAAGACACCGCAATCCAGGCGGAGGAGCCCAGGGAGGTATAGACGCGGCCGTCCTTGATGTTTTTGGCACCCAGCGCCATGCAGGAGTTGTCCACGCCGCCGCAGACCACTTTCACCTCCGGGCTCAATCTCAGGTCCCAGGCGGCCTGGGGGGTCAACGTACCCAGGATTTCGGTCGAGGGCACGATCTCGGGGAAGAGGTCGGGGGAGATCCCGCTGGCGGCGATGAATTCAGGCTGGTAGCGCCACTCTTTGAGGTTGTAGACTCCGCACCCCGAGGCGTAGGAGAAGTCCGTTTTGGCCACGCCTGTCAGCTTGAAGTTGATGTAATCCTTGGTCCCCAGGATCTTATCAATTTGGGCAAACATCTCCGGCTCGTTGTTCCGGTACCACATGATCTTGAAGATCGTATAGCAGGCGGCAGGGAAGCCGTTGCCGGTAGTCAGGTACCAATCGGTCGGGTCGACGCGGGTGAAGAAATCGGCGACCTCCTTTTGAGCGCGGATATCTGACCAGATCGGCGTGGCGTCGCGGACGAGCTGGCCGTTTTTGTCGATCGGGACGGCTCCCAGGCTGTGTCCGGAAATCGCCAGGCATTTGATGTTCTCAGGTGTTTCGTCGCTTTTTTGGAGCAACTCCTGAGTGCTCTCTACCACGGCGCGCCACCAGTCCTCGGGGCACTGCTCGTGCCAGCCAACCTGGGGGTAGTAGGTGTCATAAGGGACAAATGCCGTTGCCAGGCATTTCCCATCTACATTGTACAAAGAAGCCTTGTTCCCCCCGGTGCCCAGATCGAATGAAATGATTTTTATGCTCATGGTTCTTCCGTTTCTCCCTGGTAGGATACGAATCAGACAGATAACGCGACTGAACTGGATTTCGCTTCGTTGAGGATCATTTTTGCGCTCCTCAGGTTGACCCCAAAGCGCCGGGCTCCCTGGCGGTACATCTCCAGCAGGGTGTCCAGACTGCGGATCCCGCCTGAAGCTTTGATCTGGATGCGGTCGCCGACGACCGACTTGATCAGCCTGACGTCGTCGATGGTGGTGCCGCGGTCTGTCCAGCCGGTGCTGGTCTTGACGAATTGGGCTCCCGCATCCACACAGATCTCGCAGGCCGTGCAGACTTCGGCGGTGCTGAGATAGGGGACTTCAATAATCACCTTCACCGGTAGGCCACCGGTAGCCTGGACTACGGCGCGGATATCCTCGCAGACGGCGGAAACCTCCCCGGAGCGGAGCAGGCCGATGTTCATGACCATATCGATTTCCGCGCAGCCGAGGGAAACGATGTCTTTAGCCTGGATGACCTTCAAAAATGTCGGGTCCGAGCCGGAAGGGAAACTCACATTCCCGCACACCTGGATGCGAGTCTGGCCTTTGAGCAGATCGAGGACGTAGGGTAGAAAGCAGTGCAGGACGGTGACATGGCCGATATCGTAGTCCCTGGCGGTTTTGACCATTTCCTGAATGTCTCCCTTGGAGCTGTACGTTCGCACGCAGGAACAATCCAACAATCCGGCAATATGACCTACAGTTAGAATCATAGCGGATACAACCTTTTTAGATTTTTGATTGAAAAAGTATTGTTTATCCCGGAAAGAACGGGAGATTATTGATCTGGAATTGGCACCAGGGGAAATCCTGTAATCCTGTTACTACAACCTATTATAGTAGAAAAAGAGCAGAATACAATAGCCCGACCCGAGGGGTATCTGTCCCAAAGCTGGTAGGTTTTGAAAAAAGAGCAAGCTCGCGGTACTATGGTAGTTGCCTAGACCGCCAGAGTAACCGGAGAGCTTGCCATGTCCATTGTCCTCC
>Ga0335070_10001913_pt1 | contig 24165 bp, 22 predicted proteins | sample Lox_Sample_13_FD_206722 | JGI IMG/M metagenome (GOLD analysis project Ga0335070, IMG submission 206722) | Soil microbial communities from Loxahatchee National Wildlife Refuge, Florida, United States - Lox_Sample_1.3 | ecosystem: Environmental > Terrestrial > Soil > Wetlands | place: USA...
GGCGAGTGGCCCCTGGAGAAGGTGGCCGCCCACGTGGCCGGCCTCGGCTACGAGGCGGTGGAGCTTCCCGCGTGGGCGGGCAACCCTCACTTCAACGCGGACGAAGCCCTCACGGGAGGCGGAAAGAAAATCACGAAGATGCTCGCGAAGCACGGCCTGGTCATCTCCGCGCTCAACTGCAGCATCGGTGGACAGCTCACGCTCGGCCCGCATGACTCCAGCACGGACGTCTGGGCGCCCGGCATGAGTCCGGCGGAGAAGGTTGCGTACGGCAAGGAGCAGATCCTGAAGACCGCGCGCGCGGCGTCGGAGATGGAGATCCCGATCGTTGCCGGCCTCATCGGCTCCTCCGTGTGGGACAAGTGGTACATCTTCCCCCCGGCGAACGAGAAGCTGTACGAGGAGGGCGTGGCGCTGTTCGCCGAGCGCTGGAACCCCATCCTCGACGAACTGAAAAAGCTCGGGCTGAAGTGGGCCGTGGAGGTGCACCCGACCGGCATCGCCTACAACATCGAAACGGCGCAGATGGCCCTGGCTGCCCTCGGCAACCGACCCGAGTTCGGCTTCAACTTTGACCCGTCTCATCTCGTCTGGCAGCTCATCGACCCGGTGATCTTCATCAAGACGTTCGCCGCGCGCATCCTCCACTGCCACGCCAAGGACGCCGAGCTGCAGGAAGACGAAGTGCGCCGGTCCGGCGTGATCCCGACCGGCGGATGGATGCGCCCGGACCGCGGTTTCCGATTCCGCGTGCCCGGCTGGGGGCAGGTCAACTGGCGGCGGGTCATCACGGCGCTCGTTTCCGCCGGCTATGACTACGTGCTGTCCTACGAGCATGAGGACCCGGTGATGTCCCCCGAGGACGGCGCGGAGAAGGCAATCGAGTACCTGCGGCCTCTCATCATCAAAAAACCGCTGACAAGGGTGTGGTGGTGACAATGAAAAACTCGAGGAAATGGCGGATTGCGGGCATCAACTTTGACCACGACCACATGGGGGACAACCTGAGGATGGCCTTCAACCATCCCGACGCGGAGATCGTCGGCGTCTGCCACGAAGAGCCGCGCAAGATGGACAGAGCCATCCAGAACTTCTCCATCCCCGCGGACCGGGTGTTCACCGACTACCGCCAGTGCCTCGAGCGCTCGAAACCCGATCTCGTGATCCTCTGCCCCGCCACGGCACGCCATGCGGAGTGGGTTCTCAAAGTGGCGCCCTACGGCGTGCACGTGCTGCTGGAAAAGCCGTTTGCGTCCTGCCTTGCGGACGCTGACGCGATGATCGCCGCCCTGCGGCAGACCGGGAAGCTCTTCGCCATCAACTGGCCTCTGGCGTGGTACCCGCCGCACGTCACGGCCAAGCGCCTCATCGACGAAGGGGCTATCGGGGACGTGATCGAGGTCCACTTCTACGACGGCAACCGGGGACCGCTGTACCACACCGCCGACAAGGTGGAGCTCACGGAGGAGGAGAGGGAGCGCGAAAAGCCGTTCACCTGGTTCTACAAGAAGGAGGCCGGCGGCGGCTCCCTTCTGGACTACCTCGGGTACGGTGTCACGCTGGGCACGTGGTACCACGGCGGCAAGGCGCCCATCGAGGTGACCAGCGTCGTGGACGAGCCCGCCCACCTGGAAGTGGACGAGCACAGCATCACCGTGGCGCGCTACGCCTCCGGCCTGTCGCGCTTCGAGACGCGCTGGGGCACACAGTCCGACCCGTGGACCCATCAGCCCCAGCCGAAGTGCGGGTTCGTGATCGTGGGCAGGAAGGGAAGCATCTCGACGTACGACTTCGAAAAGACGGTGCGCCTGCAGACCCCGGCAGACCCGGCGGGGAGCGAGATTCCCGTGGACACTCTCCAGCCCCCGCGGCAGAACCCCGTGCAGTACGTGATCCACTGCCTGGAAAACGGTGAGCAGATCGAGGGCCCCCTGTCTCCGGGGATCTGCCGCACCGGCCAGCGCATCGTGGACTCTGCGGTCGCCAGCGCGCTTCACAAGCACACCGTCCGGCTGGTCTGAGACAGGAGGAGCCATGCCGCTGGAACTGGACGATACATACGGTCTTCCGCCGGGAAGCAGCAGGGAAGAGAGGCCCGCGCCACCGCTCCCCTATGAGCCGGTGGACCCCCGGACGTGGCGGCCCAGGATCGGCCTCATCGGCTGCGGGGGGATCACGATCCAGCACCTGAAGGCGTATCTGAATGCCGGCTACGACGTCGCCATGCTCTGCGACCGCACGGAGTGCAAGGCCCGGGAGGCGCAGAAGAAGTTCTACCCGCGCGCCGACGTCTGCACGGATTTCCGCGATGTGCTGGCGCGGGATGACATCGAGGTGGTGGACCTGGCGGCGCACCCGGGAGACCGCGCCTCCATGTACGGCCCGGCCATCGAGGCGGGCAAGCACGTCCTCAGCCAGAAGCCCTTCGTCACCGACATCGACTTCGGGCTGAGAATCGTGGAGCTCGCGGAGAAGAAGGGGGTGCGTCTGGCGGTGAATCAGAACGGCCGCTGGGCCCCCCATTGGAGCTGGATCCGCGAGGCCATCTCCGCCGGTCTTCTCGGGGAAGTGGCGAGCGTGCGCACGGCGGTGAACTGGGACCACAACTGGGTGGCAGGAAGCATCTTCGACAGCATCCACGCGCTCATCCTCTACGACTTCGGGATCCACTGGTTCGACATTGTCTCCTGCTTCATGAGTCCCCGACGGCCGCTTCGCGTCTACGCGTCCACGGCGCGGGCCACGACGCAGAAGGCCCGGCCGCCGCTCCTCTCCCAGGCGCTCGTGGAATACGACAACGGGCAGGCCCAGCTCTTCTTCGACGCCAACACGCTCCACGGGGAGCAGGACGGGACGTTCGTGACGGGGTCCCGGGGAACGGCGAGCAGCATCGGGCCGAGCCTCAACTCCCAGACGGTGACACTGGCCACCGCGGAGGGCCGGGCCCGGCCGGATCTCAAGGGAACGTGGTTCCCCGACGGCTTTCACGGCACGATGGGGGAGCTTCTGCGGGCCGTGGAAGAGAAGCGAGAGCCGCGCAACGGTGCGCGGGAGAACCTGCGCAGCCTCGAGCTGTGCTTCGCGGCCATCGCGAGCGCCACGGCGCACGAGCCGGTGGTGCCGGGAACGGTGAGAACGCTCCGGGACTGAGACCCATGAAAGAGCGCATCGACAAGGTGCTGGAGATACTCGCCCGCAAGGGATACCGCAGCGTTTCCGAGCTGTCCGTGGACCTCGCCGTTTCAGAGATGACGGTGCGCCGCTACCTCGACAAGCTCGAGGACCGAGCGCTGATCAAGCGGACGCACGGAGGCGCGTTCGCCGGCCAGGAGATGATCGAGGTGGACTACCGCGTGCGGGAGACGGTGCGCCGGGCGGAGAAGGAAGCCATTGGCCGCGCGGCATGGGCGCTCGTCCAGCCCGGGGAATCCATTTTCATCGACGCCGGCAGCACCACGGCGCACCTCGCCCTGGCCATGGACGACACCAGGCGCATCACCGTGGTCACCAATTCCACCACGGTGCTCCAGGCCCTGGAGCGCAAGGCGAACATCCAGACCATCGTGCTCGGGGGCAAGGTGCATGCGCCGTCCCACTCTCTGATCGGGCACCTCGCCGAGGAAAGCGTGCAGCAGTTCCGGTTCACCAAGGCGTTCCTCGGGGCGGTCGGGATCAACCTGCAGGGGGGCTTCACGCAGTCCAACGTGGACGAAGTCCCGGTGAAAAAAGAGGTCGCCGCCAACTCCCGGGAAGTGATCGTGCTCGCGGACAGCACCAAGTTCAACCAGGACGTCCTTGTCATGTTCCTCCGGCTGGACCAGGTCCACATCGTGATCACGGATCCGGGGATCCCGCCCTCCTCCAAGGCGCGGCTGGAGGAGCACGGGATCCGCGTGATCGTGGCCGAGCTTTCCGGCGGCCGGGACTGACGGCATGCCGCTGTTCTATCCCCGGCAGCGCTTCGGCCGGTTCGGCCTCGGGATGGGCCTCACCTCGGCCCTGCTCCACGACCGCTCCGGGCTGGACTGCGGAGAGCGTTTCCACCGCGACGCCCTCTTTCGCGTTGAAAGTCTCATGGAAATCGACCGGCTGGCGTGGAAGGACTTCGGCGAGCTGGGTCTCGGCTACGAGCAGCCAGCGACATATTCAGGCAATGTGCCGCGGGCGTGAATCGGGAGGCGACAGAGTGAGCTTCGTTCCCATGAGTGAGCTTGTCGGAAAGGCGTTCCGCGGAGGGTATGCGGTGCCGGCGTTCTGCGCGTGGAACGCCGAGATCATGGAGGCCGTTCTTTCTGTCTCCGCGCGGCTTCGCGCGCCGGTGATCCTCATGTCGGGCCCCGGGGAGTTCCCCGTGCTCGCGCCGCACATCATGGCTGCCGTGGCCTACGCCATCAAGGAACGCTACGACACCCCGGCGGCCCTCCACCTGGACCATGGGGATTCGCTGGACATGGTTGCCCAGTGCATCGACGCCCGCTACACGTCGGTCATGCTGGACTTCTCCGCCCGCCCCTTCGAGGAGAACATCGAGGCCCTGCGGCAGGTGGTTGCCATGGCGCATCCGCTGGGAATCACGGTGGAGGGAGAGATCGGGCGGATCGGCAAGGCGGATGACGTCACCGCGGAGGGTGGCGGCGCATCCGCGTACACGGATCCGGCGGAGGCCGCGGAGTACGTGCGCCGGACCGGGGTCGATCTCCTCGCCGTGTCGGTGGGCAACAAGCACGGGTTCTACCGGGGAGAACCGCACCTGGAGTTCGGCCTGCTCTCCGAGCTGCATGCCGCGATCACGGTGCCGCTGGTCATGCACGGCGGAACGGGCATCCCGGAGAAGGACATCCGGCGCTCGGTCGGGCTGGGGATCGCCAAGGTGAACGTGGCCAGCGAGCTGGTCCACGGCTTTCGGGGAAGCCTCACCGGGCAGTGGAGGGAAAGCCGCAACCTGTGGACACCGATGGCCCTGGGCGAGGCGGCGCGCGCAATTGTCCCGGTCATAGAAAAGTGGTTCCGCATGACGGGCGCCGCCGGCAAGGCATGAGAGCTCCCGCGACATGAGAGTCCTCGTGGTCAGGAGCAGGGCGGCTCTCACCGCATCAGCGTACCTGTCCATGTTCTTTCTCGGCGTGGGAAACGCCGTCATCGGCGCCGCGTCCGGCAACATTGGACTGGCCCCGTACCAGATCGGGCTGTTCATCGCCGCGCAGAACCTGGGGTTCTTCATCACCGTGATCACGGCAGGCGCGCTCTCCGACAGCGTGGAGAAGCCGCGTCTCCTCTGTGCCGGGAGCCTCCTCGCCGCCGTCTCCTTCTTCCTCTTCTACCTCTGGCGGCCTTTCCTCCTGAACCTTCTCATCATGTTCTTCATTGGCGCGGCCATGGGCGTCCAGGAAGGCGTCACGGACGCAATGCTCCTGGACATCCACCAGAAGCGGCAGGCCCTTCACATCGGCATCAACCATTTCTTCGTCACCCTCGGCGGCCTCCTCATCACGGGCTACCTCGTGTTCCTCCAGGGAAGCTGGCGGGAGTCCCTGGTGCAGTCGTCCGCGGGAGTGCTTGTGCTCGCGCTGCTCCTGGTGTTTGCAGGAACGGACGGCGTCCGCCGCGGCGCCGGCAGCTTCGGCCGGAGGATCGCGTTCCTGGGGACGCGCCGGGTGCTGGGGGCGGTGTTCGCGGCGGCCGTGATTTTCGTCGGGATCGAGTCCGGGCTCACCGGCCTTCTCACAACGTTCCTCCTGCGGCTGCGGGGCTACGACCTGGTGAGCTCGAAGCTCGGCCTGATCCTTTTCCTCTCCGGGATCGCCCTGGGCCGGGCGCTCTTCGGCCTTCTGGCGCGCCGGGAGCGGATCCGCGGGATGCTCCTCGCGCTCGTCACCGCTTGCGGGATCTTTTCCGCCGTCCTGTTCCTCGTTCCTCTTCCCGCGCCGGTCATCAGCCTCGCGCTTTTCCTGCTGGGCATCACCGTGTCGTCGCTCTTCCCTCTCTCCATCACGATCACCGGCTTCCTCTTCCCGGACATTTCGGGCACGGCCATCGGCGTCGTGAAGCTGGCAGTCCCGGTGGGCGGAATCTTCATCCCGCTTGTGATTGCCGGGATCTCCCGGATGCTGAGCCTGGAGCTGTCCCTGCTCATCTTCCCGCTGCTGTCGCTCCTGGGGCTTGCCGTCATCGCCGCCAGCGGCCCGCTGATCCGCGCGGGCCTGGCGACCGCTGCCGCGGCTTCCGCGGGAGGGACGCAGTCGTGACTCACGTCGTGACGCAGAAGGAAAGGGTCCTGCGGGCTCTCTCCCACCGGCAGCCCGACCGCACGCCGTACCACGTCACCTTCACCGAGCCTGCCCGCGCCGCCATGGCGGCTTTCTACGGCGACCCCGGATTCGAAACGCGCCTCGGCAACTGCCTTGAGGTCATCCGGATGCGCCTCCCCTACCGGCAGCTTCCGGACCGGCCGGCGGTCTGGGAGGACGAGTGGGGAGTCCAGTGGGACCGGAGCATCGACACAGACATCGGGACGGTGTGCAACCGGCGCATCACCCGGGACACGCTGAGCGAGTACCGCTTCCCCGACGCGGAGGCCCCGGCGCGCTTCGAGAAGTTCCCGGCGGCTCTCGCCGGAGCGGAGGGGCGCTTTGCCGTTGCCACGCTGGCCTTCACGCTCTTCGAGCGGGCGTGGACGCTCGCCGGCATGGAAGAGGTCCTCATGGCGATGGCCTCAGGAGACCCGTTCGCTGACGAGCTCTTCGACGGGATCCTGGCCTTCGACGAGGCAGTGGTGCGGCAGGCGCTCTCCCACGACGTGGACGGCGTGCGCTTCGGGGACGACTGGGGTCAGCAGCAGGGCCTGATCATGGGACCGGTCCTGTGGCGGCGCTACATCAAGCCGCGGATCTCCCGGTTGTATGGGCTGGTCCGGAAGGCGGGCAGGAAGGTCTTCATCCACTGCTGCGGAAAGGTCGACGAGATCTTTCCCGATCTCATCGAATGCGGCGTGGACGTGTTCAACCCCTTTCAGCCCGAAGTGACGGACGTCGTCGAGATCAAGAGGCGATTCGGGAGTGACCTCACGTTCTTCGGCGGCATCAGCACTCAGAAAACCCTGCCCTACGGAACCGTCTCCCAGGTGAAGGAAGAGGTAAAACATCTCATCGATGCCATCGGGCACGATGGAGGATACATTGCCGCGCCCGCGCACGACGTCCCGCGGGACGCCCGACCGGAGAACGTTGCAGCGCTGATGGAGGTGCTTCAGGCGCAGTAAGGTGGCGGTGACGAAGGAGAGCCAAAATCGCCAGCAGGAAGATACCCCGCTTTTACACTGGTGACTTTTTGAATGATCTTCGGAACTACTTTCAGCCCTGACTTTTTTCCTATCTTCCTGCTGGCATTTTCAAACTTTCTGAGCGGATTATACTCCGCGTATCTCCAATTTCAATAGGCTCAATGTCTCATTTTGGAGAATTCATCAAGTTTATGAGCTGAATTTTGTTCGTTACGCCGGTCTTGCGATAGATGTGGTAGACGTGATTCTTCACCGTCGTGGTTGAGATGAAGAGCTTTTCTCCAATAGCCCTGTTCGGCAGGCCTCGCACAATCATGGAAATGATCTCGCGCTCCCGCGGAGAAATGGCGAAACGTCGAACAACGTCTTCTGAGACCTCGAAGCCGGCAAGCGGCTCGGGCTGGAAGAGGTAGCGCAGCGCGTAGAAGAGGAAAAGGCTCACGACGACAAGGAAAAAGGTCAACTGGACGAAGGGGAAGCCCGAGAGAAACGCCAGCCCTTTCGATCCGGCGGCAACGAGCTGCGCGGCTGTGCCGACGAGCATGATTGCCGCCGCCAGGAGAACGCTCTGCACGATCGACCTCAGGCGCCGGTCGGTGATCCGGCGGAAGAAGACCAGGACGACGATGATGGCATACACCTGCACGCCTGCCATGAGGATCTCGCTCAGGCTCGCGAATGCGGGCCGGGGAAAGATCTCCTTGGCCCCGGCGGCAGCGGCCGCGGCAGCGGTGAAGAGAACGTGAAGGATCATGCGCCACGGGCCGATGGGCACTCCGACAACATCAAAAGCAATCAGGAGAATTGCCGCGGCGAGGCCTCCGGCCCCTGCCAGGGAAAGGATCGCGCAGGTGACCGGAAGCCTGTCCCCGAAGACGAGCTGGGGAGTTGCTTCTTCATAGAGCTTGAGGGACTCGGAAACCAGGAGAACGAGGACCGCGCAAAAAAGCAGGCTGAAGTGCCTGAACGTGGCGACACCGGACCGCAGCCAAGCAAGGGAGCTGAGAATAATGAGCACGACGGCGAGCGAAAAGCTGACGACACACAGCGCAAGGAAAATGTGGAGCACGATCTCCTCCAAGGGTACATTTTGTGCTGGTAGTGTTCTGGCAGTGCTGTCGATTCATTATAACGAAAATGTCTAAAATGTCAATAGGGTCTTATCTCTAAAATTACTGGAGGCAACATCAGACCGGCAGCACGCGGATCCCCGGATCCAGCTCTTTCTGGAGGTATTCCTGGATGAAGGAGAGCGTTCCGACCTCGGCGCTGGGACACCCTTTGCAGGCTCCTGAATATCGAATGTAAACCTCCGTGGCGTCGTCCGCAACTTTCATGTCGACTACTTCGAGGTTACCACCGTCCTTGAGCAAAGCCGGCCGAACCTTCTCGTCAAGAACGACCTCGACAGCCCGGTGCTTCTGGATGAGGCCGAGCCGCGCGAAACTGGGCGGCGCGGCCGCCTCTGCCTGGGCCTTTTCCCTCTCCATCTCCGCGCGGACGCTCGCCAGGATGTCCACGAGATAGCGGCGGCGGGACTCATGGCCCCCGGGACGGATGCAGGATTTGCAGAATGCGCCCGCCTTCGTGTAGTGCGTGATCTCTTCCACTGTTGTCAGATTGTTGATGCGGATGACGTCGCGAATGGTCCGCAGGCTCACGCGGGCGCACTGGCAGACGATCTCCTCCTCCTCCAGGGAGTCCATGTCCACGCCCTTGTACTCCGCGGCCGCCTTGCGGATCACGTCATAGGCCATGACGCTGCAGTGCATCTTCTGAGGCGGAATGGCCGCCGTCGCCTCTTCATCGCGCAGAGCGTGCTCCACGTCGATGTTGGTGATCTTCATCGCCTCATCCACGGTCTTCCCGATGATCATCTCGCACATCATGTCGCTGGAGGCGATGGCGGTCCCGCACCCGAATGTCTTGAACCGTGCATCGAGGATCCTGTTGGACCGTGGCTCCACCGCCCAGAACGCCCGGATGGCGTCCCCGCAGACCTCCGCGCCCCAGTCTGCAATGACGAGCCGGGCGCCGAGCGTCTTCGCGTCCGCCTCCGTGATCTCCCCGAGGTGGCGCGGATTGAGCATGCGGTCGTTCACCTTGTGCGAGTAGCTCTCCCAGAGAGTGCCGCCGATCAAATCGGACTTTGCCATCTGATGTCTCCTTGATGCCCTGCGGTGCTGTCGCGGGCCCTTTCAGTGCGCGGCGCTGGGTGAAATGGAGCGCAGGCGCGAGACGGCGGCGCGGACTGCGGCAATTGCCGCGTCGATCTCCGCCTCCGTCGTGAAACGCGACAGGGAGAAACGGATCCCCGTGTGGGCGAGCTCGCTGTCCAGGCACATCGCGACGAACGTCGGGTTGGGCTCCAGGGATTCGGAGGCGCAGGCGCTTCCGGTGGATGCGGCGACCCCCTGGCGGTTGAGGTCCCAGATCATCGCCTCGCCTTCCACTCCCTTGATGCTCGCGAGGATGGTGTTGGGGGTGCGGATCTCCCGCCGCCCGACCACGGTGACCCCGTCGATGCCCGCCAGAGCGTCCTCAAGCCGGTCGCGCAGGCGCCGCACCTCGCGCTGCTCGTAGTCCAGGTTCTCCGCCGCGAGCTCCATGGCGAGGCCCATGCCCACGAGGAAGGCCACGTTCACCGTGCCCCCCCGCCGGCCTCCCATCTGTTCCCCTCCGTGGAGCAGGGGGGTGAGCGTCACGCCCTTGCGCACGTACAGGCCGCCGACTCCCTTCGGCCCGTGGAACTTGTGGGCGCTGAAGGACAGGAAATCCACCGCCGCGTCCCGGACGTCCACCGGGACCTTTCCGACGGCCTGGACAGCATCCGTGTGGAAGAGGATTCCTTTTTCCCGGCAGAGCGAGGCAAGCTCACGGATGGGAAAGATGAGGCCGGTCTCGTTGTTCGCCCACATGATGGACACGAGGGCCGTACGGTCCGGGTGGATGCTCCGGCGCAGGATCTCCGCGTCCACGACCCCGTCCGCGTTCACCGGGAGATAGATCACCTTCGTCCCGAGGCTCTCAAGGTACCGGCAGGTGTTGCTCACCGCGGGATGCTCGACCTGCGTGGTGACGATCTCCTTCTTCTCCCCGGTGCGCACGAGGTTGTACCACACGGAATTGAGCACCGCATTATTGGACTCCGTGGCGCAACTGGTGACGATCACGTCGTCGTCCTCCCCCGCGTTGATGCCGGCGTAGAGCCGGTCGAACGCGATGCGCATGTAGGGGTGGACCTCCGTGCCGAAGGTGTGGAGCGAGTTGGGGTTGCCGTAGAGCTGGCACCAGAAAGGCTCCATGGCCTCCTTCACGAGGGGGTCGACGATGGTCGTTGCGTTGTTGTCCAAGTAGACGCTGTCCATGCGGATATCACTATAGTGCCCGGCGCTGGGTCTATTCAAGTGAGCGCGTGCTTCGGACGCGGGCGGCCTTCCGTGCATCCCTGCACCCGGCCGCCCTCGCGGTCCCTGGCTGGGCTACTTGAGCTTCTTCCGCAGCTTGCGGCCGGTGGGCCGGGGAGCACTCTCCTCAGGCAGGGCTCTCTGCGCCCGGGCCTTGAACGCTGCCATCGCAATGACCGCTCCAGCCACGAGCAGCACGTTGAGAATCTGGCCCGTGGTGAAGTTGAAGGGGCTGAACTGGATCGCGGGATTGGCCAGGGGCACGAGGGTGATCGGGTACCCGATTCCCTTGTCCGGCTCGCGGGCGTACTCGATGAAGAACCGGAACACGCCATAGCCGATCATGTAGCACGCTATGACGAATCCGTTGTACGGCTTTCGCCGCCGCACGATGAACCACAGGATCAGCCACAGCACGATCCCCTCGAAGAGGGCCTCGTACAGCTGCGACGGGTGACGCGGCAGGTTCACAAACCCGGCTCCCGTGGTGGGAATGCCGAGCGCAGATGCGAACTCCTTCACCCCGGGATCCCCCGCCGGGACCTCCCCGCCGGGGAAAACCATGCCCCAGGGCACCGTGGTGACCCTCCCGTACAGCTCGGCATTGATGAAGTTCCCCAAGCGCCCGAACGTGTACCCGAGCGGGATCCCCGCGACGAGCATGTCGCCCCAGTCGAGGATACTCAGCTTCTTCACCCGCATGTAGATCACCAGGGCAATTACGGCGCCGACGAGGCCGCCATGGTAGGACATGCCGGCGATCCCGGTCATCTGGAGCCTGCCGTTCACGATGGCGAACGGGAGGATGATCTGCAGCGGGTGCTGAAGGTAGAAGCCGCGGGGCGTATAGATCAGCACGGAGAAGGCGCGGGCTCCGACGAGGAGGCCCAGAATGGCCCAGAAGAACATGTCCAGGACGAGGTCCGCCTTGACCTCCAGCTTGCGCTGCCGGACCTGGTACATGAACAGCAGGTACGTGATGGCGAAGGCCAGAACATACATCAATCCATACCAGCGCAGGGGGAGGAACGGAACGATCTGGGGATGGATCCAGGACGGATACGGAATGTACGCGAGCATGCGCGCCTCCTCGGCGTCAGATCTTCTGCACGATCTTGCCCTGGATCTGGTCGAAGAACAGGGTGATCATGTTCTTTTCTGCTGTTGTTTCCCAACGCCGGCCGTGGCTTTCCACGACCGCTCCGGGGAACACCGTTCCCCGGACCACGACTTCTGAAGGAACGTGCAGGTCGAACGTGTCGCGCAGGCCGATAAGCCGCAGCTTTCTCTGTTCCACGCCCTTCATCAGCTGGGCTTTCTCCGTGCGCAGGCGCTGGATCACCTGGTGGGGAGGTTCGTTTGTCGACCCGCCTTTGAGGATCCGTTTCATCTCGGCGTCCAGCTCGACGATTCTCCGGGCGACGGCAGCGATCTCCCGCTCCTCCCGATCGATCTGGTCCTTGAGCATGAAGTCCTGCCCGAAGCAGACGATGGTGCGCACCCCGGTCGGCGAGCCGATGTTCTGCACGGAAGCACCCTGGCGCGCGCGCACCTCCCCTCCGACGAGGCTGCCCTTCTCCGAGTCCAGGAAGAGCTTCCCGCTGCACTTCACCTGGCAGCGGAGGCACGCCCCCTTCAGCCGCACGTCCCCGACAGCAAGGAGCACGGCCTGTTCCGCGAACGGCGCCGTGATGTCCTTCTTTGCGCGGAGGATTGCCCGGCCCTCCCCCTTGATTCCCTGGCCCACCATGATCGATCCCTCGGAGGAGAGGATCGCGGCATCGACGGTTTCCTCGACCTCGATGTCCCCGCCGGCAATGAGGCGGAAGCCGGACAGCACCGACCCGGTGACGTGGATGATGCCGGGGAAGTTCACGTTGCCGCTGGACATGTCGACGTCACCGGACACGGTGTGGACCTGGAGCACGGAAATGACGGACCCCTCCCGGACCAGCTCGCCGTCCACGTCGGCAAAGTACTTCAGGCTCCCGTCAGTCTGCCTCGCCGCGGACACGCCCCGCCCGGCCTGGAGGCTGGTCAGCACCCCGGCCGCGGGCGGCAGCGGCCTGCCGGTCACGTCCCAGGAGTCGAGGCCCTCCAGGGGCGGCGGTTTCACGGTAGCGATGTGAACGCCCTTGCCCACGTGGGTGATCCTGTCCTGGGCGCGGAAGTCCGCGCGGCCGTCGTCCATCAGGGTGACGGCGCGTCCTGTGGCCAGCCGGATGTGGAAAATGACGCGGTCCTCCTGGCCCTCCGGGGGGAGCTTTCCGCGCGCGATGACAAGGTCCTTGAAGAGCTTCCCCCGCGCAACGCTGTCCAGCGCCTTCGTCAGCACCGCTTCGTCGATTCCCTTGACGATGCCGGCCTCCTTGATCCGCTCCCGGACTTCATTCACGTCGATGGTCGAACCGGTTCCCGCTGCGGGCACGAAGGTGAGGGTCCCCTTCATGCGGTCGTCGGACACCGTGACGGTTATGTCCGCGTCCCGGTGCTTGCGCACCCGCAGGAGCACGGCCATGCCGTCGCTTCCCTTTTCCAGCACGCCCTCATCCGTTGCCACGATGAGCTCGCGGCGCTGCTGGAGCCCCTCGAAGAGCCGCACCTCGGGCGTGGTGCCCCTGAGCCCGGGCACCGACGTGCCGAAAACGTCCACGCCGGAGGCGCCGACGCTGCCGGGCACGACCCGGACCACGGGCGATTCGCGAGACACGCGGCCGACCGATTCCACGCGCTCCAGGGGGAACTGCTGGATGGAAGCAAGCCCGGAAAGCTGCTCGGCGCGCCCGCGGGCGAGTGAACGGATTCTTTCCGCCTCCTCCGCGGGAAGAAACTTGGCAATCCACTCGACGGTCCCATCCTTCCCCTTCTCCGGAGCTTTCCCTGTTGCAAGCGGATAGTCGACGAGCTCAGTTTCGGAGCCCTTGAAGAAAGCCTGCAGATCCTTCCTCACGGCTTCGAGGTCGTACTTGCGGACCTTGCTCAGCCGGATGGCGTCGCTTGCAAGGGCCAACGTCAGCGGCTTTCCAACGCCGCGCGCCTTTTTCAGCGTCAGCGTGGCCAGCACCTTGTCGGGTGAGATGGTGACAATGGCGGAGCCGTCAGACGTCGGGCTCAGGGGCCGCTCGGCGTACGAGGTGCCTTCCGCGACCGCCTTTCTGAGAAGCTCCCCGATCTCCGCGGCCCGGAGGAGACCCTGCGGAGCAAACCCGAGCTTCGCGGCCTCGGCGAGCACGTCGTCGCCGCCCGGGATCGGGGCGGAAGGGTCCCCCGGTTCGAAGGAGAGGAGGCACGTGGTGCCGTCCCGGGAGGCGGCAAGCCGCACGACGTGGTCCCGGTAGGGAACAACGTCAGCCCAGCCGGCGCCCCGGCGGAGAAAGCCGCTCGTGACGGCCTTCACCTCGTGGCCGGTGCGCTGCAGGCCGTCGCAGAACAGGAAGGCATTCTGCTCCCCGCGCTCGGCCGGCACGAGCTTCCCGAACACGCTCCTCCCCTCACGGCCGGCGTGCCCGGGGCGGACACGCGCGACGAGCGCGCCCTTTGCAACAAATCCGGTCGCCGTCACCGCGGGATCGATGGCCACATCCTCACGGACGGTCCGCTTCTCAACGACCACCTGCACTTCCTCCTTCGGAGGGAGGAACGGCAGGGCCTGCCTGCGGAGCACTTTTTTTTCCTTCTTGATTTTTTCTTCGCGCAGGCGGTAGCCGTGCGGGGGCGGTGCTTTCTCGAAGACGGACCTGGAGATCGCGGCGAGGCGCGCCGGAATGGGCAGGGGCTCGAAATCCACGCCCTCCGGTTCGGGAGGCCGCGGCAATTGCCCTGCGGCAGCGACGAAGCTGACCGGTTCGCTCTTCTTGCGGGCAGCGGTCCGCAGAGCCCTGTCGATTGCCTCCGTGTCGATTCCCTCGCGCACCTTCTTTTCCGCGAGGAGGCCGAGCACGCTTTCCAGGGAGAGATCGGAGCCGCCGTCCCGGGGAAGAAGTGTGGCGCGAACTTCGAGGCCCTTGTCGTCGATCTCGAACTTGAGGTCGCCTTTCACTACCATGCGGAGGCTCCCGGCGCGCGCCCGCGGGCGGCGGCCAGCTCAGAGGATAGCGGAAGCCGGATCATCCGACAAGCGTGACCACCGCGAGGCAGGCGAACACTGCGGCGAGGACGACCTTCGTCGCTCCCATGTGCCTCTGGAAGAGCGCGGTGATCCGCTGCGAGCTGACGCCGAGGTAGTTCGCGGCAAACACGACAAGCAGGGGAATGATGAAGCAGAAGTTGTACAGGACAAGAAGCGCCAGGGCCTCGGGACCGCGGCGCATGCGCGCCATGACGGTAAGAAGCGGAAGGTAGACCTGGCCCGTGCAGGCGAACTCGAACACCGACACGAGAAAGCCGAGCGCGAGAGAGCTGCCGGCAATGGCGGCAGTCCGCACGCGTGTCCGGATGGAATTGTGGATCTGCTTCTTGAGCACAGGGGGAAGCTGGAGGAGGATCTCCGTGGGCCGGCCACGACGGATCAGCGCGTAATCATAGAGGCTGATGATGGCGAACACGGCGAGGACAGCCACGAGAACCCAGCGCAGGACGACGGAAATGACGTTCACGGCGGTGGCAGCACGCAGGGCAGTGAAGAGACCATACCCGATACCCAGGTAGGTGAGAAACACGGCAAGGGAGAAGAGCGCCCCGATCACGAGGACCTCTCTCCTTCCGCGGCCGGCAAGGGCAAGGGATGCGAGGAGGAAGATCAGCGTCGTGAACGCGCAGGGGTTTACCCCGTCCACGAGCCCGGCGGCAATGACGGGCAGGACGGCAAGACGGTCGCCCAACGCGCCGCCGAGGCCAACAATGCCGGTGCCCGGAAGGCCGGTACCCGCAGGGGCTGCGGCGGCCGGAACCCCGGCGCCGCGCGCACGGATCTGCACGCGCAGAACGTCTGGCACCCGGGCGCGGATCTCCGTGTCTCCCTGGAGAAGCGCGCTTCCCGCCCGCAGCACGGGGACCGCCCGCACCGTGTCGCCGACGGAGGAGGCGGCCCGCGACAGCTCTTCCAGCGCCTGGGGCTGCGTGAGGTCTCTCTTCTCGAGGGCGATCTTCACGCCGAGATCCTTCTCCAGCCGGGGGATCTCCACGGCGAGAAACTCCTCGCAGGTTCGGCACCCGGGAGTGTAATAGTAGAAGACGGAGAGACGGGCTTCTTCACCGGCCGCGCCCGGCCGCGTCCAGGTGCCCGACGACGCCGGCGGACGCTCGGCTCTCACCGTGCCCAGGAGGGAGTAATAGGGATTGGCGAGGCCGGGCGGGTCCGTCACGACGAGAAAGTCCTTGCGCGTGATTCCCGTGTCGTCGGAGGAATCGTACCGCAGCGTGAATGTCCCAGCGCCTCCTGCCGGGATCACGGCGCTCTCCGGCTCGACGGTCATGCAGGTGCACGTGGGAACGAGCTTCAGCTCCGCGGCCCGGGCCCCGCGGTTGGTGACCGTCACTTTCAGCTCGACCTTGTCCCCGCGGTTGATCATTCCGAACTTGCCGGCCGGCGGGGAGAAGACAAGCACGGGCTCCGCGGCCGCGTAGACGGCCGGCCCGGCCCCGATCCCGAGGGCAAGCGCGAGAAGAAGAACATATGTCGCCCTGTGCCGCATGCTCGTGTTCCGAACGCTTCTCTAGGCCGCCGGTTGGGGTTCTTTCCTCCACGCCACGAGCGCCGCGAGGAACAGGAGGTCGAGAATGAAAATGGCGAAGAGAACGGCGCCCTGGTCCACGCCGTAGGCTCCGATCTTCACCAGCTCAACCGCGGCGGACATTCCAACCGCGCCGGAGAGGATCAGCAGGAGGAACGAGAAAATCGACAGGATCTTGCCCAGTCTCAGGAACCCGATGAGCTGACCGTAGGTCTGCGGGTACAGGGAAAGCATGATGCCCCCGACCGCGACCAGAAGGTTCCCCGTGCCGCCCAGGAGCAGCCAGGGGATGATCCATGCCCCCCCTTCGCCCGCGGAGCGGAAAAGGAGCACAAGGAGGGAGATCACGATGAAGAACCTCGTCGTTTCCCACAAGGAACCGGCCAGAACGAACGCGCGCCGCGCTGTCATGTCTGGCAGAAGTCTAGACAGCGGCTGAAAGGCTGGTCAAGCCGCTCGGCTTCCACGTTGACAAATCAGGCCGCGGAAATGGTATGGTAGTGATCTGGAGCGCTGAATGAAACTTTTCAAGACTCGCGAACGGATCGTCTGGGTTGTCGTCACGGCGGTCCTGCTCGCGGCCCTTGCTTTTTTCACCTTTTCCCCGCGCCTTCTCGCGGGGAGCCCCGAGGATGAGACCCAGGCGTACCTGAGCACCATCAGCGAGATGTTCCGATACGTCCGGGACAACTACGTGGACGCCGACAAGGCCATGCCCAAGGCGCTGTATGAGGGCGCGCTGAAGGGAATGTTCGAATCCCTGAACGATCCCTACTCCGCCTACACCACCGCCGCGGACTGGCGCATGATCTCGGACACCACCACGGGCACCTTCGGCGGAGTAGGGCTGACGATCACGAAGATCGACAAGGTGGGCGCCGAGGTGGTGACCGCCATTGAGGGCACCCCGGCGTACAAGGCCGGGATCTCCGCCGGAGACATCATCATCAAGGTCAACGGCGAGCCCGTGGACAAGCTGTCCATCGACCAGATCGTGGACCGCCTGCGCGGCACGCCCAAGACGGACGTGACCGTGACGGTAAAGCGCGGGGACACGGTGACGTTCGACACGACCATCACGCGGGACGTCATCGAGCTTCCCATCGTCAAGTACGCCATGATCCCGGGAGGGATCGGGTACCTGCGCATCACGGAGTTCACGCCGCAGACCGCGGAGCGCTCCCGGGAGGCGCTGCGCTTCTTCAAGGACAACGGATACACGTCGCTGATCATCGATCTTCGCGGCAACGGAGGGGGCCTTCTCTCCGCGGCAGTCGACATGGCGAACCTGTTCGTCGACGACGGCCTCATCGTGGAGATCCGCAGTGAACGGGTGGCCCGGGAAAACGTGAAATACAACGCCCGAAGAAACCGCATGCTCGTGGATCCGGACACGCCGGTCGTTGTCCTCGTGGACAAGTACTCCGCCTCGGCATCAGAGATCCTCTCCGGAGCGCTCAAGGATCATCACCGCGCCACGCTCATCGGAGAGAAGACCTACGGCAAGGGGTCCGTGCAGACCGTGATGTCCCTGGGAGACGGCGGCTTCCGCCTGACAACGGCGCGCTACTACCTCCCCTCCGGCGTGACCATCGACAAGGTCGGCATCCAGCCCGACAAGGCCATCGAAGAGCCGGCCCTGTCGGACGCCGACCAGAAGGCGCTGAACGATCTGCTCAACGGCACGTACCTGAAGGACTTCGTCAAAGCCAATCCCAAGGCCTCGGACCAGCAGGTTGGATCGTTCATCGCCGGCCTGCACGCCAGGGGGATCACCCTGAATGACCGGTACCTGAGAAAGCTCGTGCGCAACGAGGCCAACCGCACGAACAACAATCCGCCGCTGTACGACCTGGATTTCGACATCGTGCTCCAGGCCGCCGTCAAGGCGCTGGCCAGCCACGAGATCCAGGCGAAGAACTAGAAGGCGCCCCTTCCGCGGTACGGCGTATTCGCCGAACGAGTACTCTCGTACGGCGTATTCGCCGAACGAGTACTCTCGCGTTCCGCGGAGTCGGGCGCCGTCCCGGGGGCGCCGTTCATGAAGCAGTTTCTCCTCCCGAGCTCCTACGCCGGAGAGGCGCGCCTCTCCCTCACGGGTGATGATCACCGCTACCTGGCCCGCGTCCTGCGCCTCCGCGAAGGGGCGGAGCTTCCCGCGGTGGATGTGAAAGGCTCGCGGTATCGAATGACGATTCTCCGCGTTGACAAGACCCGGTGCCTGGCGGAGCTCCTCCCGGACCGGGATAACGAGGTCCCCCCGGGAGGCTTCTCTCTGACGCTCCTGCAGTGCTTGCCAAAAGGACGGAAAATCGATCTGATTATCCGCCAGGCAACCGAGGCGGGAGTGTCGCGCGTCGTGCCGCTGTTCAGCGAGCGCACCCTCGTAAGGCCCGCGGACGAAGCCGTCCGGCAGGCGCGACTGGCCCGGGTGGCCCGCGAGGCGCTGCAGCAGAGCGGCCGGTCGCGCCTGCCGGTCATCGAGGAGCCGCGCGGACTTGCCTCCCTGGCCGCGGGCCGGGGGGACTGGGGAACGGCGCTGTTCTTCCATGAGGAGAGGCTCTCCGCCGGTTCGCTTCATGAGCTGCTGGCCGGGCAGACGGATCGTGTGAGCATTCTCGTCGGGCCCGAAGGGGGGCTTTCGCCGGCGGAGGTGAATCTTCTGACGGCTGCGGGATTCCGTCCCGCCTACCTGGGGAGCGGCGTCCTGCGGGTCGAGACCGCCGCTCTCTACGCCATCGCGGCGGTGCGGACGATTGTACAGGAGAAGGACGCGTGGAGAGCGGCGGAGAAAAGGTAAAGCGGATCAAGGTGCTCGACGTGCCGGTGGACGCCCTTGATCCGGACATGGCGGCGCAGGTCATCGCCGACCTGCTGGACAATGGGACCCACAACCAGATCGTATTCCTCTCCCTCCGGGGGCTGCTCAAGGCCCGCCATGATCCCGAGCTGGCCCGCTGCCTGCGGGACGCGGCCCTCGTGCTCCCTACCGCGCTTCCCATCGTCCGCGGCGCCCGCTTCCTTCACGCGGGACGCCTCAGCCTGTTCAACCCGTTCGAGTTCATCATCCGCCTGCTCAGCGTGATCGAGAAGCGCAAGGGATCGGTCTACCTGCTAGGCACCCGCAAGAGCCTCCTGGAGACGGCGGAGGTGAATCTCCTGGGGTCGTTTCACGGGATCAGGGTCGTCGGGAGGTTCAACGGCTTTTTCCCGCGGGGCGTCGAGATGGACATCGTCACCGCCATCAAGAAGTCGTCCCCGTCTCTGCTCCTCGTAGGCACCGGCGTCGCGGGGAAGGAGCGGTGGCTCCTGCGGCACAAGAAGGAGTTCAATCCCGGCATCTCTCTGTGGGCGGGCAACTGCTTCGAGGTATTCGCAGGCAAGGAAAAGCAGGTCTCGCGTCGCCTGCACGCCCTGGGGCTCGGAGTCCTCTCGGGGATCGGCCGCCGGCCGTGGAGGGTCGCCCTGATCTTCCCCTACTTCTACTACCTGATTCTTCTCCTGGGGTACCGGATCTTCAGGCTCTAGGGCCGATCCCGTTCACCTCGAGCCAGCGCTGGAGGTCCCGATAGCTCCCCTTCATCGCGCGGGCGATGGCCCGGGTCAGCGCGGCGCGGAACGGGGGCACAAGGAGCAGGTATCCCAGCACGTCCGTAATGAATCCCGGGGTGATCAGGAAGAGGCAGCCGGCGAGAATACCGGCAAGGCTGGCGATCTCACGGCCCGGGGAGCGGCCATCACGGATCCTCTCCCGCAGCCGGGGGAGGATGCGCCGCGCTTCGCTCAGGGCCACGAGAACGCCGGGAAGCGCGGCGATGGCGGCGATGGCGATGACCAGCCAGATGCTGATCGTGTATCCGAGCAACACGAAGAGGAAGATCTCCGCTAGAGGAATGACCGCGTAGAGGAACAGGACGAGAACGAGGGTGAAGAAGCCCTTGTCGAAAGGGCGATGGCTCGGCCGCTGGTCGCGCATGATGTGCGGGAGTGTAGCAGAGGAGGTGGTGGCTGTCAGCGCGAAAGAGGCACGGAGCGTCAGGCCTGCGTGTCGATCTTCGCGCCCAGGGATACGTCGGCGATCTTTTCCTGCACCTGCGCCCGCAGAAGGTTGTTCGCGAGGTTCAGGCTCTGCTCGTTCGAGCTCCTGAGGATGTCGGCAAGACCCTGCAGGGAGCGCGTCAGCATGGCGACGGAAGCCCCGGGACCGATATCTGAGATCATGTCTTCTTATCGGCAAGGAGAAGCCATTCCTATCCGGGGCACCTGATTGACAACGCACCCGGGAAGAAGTAGCTTTACATCGGCTGTCTATGCATAGAAGTCCTATGCAAGATGGGAGCGAGTGAATGCTGCTTGTGACGGTTTGTTCTTTCATGGGTCGAGTGCTGCCGCTCCTCTTCATCCTGGGCGCTATCTACTTCCTCCTGCTTTCCCTTTCCAACGTCCTGTGGCTGCGCCTCGGCTCACGCGCGCCCCGCCTCACCCGAGGCCGCCGGGTTTCGGTCCTCATCCCGGCGCGCGATGAAGAGAAGAACATCGCCCACTGCCTGGACTCCCTCCTCGACCAGACCTACGCGAACTACGAAGTCGTCGTGCTGGACGACCAGTCCACCGACGCCACGTGGCAGATCATCGAATCGTACGCGCGCGCCAGACCCGGCCTGATCCGCGCCATCCGCGGTGAGCCGCTGGCCCCGGACGGGTGGAGCGGGAAGACGCACGCCATGCAGCAGCTCGCTGACCAGGCGCAGGGAGACTACCTGATGTTCACGGACGCCGACACCGTACATGGCCGTCAGAGCGTGTCATGGGCGGTGACAAACATCGAGGCGCATCGGGCAGACTGCGTCTCGGGCTATGTCTCCCAGGAGCTGGCCACCCTCGGGGAGCTGTTCATCGTCCCGGCGATCTACATCATGAGCGCCATGCTGCTTCCCCTGTGGCTCATCGGCGCCACCCGCGCGCCCGGCCTTTCCTTTGCCATCGGCCAGATGATCATCTTCCGGCGCGGAGCGTTCGAGGCCATCGGGGGCTGGTCATCCGTGAAGGGTCAGATCAGCGACGACGTGGGGGTTGCGCGGGAGCTGAAGCGGGCCGGCTTCCGCGAGGTGTTCCTCGACATGCGCGCCCACGTGCGGTGCCGCATGTACGACGGCTATCGGGCCTCCTTCAACGGTATTTCGAAGAACATCTACGATTTCGCCAAGCACCGCACGCTGTTCCTCGCCGTGGCCGTCACGCTCCTCGTGGGTCTCGTGGTGCTGCCGTTTGCGCTCCTTCCCATTCTCTTCATCACGGGAAATCCCGGCGCGCAGTTCATCTTCTTCTGCGTTGCACTGTTCCTGGCCGCATGGGCCATCGCGCTGTACGACCGGGGTCTGGCGTGGTGGGCGCCCCTGCTCTACCCCATCATGTTCCTCCATCTCCTGTACATGGCGTGGTGGAGCATCGGCCAGGCGTCGAGCGGACGCGCCGTGTTCTGGAAAGGGCGGGCCCTGCGATGAGCGGGACGCGGGGGACGAGGCATGGCGTATAGGAGGGGAAATCCGATTGTCGGCTTCACCCCGTCATTCATCCCGTTCCAGGCGGTGTACCAGCTCATCATGGTGCTCGTACGGCCCGTGAACTGGTTCTTCTACCGGATACGGATCAGGGGCCGGGAAAACCTGAGGGAACTGAGGCGGGCGATTCTCGTGAGCAACCACACGCTCATCATGGACCCGGCTGTGATCGCGCATGCCATCAGGCCGCGGCGGACGTACTTCACCATGCTGGAGGAGACTGCGCTCATCCCGTACCTGGGCACGTTTGTGCGCCTCCTGGGCGCTCTGCCCATTCCGGAGGGCGGCGGCGCGCTTCTTTCCCTCCAAAGCGCGGCCGGCCGTGCGCTTTCGCTCCTGGGGCTGCTGCACTTCTTCCCCGAGGGAGAGTGCTACCGATGGAGCCAGGAGCTGCAGCCTTTCCGGCCCGGGGCGTTTCTGCTGGCATGCCGGCTGGGGCTTCCGGTAGTCCCGATCACGACGGTCCTGCATGAGAGGACCTGGCGCGGGCGCGCCGCCGTGCGCATCCTGGGAAGAACGATCCCCGTGCCGCCCGTGGTGACCGTGGTCATCGGCTCTCCGGTTCATCCCCCCGCGGCGAGCTCCTCGGGGGAAGCCGAAGCGCACCTGCTGCGCGGAGCTGCCCTCGCCATGAGCGTCGAGGTACGGGAGAAAATGCAGTCTGTCATCGACACGAGCAGAGGAAGCAAAGGAATCTATCGCGGTCGGATGCCGCGGCTCGTCCACAGGGAGGAGGGAGCGGAAGCCGAGCCCGAGCGCACGGCCCGGGCCATCTAGAAAGATCGCGGCCAAGCCGCGTTCAACGCCGCGCGGTCATTCGTGGCCGCCTGAGCTCAAACGAGATACATTCTACGTCGGCGCTGAACCAAGGTTCGCGCAGGGGGCTCTCGATGCGAACTGATATCGCACACAGGCTCCGGATGCGCTGGAGGAATCTCGCCCCGACGGAAGTCCTTTCCGCGGACGGCAGACTCTTCGACACCCATCAGCAGAATCCGCTCGACGAGGGATCCGTGGACGTTCGCATGCTCGGTCTCAACCGTGACCTGACATTCCAGGATTGTCGCGCCGTGACCGCGGTGGATTCGGTTTTTGAGCTCAAGGTGCACGGAGATCCTTTCAAGGTCTGCTTCAACCTGTCCGACCGGACGGTGATGAACTACGTCGAGGGACTCCCGGTCAGACCCTACCACCCGGGGGAGATGCTCCTGTACCCCCTCACGAAGCTCGCCATGCTGGCGCCGCGGGATACCCAGGCCAGGTTCACATGCTTGTTCATCTCGAGCAGTTTCATGCGGGAAGTCGCCTCGGACTTTGGACTGCCGCGAGGGCCCGGACCCGCGTCAGATCCGTCGCCGTACGAGCCGTGGCTCCTGAGCGCCCGGATACCCGGAGCGGCGCTCCAGAGCCTGGCCATGATCCAGGCATGTCCGTTGCACGGGGCGCTGCGGCGGCTCTACGTCGAAGCGAAGACGCTGGAAATCCTTGCGCTTGTTCTCGAGCGGATGCAGGCCCGGTACGTGTCTGCCGACGAGCCGCGCCTTCGACCGCGGGACGTGCGCAAGGTCCAGGATGCTCGCGACATCATCGAGAGCCGGCTGGACGACCTGCCATCCCTGCGCGAGCTTGCAGGACTGGTCGGCATGAGCGCAACCGCGCTCAAGAGGGCCTACCGGGCGGTATTCGGCGTACCGATCTTCCACGACGCGAGGAATGCGCGGCTCTCCCGAGCCAAGGCCCTGCTCGCCCTCGGAGAGCTTTCCGTGAGCGAGGCGGCAGATCGCGTGGGGTATCAGAGCCTGAGCCACTTCAGCCTGGCGTTCAAACGACAGTTCGGCATGCTGCCGAGCGAAATCTGGCCCCGGACCATCAAAGGAATGTCTTTCGACGACACATGAGAAGGGCGATTCGATAGTAGGCTTGGGTTCGACAGGAGGATCCAGGACATGTCGAGTCGTTCAGCCCAGCTCGTCACTCTGTGCATGATCACGACTGGAATCGGGATCATCACCGCCGGCATCGGCCCTTTGCTTCTCGAGCTTGCCTCCAGAAGCGGTGTTCCTCTTCAGAACGCCGGGGTGATCATCTCTTTGCTGTTTTTCGGCGCCGCACTTTCGCCTCTGGCGGCCGGCCCTCTAAGCGACCGCCTGGGCCGCAAAGGCGTTCTGCTGTTCGCCATGATCCTCGAATCCGTCGCAACGATCTGCCTCACTTTTTCAAGATCATTTTCGATCACCGCTGCTTCC
>Ga0335070_10001915_pt1 | contig 24157 bp, 17 predicted proteins | sample Lox_Sample_13_FD_206722 | JGI IMG/M metagenome (GOLD analysis project Ga0335070, IMG submission 206722) | Soil microbial communities from Loxahatchee National Wildlife Refuge, Florida, United States - Lox_Sample_1.3 | ecosystem: Environmental > Terrestrial > Soil > Wetlands | place: USA...
GGCGCAGAAGGCCCTCCTGATCTCGCCGGTCTTACATTTCTCTGCCGCCTCCATGAGAGACCCTGCTGCATAAAGTGCTGCCGACAGGGTGCCCGGCGACAGATAGGTGTCCGGATCGAGACACTCTCCGGTAAAACTCCTGATCGTTTCGATATAAGAAGCGGTGTGGACGAGGCCGACATCGTCAAGAGAGGCCCTTCGCGGGTTTATGCAAGCCAGTTTCTCAAGGAGCCCCGAGGTCCTTAAGGCATTCAGGATATGGAGTAACCGTTCTTTCTTTTCCGGGTGCCATTGCGGCGGTTCATGAGCCAAACAGGCGTCATCGTACAGAAACCCTACGCGCTCCATAGAGGTTCAATTATACCAAAAATTGCCTGCATTCAGCCGATCAGCCTCTTGGCTCCCTCGCCGACGAGAGGTGATGGCTCTCTGCTGTCTCCCCGCGCGGGCTGGCGAGAACAGGGATATTATCGAACTGAGCGGTATCCTCCGGCAATCCCTTTCTTGGAGAGGACGATCTCCAGACCTGAAGATAGCGGGAACGGAAGGAACCCGCACAGCTCAAGAGATAGTATTTCCACATGCGATAAAACCGGTCGTCATAACGACTCTTCAATACATCCCAATTCCTGTTAAAGTTGCTGAACCAGGCAACAAGGGTCTTATCATAATCATCACCGAAATTATGCCAATCCTCCACCACAAACAAATCCTCAGCGGATGCACATACCTGTTTCATTGACGGGATAAAGGAGTTCGGAGAGATGTATCTGTCAAACCACGGGTCTGCTACGGTACGTGATTCGCATCTCCCTATGGTCTGTAACAGGAACAGACCGTTGTCTTTCAGACACCGGTGAACAGTTTCCATATATTTTCTGTAATTCTTGTATCCCACATGCTCAAACATACCAACAGAAATGATGTGATCGAACATTTCGTCAAGGTCTCGGTAATCCTGGAGCCTGATCACAACGGGTAAGCCCTCACACAAATTCCTTCCATGGGCGACCTGCTTTTTCGAGACCGTGATACCGACAACTTCAACGCCGTATTTCTCGGCGACATATTTTGCGAAACCTCCCCAGCCGCATCCGATATCGAGGACTCTGTCGCCAGGCCGGAGGGACAGCTTCCTGCAGATGAGGTCGAGTTTTGCCTCCTGAGCATCATCAAGATTCATCGCATCTTTCCAGTAAGCGCAGCTGTAGATCATCCTCTTGTCAAGCATGTTCCTGTAAAGATTATCGCCAAGGTCGTAATGCCGTTCCCCCACCTGAAACGACCGTGATTTTCTTGCGGGATTCAGGACTACCGAACGCAGGATACAAAAGAGCAGACGCAGATTCTTTCCTAACTTTTCCTCCGGATTACAGGGCATGATTCTGCAGAAAAAATCATCCATATTCTCACATTCCCACCATCCATCCATGTAAGACTCTCCGAGCCCCAGGCTCCCTCCCTTTGCGACCCGCTCGTATAACCTGTCATCCTTCACCTTGATATCCCATGGATTCTCTCCGTTGACGACAATTTCGGCGTGTGACAGGATTGTTCGGATGGGATCTTTTGCTGTGCTTACCCCATGATCTCTTCAGCGTCCTCCATGCCGGTTCACAGCTGAGATTTGCAGACGGGTTCAATGACCCATACGGCGCAGCGTGCCGCCATATGGATGAGCTTGCTCGAGACACTGCCGAAAAGAAACTCCTCGTGACGAGATACCCCCCGTCTTCCCACCACGAGGGTGCAGGCGTCATACTGCTCCTGCTTTTCGAGGATGACAGAAGATACCGGACGGTCCTTCGTGAGGATGATATCCGTCAGCACGCAAGAGTCCGGGAAGCCCGACTGGATGAGAACCTGCCGGTAGCGTTCGAGCAGCTCTGAGAGGCTGGCGTGCTTCTCCCTGATCCATTCCTTTCGTGCCTCTTCGGAATCGAAAAAATCGACTTCAGGGACTGAGATGACGCTCAGGAGGATGATGATGAAGCCAGGAAAGCCGCCGAGAATATCGGCAACGTAGAGGAGGGCGTTTCTGGAGTTCTCAGACTCGTCAACGGCGATGAGAATTCTCTTGCTCTGCGCCATGTCGCTGACATGCTCCCTGCACTCTTTTCTGTATTATAGCAGACGTCATGAAGGAGTCAAGGACCCCATGACCTCCCTGAGGTCATCGTAGAATTGACGGGTATCGTCATAAAAAACCTCGGTCTCTGCCGAAAAATGCATGAGCACGCTGTTGAGCCGGTCGGGGATATGGGGGAAGATCTTTTTCAGATTCATGATCCGGTTATGGAAGATGATGTTGAGATCGCTTTTCCCAATTCTTGCAAAAAGATCCGGGCGCACCCTCCGGAGTTCCTGGACTGTTGCGTCTCCCTTGCCGACGAGAAAGGCGAGAAGGTTCCCAAGGCCGAAGATGTCGTACCCAAGCCTGTTCTCATGGTGGTGGTATATGAAATCAAAGTCAATCCAACGGAACACGCCCGTCTCCCTGTCAATGATGATATGGTCGCGGCGGATGTCGCCGTGTAATTCTCCGTTGCTATGGAGGAAACAGATCGCCTCCAAAGCATCCAGATACCTTTCGAAGATACCGGGGAAAACCTCTTCAAAATAAACAGAATGCTCCATCTCCATCCCCGCAATGAGATCAGAGAGCTTCTTGCCGTAAACGAAATCGATGACCCGGACCCTGTTCGATACCGCATCCTGCACGCCAAAACCATGCATGAAATTCGGATGTGTCCCTGTCAACTGGAGCACCCTCGTCTCCTTCGCGGGGCTGCGGGTGCAGTCGAAGACGAGCGGCCCAACCCTCGCCTTGAATCGTTCGTGAAAGACAAGTTTGATGATTTTCCGTGACCCGTCCAGAAGATCGATGGCCCTCTTGACCCAGAACTTCTGCTGCTCGTCAATGCCAAAGCGGCCTTCACGCTCATTATTCCGCACAAGGTACGGACGATCTCCAAGAAGAACTACGTCGTCATAATCGATGCGGTAATAATCGGTAGTGTCGCTGTAAATCTTGAAGAGCTTCGGGAGGCGCGCTGACTCAACCCACTGCGACGCTAGTTCGCGGAGACCTTCATCCGAAAACTCCATAAGCATATTATATCATGCGCTTACTTTGACACGTCAGTTCACTAGGGACGACCCTACGCTTGAGGAGCGCGATTTTTAGCTGCCCTCAAGCGTAGGGTTAGATATTTCTTGGGTCCCAATACCCTATTTTCGACAATCCGAACAAAGCTGCAACAATCAATTCGGCAATATCATCGCGGTTGAGAGGGGCTTCCAGTCTATCTTCGTGAGCCAATTTGTGCCCTTGTCCTCTGAGTCGTTAAATTCACTCCACCACTGCCGGCCTCACAAGATGGAATGAGCATATTCTCTCACACCCATAATACTTCACTGTTTAACCACGAGAGATCTTTTTCTTGGCTGAGACTACAATGTCTCCTTTTCCTGTCCTTTTATGGATGGAACTCGGCGCACACTGAATGAAAGAGGAAACGGTGGCTCATAGCTTCCACCCCAGCGCCTATCCCGACTGAAATGCCAATGCTCTCAAAATTCACATCTGATCCCAGGTCTAGGATCTTCCATTGTGCATCGCTTGGTCCTGAAGTTGTCCAATTGAGATTTAAGAACTGTTTAACCAGTGTATTTCCACTCCAGATGTCGACCTGATTCACAATCGCATCAACGCTTCCTGTCGCAAATTTAATCGCAAGATAGCGGGTTTTCTCAAACAGGACGGTGGGGACAGCAAAATGCACCCAATCAGAGTTTCCTGAGTTGAGAATAAAATCTAATCCCCATCCCCAATAACTGGGGACCGTCGTTATAGAAGTATCCTGGATATGACCGCTCTGCCCATGGGTACACTGAACAATCTGAGCATAGGATGGACAGGAAAGGGAAAGAGCAGCTACAAGAAACAGTCCCGCGGTTGCCAATGCCTTTTTGTTCAAAGATGACTTTTTCATGGCAAATGCCTCCTTTTGAATCCTGGTCCTTTTTCCCCCGAATGTTTCGGCTTCCTCGTTGACCTAGTCAGGTCAATGAATGATTTCCCCTTTCAGTATCATCTCCTTTCCTGCCGCCATTAGATATTCTCATTCATGTCTCACACCACCTGCCTTTCGTTAAGATGACTTTTGCCGGCAATTGGGAGATGAATGCCCAAAATTGATTCATAGATTGCTCACAGGTTCCAAGCACAAAGGCCGAGTATACCAAAGTTTTTCCCTTGGCAGCTCGGCCATCTCACTCCTAAGACCCGCCGCTTTCCGTCCCCTTCTTACGGAGGGTTTGGCTTTGTCCGGATTTTCCCTCTCAGTTATCTATTACCATAGGCAGATGCAGTTGTCAAATTGTGATTTCAGTACAATCCTCAGATGTGAGGAAGTTACAGCATCGGACCACACAGACTTAAGAAAATCTTAAAGGACTGCCCTGAGGGCGTGTGTCTTCGCGTCTCCATAATGACGCTCTATGCAAGGCACATATTTCATCTCAGAATACCCTGGACGTTCTGCAAAGAGAGTTTGTAACATATTGGTTTTTATGATTTTATAGCAGCAATTTTGCACTGATAAAACATTAGCAGGGGGTGCTCCAATCGTGATCACGAACCAGAGTAATTCTGGAGGCACATGATGCTTCCAGAAGACCTGAAGACGCCCGCAAATGACATATTATGGCTCGAATAGTTGACAGAGTTTGTCACATTTTGCCAAGACTAGTCCTAGCAAAATGAATTCTGTTTAATAATCAATGATTTTAGGAAATATTTGCTGGTATGGAAAATGCTTAAATCTTATAAGGTAAGCTGACTTTTCAAGGAAGGAGGTGTTGAGAGGGGAAAAACAATCGGATTCAGTGGAATTTGATGGCGGGATGCCCATGGGTATCTCAAACTGTTAACACTCACTCCGGATAAAAGGGTAAACCCATCGCAAGGTGGGGGCACAAAGCCAACGGGTCCCGCTGGGACGGCCGGGTTGCGGAGAGGACACAGAATAGTGATTCGGAGGATCAGATGAAAGTTAACAAGATAGCGATAATTTTTGCAGCAGCCCTCCTTGTTTTTGGGCTTACAGGCAGCAGCCTCGCGTTCCATACCGGCGGCGTCGCCGAGTGCACAGGCTGCCACCAGATGCATAATGCTGCATCCGTGAACCTCACGATCGCTGGGGATGACAGCTCGACCTGTCTGACCTGCCATGGAGCATCAGGGCAGAGCAGTTACCATGTCGCCAGCCCGAGTGCAGAAATGCCTGCGGGAACCCCGCCAAACAATGAAGGCCCCGGCGGTGACTTCGGCTGGCTGAACAAGACCTATTATCCGTCTGTCCGTAATTCCGTTACCACCAACTACGGTCAGAGACATGGCCATAACATTACTGCTGCTTACTACGACAGTGGATATCTCCAGGTTGACCCAGACAACCCGACAGCGCCTGGCGGCACGTTCCCGGCAGCATCGCTCGCCTGCACCAGCTGCCATGACATGCACGGCCATGGCCGTTGGACGACGGCCGGCGCCTACAGCAAGACCAGTGGCGCTATCTGGACCTCTGGTTCGTATGGTTCCCTACCGTCAACCTTCTCAACTGGCGAACTTTTGTCGACTGGCGTATACCGTCTGCTCCGCGCTCAGGACACTGTTGACGGCGTGACCTTCCCGGCCACCCCGCCGGTTGCGGTCGTAAACAGCAGCTACAACAGGTCAGAGTACTTCACCCAGACCCGTACGGCGTATGGTTCCGGTATGTCCGATTTCTGCGGCACCTGCCATCCTGACATGCACAGCACGGCAGGCATATTCCGTCACCCTCAAGGTACGGTCATGGCCGGCTCGATACAGGCCAACTACAACAGCTATGTGAAGACAGGTGACATGACGGGCACCGGGACCACCTCGTACCTGTCGCTCATTCCGTTCGAAGAAGGCGTGACCTACAGCACAGCCAACATCAGTACCCTGAAGAGCCATGCCCAGACCAACGATTCCAACCTGAACGGCCCGGGTATTGGTACCGTGCCTGCAACGGCAACGGTCATGTGCCTTAGCTGCCACAGGGCGCATGCGTCCGCGTGGGAAAATATGTTAAGATGGGATGCCTCTCAGACGACCATCACCGTCGCCGGAGCGTATCCTACTGGCAACAGCGGCTTGGGCTACAGCACAACAGAAGCTTCAAAAGGCTACTATGACTGGAACGCGACGAAGTGGTCAGCCTATCAGCGACAGCTCTGCAACAAGTGTCATGCGAAGGATTAATCGCGTGAACACTAGGGTGAGGTTACGTACTTAGCTTAAGTGAAGGAGGGCCGGACGCCTGCCGGCCCTCCTTTTGCCGTTCATCCTGCTGTGTGATGGCACCCTCACACCTTGCAAATTAACAATCGTAGCTCCCACTATCCACATTCGAATTACCTAGCTCGTGAAGAAGGAACAGGAATGGAAAGACTGGCACAAATTCCAGGAGCGAGTTATCAAAGCGGCGCCTGGCGACGACTATCGCCGCTGAAGATCGGGAATTTCCATATGTTCCATTTCTGAAGAACGAACTTTGCTGTCGTTGCAAGTACGCCGAAACCGTATTTCACGCTCCTTCTGAAATTGATCGAGGAGGCTTCTTCGAAATATTTCGTGGGACAGCTAATTTCACCTATTCTGAAGCCAAAATAGACGGTCTGGGCAAGCATCTCATTATCGAACACAAAGTCATCGGAGTTCGCGCTGAGAGGAAGGGTCTCAAGCACCGTGCGGGTGAAGGCGCGATAGCCTGTGTGGTATTCAGAAAGTTTAACCCTAAGAAAAAGATTCTCAAAAAAAGTAAGCAATCTGTTCGCTACATACTTGTAAAAGGGCATCCCTCCCTTAAGGGCCTGTCCCCCCAGTATCCTTGATCCCAGCATCACGTCGTAATGGCCGGAAGCGATCATCGAGGCCATGGCGGTGACAAGGCGGGGAGAATACTGGTAATCGGGATGTATCATCACGACAATGTCGGCGCCATGGCGCAAGGCTTCCGCATAGCATGTCTTCTGGTTTCCTCCGTACCCTTTGTTTTCACTGTGAATAATGGTTCTGATACCAAGTTCTCGCGCAACCACTGCCGTGCTGTCTCTTGAGGCATCATCCACAAGGATGACCTCATCGACATATTCGTGGGGAAGTTCAGCATAGGTCTGCCGGAGCGTTTTTTCCGCATTGTATGCAGGCATGACAACGATAAGCTTTTTCCCGAGTATCATACGCTTCTTTCAGACTACCGTCTCGCCATCTCAAATATAATGTATCATTTTATCAGGAAAGCGCACAAAATATCTTGCTGAGACGGTATCGATTTTGACGGCTTGATCGATGAACCCAATCACAGACAGATGTTATCCTCTGTGATCAGCCGCTTCCGTTTAAGGGTGCGCGTGCGGGAAACCAATCTGTTCACCCGGCATGACGAGCTTTCTCTAGAATTGAATGCCGCTGAGTGTCTTAACAACACTTCAGGGGAAGATACATACCATACCGAGACCGTTTTGTTCCAATCGGGGGTGTTGGGAAGTGCGGAATAATGGTGGATTTATTGCAATTTGTTTGACATATATGGTGGAAAGAATGTAGATTTTGTAACGACATGGAATTCAGCATCTGGGACATATTCAAGACTCAACCTATGCATGGGGGAACGATCAACGGCTGGATAATGATCCCCGGGTCCTTTGTCATTCTGATTTATGCGGCAGCGGCGATTGCAATTGGTTTGACCGCCGGGTATCTCGTTTTCAAGAAGAAGTCGCGCCTCATGCCTGCCTTGGGAAAAGCCTCTGTCGTCGCCTTTTTTTGCACGGGGTTCCTCTATCTGGTTTACTCGGAACGGACGTGGTACGGCTGGTTCATCGAAGACTCTGGTATCTATTCCGGCCACACTACGGAAGAGAAAACGAGGATGTTCCTCGGCCCCCTCTTCGATTTTATTGCCTCGGCAAAGAAAGCGATTCACGGTGAGGATTACACGCTCTATTGTTCCGACACCGCAACGTATCTCATGACTCAGTACTATTTGCTGCCCGAGAGAAACAGGGGAGAAGCTGACTATATCATCGTGCTCTATGACGGGAATTCCTACTATGATGCAGGCACCAAGACGTTCATGAGAGGCGACCGCAGAATGAATAATGTCGACCTTCTGTACCGGTATGACTTCGGCGCCTATATCCTGAAAAAGGGATGATTGGCGTCGTCGCGGCATTGGCAGTTCCCACAGTGCTGGGCTTTCTGCTCGTCTCCGTGTTGCTTCGCGATGAGACAAATGCAGGATTGCTCGAGCGCCTCTGTCTCTCGTATCCGCTTGGGGCGGGCGTCATAACAGTGCAAATGTTTCTTCTTGGCCTGATGAGGATGCCGCTTACGCTCTGGGTTTCAGCGGTACCTCCGCTGCTGGAAATCGCAGGACTTTCTTTCCTGATGCGGAAAAGAAGGATTTCGCTGGGCAGCAGACTATCCTTTGGCCTTCTCTCCGAACTCCTCGACAGCAATGTCACATGGCTGAGAAAATCCGCTCTCATCGCCCTCCTCACCCTTGTAGCCGCAAAGATCTGCTCAATATTTATCGAGGCGTACTTAAGGCCGATTTTTGCATGGGACTCCTTCGCCAACTGGTCAGCGGGAGCGAAGGCCTTCTACTATTCGCACAGTCTGCTGCTTGATACGGGGCCGGGAGACTTTTTCGGAAGGGGCCTGCTCAACAGGAACGCCAATTATCCTCCTTACAACCCGCTTATGCAGGTCTGGATGAGCCTGTGGATCGGGAAATTCGATGAAGTCCTGGTGAAATTCTGGAGTCCCCTTTACCTCCTGTCCATGGCGGTATATTTCTATCTGTTCATGGCGCGGGAAGCTTCGCGAGTCATGTCCCTTGGGATGCTTGTCTTATTCTTGAGTTCGCCACTCCTGTCTGTCCATTCGATAGAGGTATACAGTGACGTGCCATTGAGCGTTTATATCCTCTTTTCACTAATCGCCTTTTTCAAGGCAATGAAGGGGAAAAGCGCATATTGGACGGCTGTCGGACTATTCGCAGGTGAAGCGTTATTTGCCAAGGATGAGGCACCTTTTTTTGTCATTCCCCTGCTGATTGCCACCTTCCTGTTTTATTGGCAGAACAGATTACGGGGGGATGTCTCAGGCAAATCAATGTTCGCCTTGTGCGCGGGACTGCTGTTGGCAGCTCCCTGGTTTGCCTTCAAATTTACCCATGGCCTCGGATTCGGCGCTGATTATGTCACCTTTGAATTTACTTTCCGGCCTGAGATGATAGAGAAGGTCTTCCTGCTGTTGCTTTCTTTCCAGAATTTCAATGTATTCTTCTTTTTTTCCCCTCTCTTATTGATAATGAACTGGCGTCCCCCCAGAGAATTCTTATTTTTATTCTTTCCTGTAGCCTGTTATGCAATTTTCTTTCTGCTGGTCTATTCGTTAACCACATTCTTCTCGGGAAGCCTCATGTTCAATACTGCTGTATTCAGGAATACCTTGACCTATTACCCAAGTACATGTTTGCTGACATTCCTACTAATCGCAAACCTCATTTCCGAATATTGGGCTAGCACAAAAAGCCTATTTCCTAATATTTGAGGATTGTCTGGCTATTGTCACGTTTGTATAGCCAAGAATAGGATATCACCTTGTGAAACTTTGGACTGCTTTACATCCTTCACCCAGTCCTAAATCGCAAGCGTTCTTAAAATCTGCAATTGTCCTATCAAACCTTTGCATGTTGTAAAAGACTATGCCTCGATTATAATAGACTTCAGACCAAGAAGGATTCAACGCAATTGCCTTATCATAGTCTTCGATTGCCTTATCAAACCTTCCCATCTTGTAAAAGACCGTGCCCCTGTTATTATAGGCGTTAGGATCAGAAGGATTCAACGCAATTGCCTTATCATAGTCTTCGATTGCCTTATCAAACCTTCCCATCCTGTCAAAGATTAAGGCCCGGTTATAATAGGCGTTAGGATCAGAAGGATTCAACGCAATTGCCTTATCATAGTCTTCGATTGCCTTATCAAACCTTCCCATCCTGTCAAAGATTAAGGCCCGGTTATAATAAGCTGCAGACCAAAAAGGATTCACAGCAATTGCCTTATCATAGTCTTCGATTGCCTTATCAAACCTTCCCATCTTGTCAAAGATTAAGGCCCGGTTATAGTAAGCGATAGGTACCGATTCAGGCTGTTTTTCTATAACATAACTCCACAAAGTCATATCGTCTTTCCATTTTCTTATCTGCTCAACGGTCGAATACATCGTAGCTATGGCCAAAAACATGAACACTAAAATGCCGAGCAGGTTGACAACAACAGTTTTTCTCCTAGAGGCATTCACCCTGCTCCAACTCCACGCTAGCGCCAAGCCAATTGCGAGGAAAGGGCCCAGGCTAGGCAAGTAAGTATATCTGTCCGCCATTGACTGGACTCCCACCTGAACAAGACCGAGGACTGGAAATAAGGTTATAACATAATAACCCCATACTGACAGAAATAATTTCTGTTTATTAACTATAACCACGGAAGCTGCCGTAATCCCCGCTGCAAGAACAATTGCCGACAGGTAATCCAATGAAAAAAGTGATACACGCGTTGGGTACGGATAGAAGGGGATTAAGTTCATCGGCCATACTATTTTCCAAAGGTACAAAAAGAGTGATTTAACAGCCACAAGGGATCGCGTTGACAACGGCAGCAATTCCGTCAATCCTAAAGCATTTCCAGATTTTTGTGCCAGAATAGTTAGTATGCATGAAATAAGGCCAAAGACAATGAAAGGAAGTTTCTCGAAAAATACAATCAGAAATGACTTGAAAGACTGACTTCTGTTAAAAGGATACCAGTCCAGGAGGAGCAGAATGCAAGGAAGACTTACTGCCATTGGCTTACTCAACAATGCAAGCACGAAAAATCCTAGAGAGGACAAGTAATGTTTATTGAGAAATCGTAACTTCAATGTTCCTTGAACTAATTCATTATCAAGAGAACTCACATATTTCATATAAGCCAGGACACTGAGCAAAAAGAACAATGCGCATAAAAGATCCTTCCTTTCGGCAACCCACGCTACCGATTCGACATGAATAGGATGAAGCCCAAAAAGTAGACCCGTTACACCTCCCGTTATGAAGATACTTCGCTCTGTCAACCAATGTGAGGCTGTTTGCATCGTAGGCCTCTTGCCATATAGCGATGGCAGCTGAATAGCGATAAGGACAACCACCATAGTGTTCAGTGAGTGGAGAACGACATTTGTGAGATGATGCCCTACAGGATTTAATCCCCACATTGCATAATCTACGGCATGGGAAAACCATGTGAGAGGGTGCCAGTTGGCAGCGTGAAACTCAAGAAATGCCGACTTGATAAATTTTAAGTTTAACGAGCGTATAAGTGTATTGTTGGTGACATAGAGTGCATCATCCCATAAAAAATCGTTCCCAAGGCTTGGGAGGTATACAAGGAAGGTTATGAGCGATACCAACACCGCAAATACATACTTGGTTCTTGTATGTCGGATTAGTTTTACTTCCAATAACGGCCCGTCGGCTGATAAATGAGAAGATTCAGAAGTGCTTTCACTCACAACACCGTCACCAGTTGTTTTCTCCTTGCTGGAAGGCATACCATAATAAAATACCCTACAAGCGATTCTTCCGGCAAGCGCAAACTACTACTTTACATGTGGTACAATGATTGGGGGCAGGTCCCCGTAAATTCGGGGAATACTGCAGAAATATTCTGTTCTCGAACTAGCACAATTATTATAAGTTGACAGATTCTAGATCACGAATTACTTTTAGACCTTTGCCGGACGATAATCCGAAACAGAGGCAGCCCGGCATCGCACTAGCAAGACAGGAGCTTGACTGGCAGCCCTCTGTGAAGCTTACTAAGCCCAGGCAAAACCATTGCGCACTTTAGAGGTATAACAGGGTCGTAACGTGAAGTTATCTGTTGTTGTCCCAGTCTTCAATGAAAAGAAAACTATTAAGGATGTCTATGAACGCATAAGGGCCGTAGATATCACTAAGGAAATTATTTTAGTCGATGATTGTTCAACCGATGGTACGAGGGAAATTGTCAAGGGGCTGGCAGCCGATGATACAAGACTTTTTTTCCATGAACAGAACATGGGAAAGGGTGCCGCTTTGCGGACGGGCTTCCGAGAAGCAAAAGGCGATATATTGATCATCCAGGACGCCGATTTAGAATATGATCCCCAAGAATATCCGAAGCTGATCCAGCCTATTCTTGAAGGTAAGGCAGATGTTGTCTACGGTTCACGTTTTGCCGGAGGGGGGCCGCATAGAGTTTTATTTTTCTGGCATATGGTAGGCAACAAGCTTCTGACGCTTCTTTCCAATGTGTTCACGAATCTCAACCTGACTGATATGGAGACATGTCATAAGGTATTCACGCGTGACGTATATACAAAGATCACTATTGAGGAAAATCGGTTCGGTTTTGAGCCAGAGATTACGGCGAAACTTGCTAAATTAAATGTGAGAATCTACGAAGTGGGGATTTCATATTCAGGAAGAACCTATAGTGAAGGAAAAAAGATTGGTTGGCGAGACGGAATATCCGCTCTCCGATGTATCTTCAAATACAATTTATTTCGTTAATACAAATTGCCCATCAGGCGGTAGACGACGTGAAGGCGCATCTCCTGCAATCCTGCTACAAGGTATTTTCCACTGTCTCTCTTTATTGCTTACCCGTCGCGGATTGAATATGCCTAAGCATTTCTCGAGCCTGTCCTGCCTCGGGACCTTCAGGAACGAGAGCGAGGAAATGATTCAAGTCCTGGACAGCCAGATCAACTTTTCCTAGATTCAGGTGAGCGACTGCTAATCCGTATACCGCATCGGGATAATTTTTTTCGACCCTCAGCACATTTTTCAGACAGGTTTCAGCTTGGCTGTATCTCCCTTGAGAAAAAGCGATCTTTGAAAGAGTAAGCCAAGAGGTAGCAAAGGTTGGGTCTATAGATACCGATTGGGTCAGAAGTTTTTCTGCCTTTCGGTAATCCGCTTTATCGAAGTGAAACAAACCATCAGCACTCCAGAGGTACGCGCTCGCAAAGTTGTGCTCCAACGCCTCCTCAACCAAGGGAATCCCTTCATTAGGAGTGAACATGTTTAGGTGCTTTATAATCAAGAAGCCCAGATAGTCAGCCAGAATGTCGTTACTATAGAAAGCGAGGCATCTCGAGACCTCCTTTATAAAAACAGGCAAGATCGCGGGATCTGATTCATATGCTTTTATTGTCTGTTCAGAAATATCTGGCAGGAAAAATCGAAGACGATATTCTTCGATAAAAGAATAATTTTCAGGAATATTCTTGACAACGATTATCGAAGAGTTATCCCAAAATACGGGGACCCAGAGTTTGGGAGTAAAGATAGCTCCGTACGACTGACTATTGCCCCAATATCGCTCCAATATTGCATATTGTATATTGTAATCTTCAAGCAAATTCTTGTTTTCGATAATGGACGGAAAATTACCAAAAACAACATGGTGGTTATACATGAAAATTCTCCGTCCGGGATAAAGGAAATAGGCCAAGTAACCACCAAAATGTCCTGGATTGTACATATTGCCCTTAAGGCCAGTCTGCTCGGTAAAACGCGTCGCGCCTACGGGAAGCAAGAGATCATTGACTTTGTATCCAAAGGTAAAAGGGCCGACAGGAAATACAAATTTTAGCAATAATATATAAACAAGGGCAATTGATAAGGCTGAATAACATAATATTCTTCCATATGCAGCGAGGATTTTGTTCTTCACGCGCTCTTTCATCAAAGATGCATAGTAAGCCAACGAAGGGATCGCAAGCAAAGCGAAAACTACAGTGACGCGGTTGTATTTGAGCGAAAGCGCTGTAAAGGGAATCAGAATTAACATTTGGGTTAAGTCGACTTTCTTTATAAGGAACAGGCTCAGTCCAGTGATTAGAGCGAAAAAAAGCCAAAATATGGGGAAATTAATGAAATCAGGGGGAGCAAATTCATTTGTGCTCAAAACCATCCTATTGGCCCTGAGAAACTCGACGAAAATGCCATAGGTCCTTAGTCCGTATGGGTTTATAACCATCGCCGTCAGGCTGACCAGATAAACTATCAGCAAGGTTTTAATGTATCCGGTCTCACTTCTGACACTTATCCTACCAGTATAGCTCTCCGCAAAAATGGGGAACATACTCTTTGCCGTCTCACCGATCACAAAAGCAGAGAGAAGGATAACTCCGTAAAGAGCTCCGTGCAGGAAATCCCATAACACCATAATAATGGGGATGATGGATAAATACTTTCTCTTGAGTCTTCCGGTCTTAAAACCATAAAGAATAAATCCCAATAAGCTCACAAAAAGGAGAGAGAATATCTCAGGACGTTCTCTATATCGTGGCAATCCTGCAAGAATTGCAGCCATCATTAATAAGGCAGAAAGCGGGATACCTGCCCCGGCAAAGCGAGCCGTTTTGAAAATAAAAAAGGCTATCAATACGGTCACCGCACTTTTGAAGATAACCACTGCCAATGCGCCACCATTCTTAAAAAGCAGATAAAATAGTATTTGTGAAAGCCATTCATGATTAGAGAAGATTATTCCTGGACGGGTATAGGAAAATATCTCCTCATTTATTATGCGGCCTTGCTCTATCATTACCTTTCCGTTTGCAATATGCCAGAAGAAATCCGCATCCTGAATACGGTAAAAAACTACGATAGCAATAAAGAGAAAAGAGACGACTAGCAATGTTTTTTCGGTTGTAATATTTTTGGGATAGTTTTTCATGCCGTCAGCTCAATACTTAAGGAATCTCCAGCGGAGAGTAGATGCCTACGGTCAAGCCCGTGGCGTTTTCCCTTACAAATTCGCCGAATCAAAGATCCGAGAGAATTTGGCGTCCTTCGGGCGAAGAAGAGCATTCACCCACGAGTTAACCCTTAGAAATAAGAGGAACCCTATATTTCACTTCTAAGCTGTTACCTGATAAATTTATCATCGGCCAACTTTTTAAGCACATTACTTACGAAAGAGCTATTCAGGCGACTGTCCATGCCTACAATCCACGTCTCTGATAAGGCCGACCAAATCTTTTTTTGGGTTTTCACATCATACAGACTGGTCTCAATAACAGCATACGGTTGCGCGCCAGCCGCACTATAAGGGTCATTCGGGTTACCAGTGCTCTTGTACTCCCTCTTAATAAATTTCGCTATCAGTACTGCATCCATTTTTCTCCTGTCGAGAAGTGACATGACTTCATCCTCGCTGGGCCGTTTCCCGGGGAACTCTACATAACTCTGAACAGTATTCACCCCACGCGATCGTAATTGTCTCGCCATTTCATCTTCAACCATTATTGCTCTTTCTGGAGACGGAAAAATTGCCATTACGAGAATGTCATTGATGGGACCCTTCTGATAGGTCTCATCAACCCAAACATCGGAAAAACGTGTCGCCATACAGCCTACAATTACCATGAGCATGCCTAGAAGAAATATTCTGCCTTTGCTCTTCATAAGCTCATCTCCACCGTTGTTTTCACTGTCATTATATATTATTCAAATTCAATTGACCAGTGTCTGCCCGTCCTTCAGTGCCTCCACTGCTACCTTGCCTTAAACGCTGGGCTATCGTTCCTCCCGGGTCTTTTACTTATTCCGCAGCTCCTTTCCGTCTTTTTGGGGGCTACCAGCCATTTTCGGCTTCACTAGAAGCCCGACACGGGACGATCTCGACACGACTCGATGACTGCCCCTGATTCTTAGTTTAGGGCTTTATCACTTAAGTAGCTGTCCAGTTATTCCCAGCCAGCTCTCTTTACTTCTTCAACGAACTTCGGGACAAGGTCGAGTTTTTAGAAGAGGTGAAGTGTACCAGCGGAAAACAATTGTGTGCTCAAAGGAAAAGTGATGTTGCTTTCGTATAATTATCCCGTATACAGGCGAGAATAGAGAGGCCCAGCATATTCGCTTCTTTTCTTAAAGCTTTTGGATTTTGCTATAATAGTCAAATCAGGATAATCAAAAACCTTTGCAAAATGACCAGGATTGATAGGTCGAGTAGTTAAGAATCAGTGAAAAAATGTTGTTTTTTTATTTTCTTGGTTGTTTCTGCTCTTTCATGCAATAGACAGTTCCTATTGCCCTCAGAATCCATTTCATCAATAGAGCCAATTTCGTATTGCAATCTTCTCTATATGCCTTCAAAACCCTTTCCACCTGCGGAGACGAAACCTTACCTTGGAATCTATTTAGCTTTCAAAAAAATAGAACAATCTGTTCAAGGGTGTAAGGAAAACATCTTTATACAGGTCGCGGGGGTCATTAATGGCACGCCAGCTTCAAAGGCGGACCTTAGAAATGAGGATATTATACAGTCGTTTAACGGTGTTCCCACCTGTAACGATGCTGAGCATGTCCTAATGTCCTTTAAGAAAATGATTGAACAGCAAAAAATAGGGGATCCAATCAAACTGGATATTTTGCGGGACGGCCAAAGACTTTCCCTAACCGTTACACTGGAAGAGACGCCAACCCATGCACAACAGGAAGCTAGACACCCTGATATCGAAAAATGCTCTGGCCAAGTCTCGATGCTTGAAAATACCTTACGTACTCAAAGCGCTCTACCCATATTTAACCATATTCGTGATGAATTATATGTGAGATCCAAAACCATACATAACCCGGGCTTGTCGTATGAAAAAGAGTCTCATCCGCTCCAGTTGAAAGAGGTGACCTATATGATGCGGCATCCTTTGTTATCCGGAGAGGTTGCAAAGGAATTATCGCAACAAGTCGTCTCACCTCTTCATATTCATGACGGCAATTGGCATATAGGGGATATGATGCAAGAGATTGCCTCTCTCCTTGATATAGATATGCCTCCGCCAGAAAAACCGGCAGAAGTCAGTTTCCCTGCACTACTTCAGATCATGGAGGAAACTAAGAACCGAATCCAAGAGGCATTGAACAACCTATCTCCAGAAGAAAAGGTTCTATTGCAGAATAAGGCTATAAATTCATGGGACGACTCCCAGTGGAATACGATATTAGAGATTTCGATGAAGGTGGATCGTACAAAACTCTTTAATGCGTTCTCTTCCTTCCTCTCCTTCTTGACTCGGGACAATCTCATGCTTTTAAGAGAAGATATTATTAAGCGGTTTGGAAACAAGCCAGGCACTATACTTTATGAGGCCATGACGCCCATAGGGAAGGTGATAGTTGGTGGCTCGGGGCCTAATGTGTACGCCGAGGACGCAGCTTTAATCCTTGACCTTGGCGGCGATGATCTCTACCTCAATAACGCTGGCGGAACCAGACCAGGGATGCCCCTAGCGTTAGTAATTGATTGGGGAGGGAACAATCGTTACTTAAGCAAGGAGAATTTTTCTCAGGGAGCTGGTGTTTTGGGTGGTGGCTTTCTGATCGATCTCGGTGGTAATGCGACTTTTAGTTCATTGGATGGAAGTCAGGGAGCAGGTTTTTGGGGCATCGGATTCTTATACCATGGCGAGGGAAACGGAGTTTATACCGCAAGGAAGTTTTGCCAGGGTACGGGACAGATGGGTATTGGCCTCATTGTGAACAGGAAGGGAAATGATCGTTATCTGTGCTCACGTGGGGGGCAGGGGTTGGGCCTCTTTGGCGGAGTCGGTATCTTGATAGATGAAGCCGGCAATGATTTTTACCACGTAGGGGGCTTAGAACCGGATTTCCGAGATCCTTTAAAATCGACCATTAGCATGGGCCAAGGGTTCGGGCAGGGAGCAAGGCCTGAGAAAGACAAAGATGGCGTTCCGGGAGGAATAGGAATGCTCATTGATGAAGAAGGTGACGATACCTATATTGCCGATTACTTTGCCCAGGGCGCATCCTATTATTACGGATTGGGCATCTTGAACGATATGGCCGGAGACGACCAGTATATCTCAGGGCGTTATTCGCAGGGTGCAGGGATTCATTCCTCCGTTGGCGTTCTGATAGACCAGAAGGGCAATGATTTTTATTATTCATCGGTCGGTGTAGCACAGGGCATGGGGCATGATTTCGGAGTTGGTTTTTTCGAGGATGATGGAGGACATGACCATTATTCGGGAGGGACCTTAGTACAAGGTGCGGCAACCAATGGGAGTCTCGGTATATTTATAGGCCAACAAGAGAGTGATCAACACACGTATATCAGCAAAGGACAGGGATATGCTCAAGATGAAAACAGTATGGGAATAATGATCGTTAAAGAACGTGAAACCAATGCAGTGTCAATGAAGATTGGGATTAAGAAAGAATAATGTTTATACTTTCTGCGGATAACGAGTAGGCGTCATGTTGCGGCGGCATCAATGCCGCAGATCCTGAGCAATTGTTCTTGCCATGTTTCCTGTCTCTCTTTTTCCCTGGTGACAGTGTTGTCGCTGTTCAACAAGTTACGGAGAGATCGATTTCATTTTTCCGGTTTCTGTTGGACAGAAGCCGCTAGAGTCTGATTCGGCCAATTTGTAAAGAAATAAGTGCCACGGGCTTGCCCGTGAGTATCTACGGTGTAGACCCTGGCAGTCTTTGAACAGACATTGCTTGAATGTGTTAAAATTTTGCGATGAAAAGAAGACGCCATGTCGAATACTATCTTGCAGCCTCGGCTTCTCTTGTGACATTCATTGTGTATTTGTCCTCTCTTCGCCACGAGTTCGTTGAGTGGGACGACCCACAGTATGTTATCGAGAATCCCCACATACGCGCACTTGACATGTCTTTTCTCAAGTGGGCGTTCGGCCATTTTTACGCGAGTAACTGGCACCCGTTAACCTGGGTATCTCATGCCGTGGACTACGCAATCTCGGGGCTAAATCCGGTCGGTCATCATCTCACGAGTGTTGTCCTGCACGCAGCAAACACCTGGGCAGTTATATTTCTGGTCGTAGCGTTAATGAATGCGGCACAAAGAGGGAAACGCGCGGACGGGTCATGGCCTGATGAGAGGGCACCGCTCATTGTCGCCGGGGTGACAGGCCTTTTGTTTGGATTGCATCCCTTGCATGTGGAATCAGTGGCATGGGTCGCTGAGAGGAAGGACCTCCTCTGCGCTCTTTTTTATATCCTGAGTCTTATGGCTTATACGAGATTTGCGCATTCCGAAAACGGCAAGACCTCCCGGAAAAGAGCCTCGTTGTGCTTTTGGGATAAGCGGTACCTGTTTTCACTCGGATTGTTCATGCTTGCCCTGCTGAGCAAGCCGATGGCGGTGAGCCTTCCTGCCATTTTGGTACTACTGGACTGGTACCCCTTTGGCAAGATTCGATCACTTGAATCTTTCCTGAAGTCGGTAGTCGGCAAGCTGCCGTTCTTTGTGCTAAGCCTCGGTTCCTCGGTCTTGACGATTTTGGCGCAAAGGCAAGGAGGGGCAATAGTCCCGATGGAATCGGTGCCTCTCTCTACGCGGCTGCTTGTGGCTGTCAAATCTCTTGCAGTCTATCTGTGGAAATTGGTCTGGCCCCTTAACCTGAGCCCCTTTTATCCATATCCGATTTCCGTATCGCTGTTATCATGGTCATATCTGCTGGCCGTAGCGGTTGTGATAGGGATATCGGCGCTTTGCGCGATCGCGGTGCGGAAGCAGAGGGTCTGGATGGCCCTGTGGGGTTATTACATGATCACCCTTGTCCCTGTCATCGGTATCGTGCAGGTGGGCAGGCAGGCAATGGCAGACCGCTATACGTATCTGCCAAGCCTTGGGCCATTTCTGGTCATAGGACTTGTTTCCGCGTGGTTTTTTCGTAAAGTAGTCTCTGAGTCGCAACAGCATCCTTTGGTGAGGCCGGCAGGCGCTGTTCTGGCCCTGTTCATCATTTTCTCTATGGCCTTCATAACCATCAGGCAGTTGGGCATCTGGCAGAACAGCATCAGGTTATGGAGCTATGTCATCGAACAGCATCCGGAGCGGATTCAGCTCGCCTATTATTATCGCGGACTGGCCTTTGAGAATACAGGACAGCCTGACAGGGCAATAGAGGACTATAACACTGCAATTGCCCTTGATCCGAATTTTCGCGACGCCTATATGAGTCGGGGCACCGCCCTTGAAAAAACGGGTAGGCTCAATAGTGCCCTTGAGGACTTGGACAGGGCCATTGCGCTGGGCCCGAGGTACGAGGCCTATTACAATCGCGGCGTAATTCTCGAGAAGACGGGCCGGATAAATGAAGCCATCACGGACTATCTGGTCGCGATAGACCTGGATCCTTCCCGTTATGATTCGTATCTCGCTGCGGCTAGGGCATACGGAAAAGCCCGTTTGTTTGACAAGGCCATAGAATATTTTACCCGGTGCATTGCAATGAGGCCGAACAGTGCCGATCTGTACAATAATCGCGGCCTTTCCTTTCTCTTTATCGGGCAGGACGATCGGGCGCTCGAAGATTTCAATATGGCAATCGCATTGGATCGGACCCTTGCTATTGCCTATCGCAATCGCGGCAGCGTGTACCTCAGGAGAGGCGATAAGACGTCGGCTATCGCGGATTACCAAAAGGCGTGCGAATTCGGTGACGAAAAAGCTTGTGGAGCATTGAAAACAACCCAGTAGCGTTGGACTCGCTACACGAGAGCCATCTTCAGATAATTAAGAAATTTAGCAGGATGGCTTCCCTTATCAGGAATCACTGCAGAAACTCGTGACAATGTTTGCAGAGGCCGTCTGTATTCTGAGCTTCATAGCGAAATAATTTTCCCCACTCAGAGGAGTGAGGCACATGGCAGCTCAAACAATTAAATGGTTTCCCTTTCCTTTGACGGTCTTTGAGCCCTGTCAGGGGATGCGCATGGGGAGGAGAACCCACCATCAAATGGGGCTTCGTAAAGATGTCCTCATGGCATTGCCTGCAAAGTTGAGACGGCTCTTTCGTAAGGAGAGAATTATTTGGTCCTGAGTGAGGGACATGACAGCTAAGGCACATCCCGCCCGCAACGGGAGCATGCTGGCTCTTTTTTGTAAACTCATCTTTCGAGTGACACTGGTAACAGAGCTTCGGGGCTTCTTCTTTAAGTCCCTTTTTCCCGGTAAACTTATGGGGAATTGCGGATGCATCGACTCCAGCATGACAGCTTTCACATCCCATCTGAACTGCTGCATGCACTACTCGACCTTCTGTCAGGTCTTTATGGCAATCAAGGCAATTGATCGCCTGAGAAGATGCTGAATTAGCCAAGAGGAGAACTAATACAGGAATGGAAGACACCCGGAAGATCCTTTTCATAGTCACAGTTACAGCATTACTTATATCCATGATTATTTTATAACACAATTTCATATCAGCTTCAACAGGTCATTAGACTACAGAGAGTGTGTTCACACGGAAGACAGCACTTCTCTTCTCCCTGAACCTTTCATAGGGTGTTTGTTCATTCAGAGCTGAATGGGGGTCTTCCATAGTCATAGAAATCCTCCTATTCTGTCAGTATTCACTGGACAGGTGGTATGGCGTCGTTTAATTGGCGACCTTTGTCAACCCTACTGTGGGGTTTAGCAAAACAATCGCATATGCTATAGTGATAATAGATATGAAACTACCGGTTGTCGCCCCACATCAGGCCTGTACTCAAGCATAATCTCTTGCCGTGACCCCGGGAGCCACGAGATTAGTATGAAAGAACCGGAACAGCCCACCAATCTGGATTATAAGAACTATCTCATCCCAGTGATGATTGCTCTAGTTGGCCTGCTTTCCTACTCCAACAGTTTTACCGTTCCATTCCAGTTCGACGACGATGGCTATATCGTTAATAACCCAGCCATCAAGACATTTCACTACATCTTAGCCCCTGCCGACGTTGCGACGCTCACCCAGGGCTCACCCGAGGCATTCCCGGTTAGCCTCCGGTATGCGTTCATGACACGTATAATAGCATATGCCTCATTTGCCATGAACTACAGGCTTAATGGTCTCAACGTGGTTGGTTATCATCTTGTTAACCTATTAATCCACATCGTCAGCGCAATGCTGGTTTTCTGGATCGTCAAAGCTACCTCAAAGACCGATTATTTCGGTGCCGTGGCCGGATGGAATAGCACGCGGCTCTGCGGTGCCATCGCCGCGGCTTCCGCGTTGCTGTTCGTCAGCCATCCTGTCCAGACACAGGCTGTGACCTACCTAACTCAGCGCTTCGCTTCACTGGCCGCCTGTTTAGGCCTTCTTGCCCTGTTTCTGTACATTGCCAGTAGGCTTTCCTCCTCCGGTCATAAACGTTCTGTGCTTTATACTACTTCCTTGCTCTCCACTGTCGCAGCTATGTTGACCAAGGAGTTCACCGTCACGTTGCCGTTCGTCATCGCATTATACGAGATTACTTTTTTTACGGGAAGGATAAGGAATAGACTTAAGATACTGGCACCGTTTGCTGTCACCCTCGCGATTATCCCCTCGCTGGTTTTCATCCAGCAGGGCTCTATGACCACGCTTGAAAGCACCATGAGGACCATCACCGCTGCCAATGTGTCCAACATTACGAGAACCGACTATCTCTTGACTCAGTTCCGGGTGATCATATTTTACTTGCGGCTGCTCTTCTTCCCCATCAACCAGAATGTGGACCACGACGTCATGATCTACCATTCTCTCTTCACACCGCCGGTATTTGTCTCGTTCGTTGCCCTGTTGACGTTATTCTTCCTGGGGGTCTTTCTCTATAGGGCGTCCAATAGGGAAAAGGCATATCCCGAATTAAGACTTGCGTCGTTCGGCATCATCTGGTTTTTTATTACGATGTCTGTTGAATCAAGCATCGTCCCTATGGGTGAACTGGCAGCCGAGTATCGACTCTATCTTCCTTCGGTCGGCGTTATTTTAGCCACTGTCTCTATAGGGGGGGTCGCAGCACGGAGAATATCTCGACCCCAAACTCTACGTTCATTATTGCTATATGGTCTGTGTGGAGTTATTGTCCTTATGTTCTCGTTGGCAACTCATGCGAGGAACAAGGTATGGGCGAGCGAAATATCCCTCTGGGAAGATGCGGCCCGCAAGAGTCCCTTAAGAGTTCGGCCGCATCAGAATTTAGGGATGTATTATGCGTTTGAGGGGTATCTGGAGGATGCCAAACGCGAGCTAATGACTGCTCTCGCGCTGGAACCCAATGACCCCAAGCTACACAACAATTTGGGCATGTTATACAAAAAGATGAAAGCCTACGACCAGGCAGTCGAGGAGTACAGCACTGTGCTCAGGCTCGCGCCCGGAGACGCCATAGTCCACTACAACCTGGGGAACGTTTACCTGGAGCAGGGCAGGGTCCCGGAGGCTGTCCAAGAATACCAAGTCACCGTGAGACTGATTCCTGACTACGATGAGGCTCATAACAACCTGGGAATTGCTTATTGTCAGAGCGGACAGTTCGATGCGGCGATTCGCGAATATAACCTAGCGTTGCGGCTTAACCCCCAAAATGTGAAGGCCCGAAACAACCTGACGAACTGCGTCAAGAAAGCGGCCGCATCGACCAATAATTAGGACAGGAGCGGACATCGGATCTCCTGGATTGACGACGGCAGGAGATATACGTTGGTAGAGCAGGCTGAAGCACTGGAAAGAGTAAGGATCAGGTAAACTGACGACACTTTTCTTGAAGTGTTTCCCTTCATGTCTCATGATTCGCTCTATGCTAAACTTATTCAGACAAGAACAATCAAAATATATTCGATCTATTGGGCGAAATATCTGCGCACAAGGATATTGAATTCGCGGAGTCCCCGGAGGCTGTCGAGGGCCGGATTTTCCCTGATGTTCCGAAGGTCATTGTATCCCATCTGAAGCGCGCTCTCCAGGTGGACCAGAGCCTCCTGTGGATGACCGCCTCGTGCATCTACACCAGCAAGCGCATATTCGAGGTATGCAGCGTCTCCGCCTGCGAGTATGGCCATTCCATAATATCTCTTTGCCATATCGAGCTTGTTCATCTCGCTGTAGACGTCTCCCAGTCCGGACAACGCCTGAGGCGACTGGGGATTCAGCGCCAATGCTTTTTGAAATGTTTGTTCTGCCTTTTCGAACTCGTGGGAAAGGTAATAGTTAATT